>Ga0181599_1003520_pt1 | contig 13202 bp, 7 predicted proteins | sample 041ome_3_FD_148658 | JGI IMG/M metagenome (GOLD analysis project Ga0181599, IMG submission 148658) | Coastal salt marsh microbial communities from the Groves Creek Marsh, Skidaway Island, Georgia - 041405US metaG (spades assembly) | ecosystem: Environmental > Aquatic > Marine > Intertidal zone >...
CAACGCGTTTCTCCTTCGTCCTCCTCCGAAAGCCGCGACTAAATTTTCCGCGGGAATCACGCTCCATCCGCTCGCGGCGTCCATCACCACCGCCCCACCGCAGGTTTCATCATCCGCCAGCGCGCCCGCGCGCGCGCACGCCTCGGGCGAATCCACCCTCGCGACGACGCCTCTGTTTCGCCCGCTCGCGTCCGACACCCGTCCGCTCGAGCCGTCCACCCTCAACACGTCCACGCTCGCCGCGACGCGTCTAAACCCCTCCGCGACGTCTTCCGACGCGACACCGTCTTCCGTCACGACCACCGTCGTCGTCAATCCGAGCTCGATCGCCGTCGTCACGCACGTCATCTCCCGCGTCTCCAGCCACACCGTTCTCGCGCGGTTCGCGGCGGACTTCGATTCCGATGCCGATGCCGATGCCGATTCCGATTCCGTCGACGACGACGCGCGAGGTCGTCCACGACAGCCCCGCGGCGCGCTCGAGCACCGACGCGCGCGCGATCCCGTCGTCGTCAAAGTCGTCGCGTTCGTCGTCGCGGGCGTCGACATCGCGCCGCGCGGTCGGGTGTGACGATCCTAAATCCATCGCGAATGGAATCTCGGTACCCGAGACCGAGACCGAGACGAGCCAACATGTGAACGTGTGAAACGGTCCGTCTTCACACCGCGACGACGGATCCATCGACGACGAAACGAACGATGGGCGGCGCGAACGGACGAGGACGAAGGGTTGGAGTGTGCGTGGCGGTTTTGGCGGTCACCGCGGCGGCGCTGACGACGCGCGGCGTGGATGCGCGACGCGGGAAATTCGATGATGACAATGACAATGACAATGATAGACGAAGACCTTACGACTGGGATTTGAACGGCGGCGACGACGACGATACGAAACGGGACATGATGCGAGACTTTTCAAAGGAATTGATGGATGATTTTTCGTTCGACATGGTGGACGAGACGAGCGGTGAACGAATCCGAGGTGGGATGGGAATCGTCGCGCCGACGTTTGATCGGAACGCGGTGCTCGTCGGGGTGTTTTTACCTTCGGGATTCGTCGATGGGGAGGTCTCCGCGGACGGCGGTGAGGCGTCGTCGGAGGTTGAAATCTCTGTGTGTGAATTTTCCAAACCGGAAAATTGTCTCAAGGAGGTGCCGTATCCGGGCGCGCCGGATGAGTTTGCGTGCGGGCTCAGCGACGAGACGCGCGACGATGTCGGCTTTGATTGCGATACCGGAACGGCGGCCCTCGAACCCGATGGCGATCTCTCCGTCGAGATGGAGGTGAGCGAAGAAATCGACGATGAGGATCGATTCGACGATTACGATTACGCCGCTTCGCCGTCACCCGCGCCGTCACCCGCGCCGGCGCCGATGCGTCGAAAATTACTCGCGATGCGTCGTCTCGCTTCAATGTCTCGCATTGGACGCGCAAATCCGCGTCGATCGAGAACGCTTCGAACGACAGGCGCGCGAGGTTACTCGCGGGGCTAACGACGCTTCTCTTTTCTCTACGTTTTACGCTTTACGAATGACTACCTTACCGTACATTTACTCAAAATTACACCGGAGAAAGAACTCCTCTAACGACGCGCTCGGCGCTCAACTCAACGTTTTACGCTTGACGCAATCGCGAAGCTGATAAAGCAGCTGCGCCCCTTCCACTTTACTCGCCAACACGGAGATTGATTTACCCTTGGTGCCGCGTCCGAGCCACACGGCGACGGCGAGCGCGTTCGCCTCGTCTTGCGTCGCGTCGCTCGCCGCTTTGGGAACCAGCACGACGCATCCGTCGGACACCTCCTTGAGCTTATCCACTGATTTGCCGTGCGTAATCTCTTCGGGAATCGCATCCGACGCCGAGCGGTTGGACGGACTGCCCTTTTTGAGTTCGTCTTGTTGACGCGCGAGAATGGTTTCGAGTTCGTCGGCGCGAACGCGAACCACTTGTTTCTTCGCGTGCGGAAGGATGGTTTGCAATCCCTCTTGCGTCAGCCGGTACGGGCAATCGACCCCCTTTACGATTTGTCGCTCAAAGGCTCGAACGCCGCACGCAACCACTTGCAAGCCGGCATTCTTCCCAGACGCGGAAGACGCGGTGAGCACGCGCCGAGCGCCCTCTGATATGTAGTACAGACGCTTCGGACTGACGCCCGGAAGGTCAGAGAGCTGACGCGTCATAATCGATCCGTTGAGTCGCAGCGAATCGCGCAAGCCGTAATGCTTGGAGATACTCTTGACAATGCTCTCGTCTTGAACCGGCATGACGGGCGCAACGCGCTTCTTTTCGTTCCACTCTTCGTTTTCGCGCGCCATCTTGTGCGCGGTGTGCGCGTCCACCGTCGGTAGCGCTTCCATGTCTTCGGGGAGTTCCTTCACCTTGCGAAGCGCCGTGATGAAGAAACCACCCGTGTCGTCGAGGTGCGGGAAAATTCTCACGCAACGTTCGAGCGGGTAAGACTCGTACTCGTCGTCCCAAAACATCGTTCGAGCGATTGTCTTCTGCCGTTTTCGGCCCGTTTGGTCGTACGAGTCGTGCCAGCCGAAGACATCACCGACTTTCCAGTGCTTCATGCCCGGTCGACGCTTGAGCTCTGGAAGACTCTTTGACACGTCGACGAGTTCGACACTCCCCTTGGCGCGCTTTAACAGCGCAGCGACGACGGATTCGTTCTCCAAAGGGTTGAGCGAACACGTACTGTACACGAGTCGACCGCCAACCTCGAGCAACCGCAAGGCGTGCGTCGCGATTTCTAGTTGTAGCGTGTGCAAATCGACGCCGCTTGACGCGTTCCACTTGCGCCACAAATCCGGAGACTTTCTCAACGTCCCGTCACCGCTGCACGGCACATCTGCCAAAATTCTATCGAAGCGCAGCTTGTTACCTTTTGAATCGTAGAGCATCGGAAAGAGTTGCGCCTGGTGATTCGTCACGACGAGCGCTGGCGAGTTACTCCGCTTGCACTGATGTGTGAGCAAATTCGCTCGCTGCAGCGACGCGTCGTTCGCCACCACCACACCGCTCGGCGCCTCTCCAGCCGCCGCGTGCAACATCTCCAACAACTGCGACGTCTTTGAACCCGGCGCCGCACACATGTCAATCACTCTGTGCTTTGGTTTCACGTCCAAAAACAGCGGAGGAATCATGCTCACCAACTCTTGCCTCGTCAACGCCCCCGTCTCGCCCGCCTGCTTCAAAAACTCATGCAACGCCTGAATCCCCTCTGAAGTGCTCTGCCGCATTGACGCGCTCTGACTCACATCAATCTGCCACGCCAACCCATCCGGATACCACGCCACGGACTTTGGCGGCGCCATACCCGGCTCCTTCTTCAACACCGGAAGCACGCGTTCCTCCAGCCGTCTTCGCACCGCTCGCGACAACGCCCCGCTCGCATTCACCCGAAACGTCAGCGGCAGCGGCTTCCGAAAACACTCCATCATCGCCGACATGTCTGCGTCGTCGAGACACACCCCTTGCGTCGCGTAGTACTCCTCAAAACGTTCGTTCGACAGCGTAACCGGGCGAGAGCTCCCGCCGCCGGACGTGGTGGTGTCCGCGTCATCCTCGCGACCGCGCTTATAGTTTTCCCGCGACATCGACATCGGCGGCGCGATACCCCAGAAAAGTTCTTCTTCTTTAAATCGCGACGCGTTTCCTCACCGTCGCGCGTCGAGTCGTCCGCGCGACGGCGTCTGATGCGTTCCGACGGGCATCCTCAGGCAATACTCGAGTTTTCCCGCGAAAAAAATGCGATTCAAACGAGATGTCGACAGACGCGCCTCCCCACACGCCGATGCGCTGACGCTCGACGAGAACGCGCGCGAATCAAAACAAAGAAAATGTTTCGCTCGTTATCCACCGACGCACGGGTGAACGCGGACGTCGCGGGGGACGCAAAGAAGCGTCGCGCGAGTGCCAAGTCCACAGCCACGCCCGCGACGCCGGTGACACCGAACGACGAGAACGACGAGAACGACGCGCCGCAAACGCCGATGGATCGGTTTGAGTCCCCGGTGGCGAAGAAGACAAAACGCACGCCTACGTCGGCGACGTCGACCGACGCGTCGCCCGCCGTCGCGACGCCTGGGTTGTCGAGTCGGTTGTTTTCAATTTTCGCGCCATCTGCATTGTTTAACCGCGAACGCGTTGAGAAGCCCGACGCTGAGGAAAACGCGCGCGCGCTGAGAGTGGCGCTACGAGAGCGTCGGGAGCGCGACGATGAAAATCTTCGATTGCACGCGGAGATCGACCGGTTGCGGCGGGTCTCGGTCGATATGACGGGGGAGAAGATGGCTTTGCAAAAGCAGGTGCGCGAGCTCAGCCGGGAGCTCATCGAAGCTGCAAAGGAGACGTGGACGCTTCGAAGCGAGCTCGATCGCGAACGCGAAAAGGTTACAGAGGCTGAAGCCAAGACGGAACAACTCAAGAAGAAGAAGAAGAGTACGAAGCGCGAACGCGAATCGGGTCACGACGGCGACGGCGTTGCTCGAGCGAAGACGTTCATCTGTGAATACTTTGCCAACCGCAGAGTGGATAGCGCCGGATTGGAAGAACTCGTTGAGAGCAAGCCGGATGGCGTCGAACTCGTCGATTTGTTTCTCGCGCTGCACGAGCGCGCGGTCGATACGCCGAATCAGTCTGCGTCACACATGGTTGTCGTGCATCAGATTTGAGATTTGCGCGCCAACGCGGGCGAATGGATCCCGTATCGAGAACGTGTGCGCTGCTTTGCGCCGCGACGTTGAATAAAAATGTAGAACCAACCGGGTGCGTGTGTACGTGTACGTGCGCGTTGCGGAATTTTGTGTATGAATAATTTAAAACACGTGTTTCTTTGCTGCCACTTACAAGAATGTTCACAACGTCGTGATTACAATTGATGATTGAAGTTTTACGCAGAGCGCACAGCGTCGGCAAAAAAGCGCTGGAACTCGCTAAAATTACGCCCTGTGCCGTCGCACTTAACGGTGTACGTGACGCTCGGCGGTGAAGAGACGGCATCCGCGAGCATCTCGACAAGATAAGTGTCGCGCGTGACCGAATCGATGGCGTAAAAGTAAAACTTCATCGCATCCGGTTCGCCACCGCTCGCCATGGTGACCACGCCCTTGGGCGATAGATGTTGCGTGAGCGACGCAGTTCCTTGGCGCGAGAGCGCGTCGGTGCTCAGTCGCGACTGAATTCCAGACGAGACAAAGCTTGCGGACGCCCACTTGGATTGAAACACGGATGGATCAAGCGAGGGCGTCGGTTGCAGAGCGAAACCTGACACAGCATTCTCCGCCTTGGGCGGCGGCGCGTCTATGTCCAACATGGAGAGTAAATCCACCGTCGAACCGCCGGAAGCGGACGCCTTGTCGTCATCGCCGAAATCAATCATATCGGAGTGGTCCAACAACGAGGCACCTCCGAGATCTTCCGTCTCCTCGTTCAGATCGTCGTCGTCGTCGTCGTCGCGTCCTCTGCGCAATTTCGCGCTCGGATCGACAAACGTCTCCGCAGGACGTTCGAACAACACAGACAACGAGTTAAATTCTGCGAAAACCTTGTCGAACGTCTTGTCCTCCGAAAGCGTTTCCTTGAACGTGTTGACGGCGTCGCGCTCGCGAGAGTTGACAACCCTTTCCGCGGCTTGTACGTTCTTCTCGAGCAAGCGATAGTACAAATGCGCGGCGTCGTGAACATCTTGGTTCAAGTCGCGCGATCCCGCTAGCAACGCGGCGCCGAGCATCGCTTGCATCTCTGGCGGTCTCTTGAAGAAGAGTTGCATCGCGCTCGTCAGCAACTGCAATCGAACCTTGGCGGATGACTCGTCGCGGAGTTGCTTCAACACTGGCTCGAGCTGATACGGAGCCGACGGGATGTCTTCGCCGTATTCGCCGTAAATCCAAACGAGCGATGCTCGCGCGTCGGGCTCCGTGACATCGATCAATTCTACGTTTTGCATCGCCTGGATGCATTGCTTTGCGTATTCTGGACGCTTGCGAAGAATGTCGACGGTGACGCCGATGGTCTCTGCCGTGACGTAATCGATACCTAAGTCATAATACTGTAGTAGCCTATCAACGATACCCTCGAGATCGTCTGGTGAAGACAACGCAATTTCCCCGACGGCGCGCACGCTCGCGCGAGCGACGTTGACGTCCACATCTGTCACGTACTCAGTGAGCTCTGTCACGATCTCGTACGTGTTTTGGGCGTCAGCCACGGCGGTCAACATGGACAACTTGAGGTTTTTCACCGCGCTCGAATCCGAGGCGCGAAAGTAAAAGCTCTTGTAATCACTGAAGAACAACATTGGTGCGCGCTTGACGAGCATGCGAATGTGCGCCCAAACCGCGTACGACGTCTCAGCCAAACCGCTATTCGCCAGCGTAAAGAGCGGCGCCTTGATGCGTTCTAACACTTGTTGATGCACGTCTGGCATATCCAGAGTAATCTGTAAAAACACCTTGACCGTAGCCAAGACGATGGCGGAATTTGGTGCGCCTAACCGAGACTCCAACGCGTTCATAATGTCAAACGTCTCATCCTTGCCTTCTATGCGATACGCGCCCACTAATTCTAAAATCAACGCCTGGTTCCACTCGCTGAACGATTTGATTCTGTTAATCAGCGCGTACACGATTGGCTTCGTTGCCAACGATCGAATCCCATCGATTTCTTTCAACACAATCAAACAATTCCCGACGACGCCCGCATCCGTATCCGACACGAGCATCTTACGAAGCGCGTCGAGCAGCTCCGTCTCGCGAACCGCCTCTGCATTTAAATCGTAAATCTTCAAAACCCCCATCGCCGCCACCCTCCGCGGGTACGGATGTGCATCCGTCAACCCTTTCGCCACCGCATCGATCAAGTACTCGCTCAAATCCTCCACTCGCAACGACGCCATGCTTCGAATCGCCAATCCTCTAATCGTCGCGTCGGCATCCGAGCAATCCTTTTGCAACGTGTTCACCGTCAACAACGCCAAATCCGCCTTTTGTCTCGCGTAATGCGTAATGTAATGATACAGCATCTTTTTACACGCCACATCCGACGTGTGCGAATTCATGACGACGTCCGGGAAGAGCGCGGACGCGTCGACGTTCACCGTCAACAGCGCTAAAACTTTTCTAAATAACGACCTACGCGTCGCGTTCGCCGCCGCACCGGACGCCCCCACGCCGTCCCCGGGTTTGCCCGCCACCGCGCGAAGCGCGCGGGATAACTCTCCAATCTCGTCGCGTTTTCTTGACGTCATTTCGTGTCGCACACTCGACGCGCCGCGCGGATTAATGAGGATCGGACTGCGTCTGCACCCAACGCCACACGCCGACGACTCGTCGCTCGTCGAGCAGTCATCATGCGGTCGACGGCGACGCGCGTCGCCAGACGATGCGTTTTGCAGCGAGAGGTCGTCCGCGTCGAACGCGCGCTCTCGGTGACGTCGACGTCGACGTCGGCGCGGGCGAACGACGGGGACGCGTCGCGTCGCGCGAGTCACGCGCTGCTGGCATGCTCGGTTAGGACGTTCGCGTCGACGTCGACGACGACGAAGGATAATCAGCGTAGCCGCGGCGGCGACGATGACGGGGAGGTGCGACCGACGCACGCGTCGCCGCATCATCACTCGTGGAGCGTGAACGTCCACGACGAGGGAGGCGTGGGATTGGGCGTGGCGTTGGATTACGACGATAGAGGCGACGAAACGCGCGTGCGTCGAGCGGATCACAGTTACGAAGAGTACGTGTCATCTCTCACGCCGCGAATGGCCAAGGTGGTGACGGTGCCCGGGGATCTGGAGAAGACGACGGGGAAGTACCGGGTGGAGGTGACGACGGGGAGACACAGAGGCGCTGGAACGAGCGGACGGGTGGAGGTGACGTTCGTGGGGAACGACGGATTGACGTATCCAGTGGCGCTCGAGTACGAGGTTGGAACCTCGCCAGGGTTTTCTAGGGCGTCGTCGTTGCCGTTTCGGATCGCGAGTAGCGCGAGGTTGGGGGACTTGAAGCGAACGAGGGTGCGGTTGGTTCCCGAGCTCACGTCGGTCGGTCGCGGGTGGTTTTTGGAGGATATTAAAGTGACGTGCGAGAGCACGGGAGACGAGTGGTTCTTCCCGTGTAACGGATGGTTCGGGCAGAGCGATTCCGGGGATGGGCGTTCGGGGCCGTACACGCAGGATCTCGAGGCGAGATCACCGACGGAAACGCAGGAATCGATGTGGACGGAGGGCGACATTCGTCGCGAACGCGGAGAGTTTGAATGTGTCGCAAGCGGTGCGGCGGTTCCACATCCCGATAAGATGAAAAAGGAAGGAATACGTGCGCACATCCGTCGCACGCACGGACACGGCGGGGAAGACGCATACTTTACGACGGTTGGGCCGGAAAAGGTGTTTGGCATGGGCATCGCCGACGGCGTCTACCTTTGGCGAGAAAAGGGTATCGATGCTGGAGAATACAGTCGCATGTTGATGCAATCCGCATCCGAGGCGTTGCGTTCGGGAGAAATGAATCGACCTACGGCAGCGCTTCAACACGCGCACGCTGTCGTGACGGAAGCTGGCGTACAGGGGAGCACGACGGCGTGCATTGTCGTCATCGATAGCGAACACGGATTGATGTATTGCTCCAACGTCGGTGACAGTGGATTCATGCTCATTCGTGGCAAACCAGGAGAGCGTTATTGCGCGCACCGCAGTCCACCGCAGGAGCACGATTTCGGCTGTCCTTTCCAACTCGGGCATCACGAATCGAGCGACAAGGCGACGGATGCCATGAAGACGAAGCTATACCTGGAGCACGGCGATTTGGTCGTCCTTGGTTCGGATGGTTTGTGGGATAATCTGAGCGAAGTCGAGATTTTGGAGAGCATCGAAAGTTCCGTCGGTAACAACTTAAGCGCAGACGAGCGTTTGATGGACTCGACGGCGAGAAATTTGTTGGCCAAGGCGTACGACGCGAGCATGGATAAAAACAGAATGACTCCGTACTCGCTGCAAGCCACCGAGCACTTTGACATGGTGTACAGCGGTGGGAAACGCGACGATATAAGCGTCGTCGTTTGTCACGCGGCGGCAAGACACAGCAGGCCATTCTAATTTTGTAGCGAAACTTTTGTAAAGATAGACAGCAGCGCGCGTGCGGCGTAAAAAAATACTTGCAGTTCGTGACGAAAGCGGCGATATTAAATGAATTACACGAGGCTCTGTATTTAGTCCTCACCGATAATGTCGACGACAGAGAGATTGGTTTCCGCGCGCCAAACCTTACCCGGGTGAACGACGACGGGTTTGCCCACGGCGGCGCTCTCAACGCAGCAAAAGTTCTTGTAACAATCCTTCATGTTGAGATGCGGATTCCACACGACGGTGTCCGTCCATCCCGCCGTGTTCTCCACACTCACCGCGGCTCCACTTCCGACGTAAAGCATAGTCTCCGGTTCGGTATCGAGGTACACCCGATCGACAAGGTCCAACCCGAAGAAGACGTCTCTCTCCTCTTGCACACGCGGCGGAGGATCGTTGGCGTCGATGTTTTTATCCAAATACGTCTTTCCAGCCAATCCTCTCGCAAATACGCCCGCGTTCGCCGCGTCCGTCACCTCAATGTACGTGTGAATCGCCGCGGTAAAGTCGATGTCATCCTTATCGCTCGTATTTTTCACGCAAAGCTCCATTTTCAACCGATCCCGGCGCAGAGTCACCTCGTACGTCGCCTCAAACGGTTCATCCCACATCGCGCGCGTGTACTCATTCGGCTTGAGGCGCAACATCACCGCTGGTTCCGGGTCGTCCGGGTTCACATCCGCGCTCGTTCCAATCACTTCCCAATCGCAATTCCTCGCGAATCCGTGTTGTTGCATCGCCCCCGGTCCGAATTGGGGAAAACACAACGGCGCTCCGCCCGCAATCGGTTTACTCTTGTCGTACGTCGCGTCTGGTCGCACGTACAAAACCTCATCCCCGCTCGGTTGCGTCCACGACGTCACCGTCGCGCCAAAGAGATACACCTCGGACGTCGATCCATTCTTGTGCGTGAGCAACACGCGCGGGAGATCGTTCTTACCCGGCGCGAACGCGACCGAGCCTTTGATGCCAAAGCGTTGGTTGAGCACATCGCACGCGTTCGGTCCCGCCGGTCCGACCGCGGAAGCCCGTGTACGGGACCGGGACCGGGACCCCGGCGTCTTTCGCGCGGTGTGCGCGCGCGTCGGATGCGCGATGGATGCCGACGCGAGTGACATTCGCGGTGGTTGGTTGGTTTGGATTAATCAATCGAAGCGCGCTGACGAATGACGCTTTTGAGGCCTCACTCGTCGTCGCGCGAGAGTCACTCGGAGGACGAACCGACGCGGCGAGAAGTGATAGGAAGAAACATCGATAAAACCCGACCCGCACGTCGACGCGATGGCTGGCGTCGCGCGGCTCGCAGAGGTGTGTAAACCCGAACGAGACGAGAAGGAGTACAGAAGGTGTCGACTCGCGAACGGCGCCGAAGTGTTGTTAATCTCGGACGTCACGCTCACGGGCGCGCGCGAGGGCGATGATGTGGATGATGACGATGTCGACGCTGCGTCTGAGTCGGATGAAGGGTCTGGAAGCGATGGCGAGGAGGATGGTTCGGTGATGGATTACGACGAGGTTGAGGACGAAGAGGCTTCTGGAGGAGGCGCGAGCGGAGGAGGGATGAAACTCGCGGCGTGTTCGATCGCGTTTAACGTCGGGTACTTTGCCGATTCGGTCGAGTGCGATGGGTTGTCGCACTTTCTCGAGCACATGGTGTTCATGGGGAGCGAGAAGTATCCCGGGGAAAACTATTTCGGCGAGTGGCTCAACGAGCACTGGGGGTCTGACAACGCGTCGACGGATAGCGAGAATACGATTTTCTACTTTGAGTGTAACCCGAAGAATCTTCGGGAGGCGTTGGATATTTTTAGTGGCTTCTTTTTGAATCCGCTCGTCAAGTTAGATAGCGTTGAGCGCGAGGTGACGGCGGTTGAGAGCGAGTTTGAGCGGGTGATTAATAACGATACGGTGCGAGCCGAGCTGCTACTCTCGAGTCTCGCCAGGAAAGGGCACCCGTTTACAAAATTTGGATGGGGTAACCGCGCGTCTTTGACGCAGAGCGCGCCGTATAAGGAGGGCCGGATGCGAGACGTGCTGTTGGAGCACTGGAGAAAGCACTATCACGCCAAGCGCATGTCGATTGCGATTGTAGGCGCAGAGGAATTGGACGTGTTGGAGAGTTGGATTGACGACATTTTCGGCAGCATGCGCGGCGATGGTGACGACGCCATCGACTTGTCCGTCGCCGAGTCTTCTCCGTACGCGAGCGTCGTGCCGATGCGGGTGATCACGACGCAAGTCAAGGATGGACAGCACGTGTCCATCACGCACGAATTGCCGGCGTGGACGCAAACGCGATACAAGAGCAAATCGGCAAATTACCTCGAAACTCTTCTCGGCCACGAGGGCCACGGGTCTTTGTTCGCCGAGCTCAAGAGGCGTGGTTTAGCGAGCGATTTGCGCGCCGGAGTGGGTATGGGCGGCATCGATTCGTCGACGGCTGGTGCGCTCTTCGGCACGACGATTAAACTCACCGACGAAGGTTTGACTCGCGTCGACGAAGTCATCGAGCTCTTCTTCGCGTACATCAACATGTTGAGAGCAAAAGGTCCTCAAGAGTGGTTTTGGAACGAAAACAAACAACTCGCCAAGATTGATTTCCGTTTCCGAGAGCCCGAGGAGGCGAGCGAGTACACAGAGCGCCTCGTGGCTGATATTCGCAAGTTCGCGCCGGAAGACATCTTGCGCGGTCCCGATTTGTACGAGACGTACCAACCGGATGAGATTCGTGAGCTCATCGATCTCATGACGCCGCAAAAGGCAATCATCGTGGTGCAGGACCACGCATGGACGGGTGAGGGAGAAGATGGCGTCGAGCACGAGAGATGGATCAACTTTCCGTATAAGAAGCAAGAGGTTGACCCGGCGTTGCTGGAGGCGTGGACTAAAGCCGACGGTGGGGACAGGCTGCATTATCCGGCGCCGAACCCGTACATTGCGAGCGATTTTAGATTGCGTTCGCCGATAGGCGAGCAAGAGGATGGGTTAACGGCGCCGTACATCGTGCACGAGTGCGGCGCCATGCGCATTTGGCATCGACTCGACGACCGATTCAATCAACCTCGATCCTGCATGTACTTTCAGATTTCAATGCCAAACATTCCCGAGGGCGCATACGGCATGATGCTCCTGCAACTCTTCGTAGCCATGGTTGAAGACACGGTGAACGAATCTGTGTACTACCCGGCGCACTTGGCGGGGATGGAGATTGAGGTTGGCGCGATGTCCTCGTACGCCGGCGTCGTCCTCTCTTTGGAGGGTCTCAGCGATAAGTTGGGTGAAGTTGCCGTTTCCTACTTTCAAACCATGACATCAATGAAGATTGATCCGGATCGCTTTGAAAAGCGAAAGGAGGAGCGCTTGCGTGATGTGCACAATCTGTGTCTCAATCCGTCGAGACACGCCAAGCGTACGCTAGAAATTGTGCTCAAGCAAAAGGATGCGACACAAGACGACAAGGCGAAGGCTTTGCAGGCGATGACGGCGAATGATTTGCAAGCCTTTGCGGATTTTGTCTGGTCGCACGCACACGTAGAGAGCTTGATGATAGGTAACTTGACGGCGGATGAGGCGAGGAACGTGGGACATAGAGTGCGACAATTGCTTCCTGGTTCAGCCATTCTGGACGGAACTTGGCCCGAGACGCGCGTCACGCAGGTTCCACAGGGTGCGCATCTCTTTAGCATTAATGCTCTGAACGAGGACGAGACGAACAACGTCGTTCTCTATCATTTTCAAATCGGTGTGAGCACGTGGGAAGAACGCGCGTTTATGATTTTGATGCAGTCGCTCATGGCTGAAAAGCTGTTTGACCAGCTCCGCACAAAAGAAACGCTCGGATACAGCGTCAACTGCGCGTTCGATTCTACGCACGAAGTGCTCGGCTTTCGCGTCATGGTTGAGTCAGCGTTTCACCCGCCGCACTTTGTGTCCAGTCGCATGGCTGCCTTTTTGAAGTCTTTCCCAGAGATTCTGGAGAACTACGACGACGCATCTTACGAAAAGACACGACAGAGCGTCATTGACGACATTCTCGGTGACGACATCAACCTTCGCGACGAAGCTTTGCGACACTGGACGCACCTG
>Ga0181599_1003527_pt1 | contig 13178 bp, 9 predicted proteins | sample 041ome_3_FD_148658 | JGI IMG/M metagenome (GOLD analysis project Ga0181599, IMG submission 148658) | Coastal salt marsh microbial communities from the Groves Creek Marsh, Skidaway Island, Georgia - 041405US metaG (spades assembly) | ecosystem: Environmental > Aquatic > Marine > Intertidal zone >...
ATTGCAGTAATCTGTAAAGTTGCGTGCAATCTTTGTGGAAATCTGGTCAATCTGTGCATTTTTCAGAAATATTGAAAAAGAGTTTTGCTAGAACCAGCCTTTTTCCTGCCGCTTTTTCATGATTTTGTCGAATCTGACCAAATAGCACTGCCGTCAGGCACAGTTTTTAAGAAATTGAGGAGACCATGTCATGGCCGCCAGATCAATGTTTCCAGCGATTAGCCCGGACGGCAACCTGTCGCGCTATCTGGATCAGATCCGCGCCTTTCCGATGCTCGAGCCGAACGAAGAATATATGCTGGCAAAAGCATGGAAAGAGAAAGGCGATGTCGCCGCCGCGCACCAGCTGGTGACCAGCCATCTGCGGCTTGTGGCAAAGATTGCCATGGGCTATCGCGGCTATGGGCTGCCGGTTGCTGATCTGATTTCAGAGGGCAATCTGGGGATGATGCATGCGGTCAAAAAATTTGAGCCGGAAAAAGGCTTTCGCCTTGCCACATATGCGATGTGGTGGATCAAAGCAGCGATCCAGGAATATATTTTGCGGTCATGGTCTTTGGTCAAAATTGGCACAACCGCCGGCCAAAAAAAGCTGTTTTTCAATCTGCGCCGGATTAAAGGCCAGATACAAGCCATTGACGATGGTGATCTGAAACCGGAACAGGTCACGCAAATCGCCACGCAATTAAATGTGACCGAAGATGAAGTGATGTCGATGAACCAGCGCATGGCTGGCAATGACCGGTCGCTCAATGTGCCGCTGAGCCGTGATGGCGAAGGTGGCGGCGAATGGCAGGACTGGTTGCAGGATGACAGCCCGGATCAGGAAGCAACCTTTGCCGATCATGAAGAATATGATGCACGGAAAAATCTGATGCTTGACGCCATGCAGGGTTTGAACCCGCGCGAACAGCGTATTCTGGCGGCGCGGCGTCTGTCAGAACCACCATTGACGCTTGAGGATCTTGCCACCGAGTTCAATATCAGCCGCGAGCGCATCCGGCAGATCGAAGTCCGGGCATTTGAAAAGCTACAAAAGGCCGTGCGCGATAAAGCGGCTGCGTTGAAATTGCTGCCGCATGTCGAGGCCTAGAACGGGCCCTGTTAACGCCTAAAACCGGATGGTCACGGCCGGCTGATCAGCCCTCAAACGGGTCTTTCACAAGGATCGTGTCATCGCGTTCCGGGCTTGTTGACAGCAATGTGACCGGCATTTTGGTCAGTTCCTCAACACGCCGGATATATTTCACCGCATTCGCCGGTAAATCAGCCCAGCTGCGGGCGCCGTAGGTGCTATCCTGCCAGCCGGGCATTTCTTCATAAACCGGCTTGCAGGCTGCCTGCGCCCCCATATCCGAGGGGAAATAATCAAGAATTTCGTCACTGCCATCGACCTGATAACCAATACAAATCTTCAAAATATCAAATCCATCCAGCACATCCAGCTTGGTCAGCGCCATGCCGCTGATCCCGGCAACATGTCCGGCCTGCCTGACCATCACAGCATCAAACCAGCCACACCGCCGTTTGCGGCCTGTTACCGTGCCAAATTCGCGGCCGCGTTCGCCCATACGCGTGCCATCCGCACCAAAATCTTCGGTTGGAAACGGGCCGCTGCCAACGCGGGTTGTATAGGCTTTGGTAATGCCAAGCACAAAGCCGATATCGGTTGGGCCGATACCGGCGCCTGTTGCCGCCTGCCCGGCAACGGTGTTGCTGGAGGTGACAAACGGATAGGTGCCGTGATCAATATCGAGCATGACTCCCTGGGCCCCTTCAAACAAAATACGCTTATTCGCCGCCCGTGCATCGGCCAGATACCGCCAGCTCTGCCCGGAAAAAGCTAAAAGCTGGTCACGCATCGCCATCAACTCGGCACCCATCGCCTTGGCATCGGCCAAAGGCTGGTCAGCCGCTTTCAACCATACATTGTGATGCGCAACCAAGGCATCAAGCTTGTCAGCAAGCGCCGATGCAGACGCCAGATCAGCAAGCCGAACGGCGCGGCGGGCCACTTTATCTTCATAAGCCGGGCCAATGCCGCGTCCGGTGGTGCCAATTTTCTGTTCGCCGCGTAACGCTTCACGCGCCGCGTCAACAGCCTGATGCACCGGCAGGATAAGCGCCGCCGATTCAGACACCAAAAATGTTTCCGGGGTAATGCTGGCGCCTTGCGAGCGCAGTAATTCTATTTCCTTGAGCAAATGCGCCGGGTCAATCACCACACCATTGCCAATCACCGACATTTTGCCAGGCCGCACAATACCTGATGGCAGCAATGATAATTTATATTCAACACCTTCAATGACCAGCGTATGACCCGCATTATGGCCGCCCTGAAACCGCACCACGACATCGGCGCGGCTCGACAGCCAGTCAACAATTTTACCTTTGCCCTCATCACCCCATTGGGCGCCAATAACCGCTACATTCGCCATTCCGTTACCTTTATCATATGGGGATCAACGCCGTTTTTGTAATTGACGTCACAACTGTTGCTTTTGGCCTGAACTGGCCGGCTGGCAAAGATTGAACACGGCGCTGTTTATAACAGAAGCGCGGGATAAAAAGCAATGCAGGAGACCCGCCTAATGCAGTTGCGAAAATTGCAAAATATCCGCACGCACCACCTGACTCAGGGCTTTGATTTCGTCTAGCACCTCATCTGGCACCGTGCCATCAATTTCCACAAGGGCAACGGCCTCGCCGCCAACATCGCGGCGACCAAGGTGGAACGTCGCGATATTCAACCCATGTTGGCCACATAATGATCCCAGATCACCAATAAAACCGGGGCTGTCATAATTGCGAAGATAAAGCAGATTTTGCGGAAAATCGGACTCGACCGCAATCGATTGCACTTCGACAATGCGCGGCTTGTTGCCACCAATAAGGGTGCCGGCAATGGTGCGTTCGTCATCTCCATACATGATCGTGACGCGCAGCAATGTTTCATAATCGCATTGCCGGTCATGGCGTATTGTCGAGACCGAAATACCGTTACTTGACGCCACATCTGCGGCATTCACCATATTGACTGATTCCATATTTGGCCCCAGCAACCCGGCCAATGTCGCGGCGGTGATCGGGTCGGCATTCAGTTTGGCGGCGCGGCCATCAAGCTCTATCACAACAGATTTCAAACCGGTCGCGCTTACCTGTCCTAAAAACCCGCCAAGGCGGCTGCCAAGATCCATATAGGGTTTGAGAACCGGCGCCTCTTCCGCCGAGACCGACGCGATATTCAATGCGTTCGTCAACGCACCGGTGGTCAGATATTCAGCCATCTGTTCAGCCACCTGCACCGCCACTTTTTCCTGTGCCTCGACGGTACTGGCGCCCAGATGCGGCGTGGCCACGACAGCATCGAAATCAAACAGAATATTATCGGTCGCCGGTTCCTGCATAAACACATCAAGCGCCGCACCGGCCACATGGCCAGTTTGTAGCGCCGCCGCCAATGCCAGCTCATCGACAAGACCGCCTCGCGCACAATTGATGATCCGCACGCCTTGTTTTGTTTTGTTAAGCGCGTCCGCACCGATGATATTGCGGGTTGCTGCGGTCATCGGCGTATGAATGCTGATAAAATCAGCCCGCCGCAACAACTCATCAAGATCGACTTTTTCAACACCCATCCGTTTTGCATTTTCCTCGGACAGATAGGGATCATACCCCACCACCCGCATGCGCAACCCCTGCGCCCGGTCGGCGACAATCGAGCCAATATTTCCACAACCCACAAGGCCAAGACATTTGCCGGTCAATTCAGTCCCCATAAAGCGGGATTTTTCCCATTTTCCGGCTTTCGTCGACTGTGACGCCTGCGGAATTTGGCGGGCCAATGCCAGCATCATGGCAATCGCATGTTCGGCGGTTGTAACGGCATTGCCATACGGCGTATTCATCACCACCACACCACGTTTGGTGGCGGCGGCGATGTCCACATTATCGACACCGATACCAGCGCGCCCGACAACTTTCAAATTGTCAGCAGCGGCGAGAACCGCCTCGGTGACCTTGGTGGCCGAGCGGATTGCCAACCCGTCATACGCCCCAATGATGGCCTGCAATTCTTCTGCTGACAGGCCTGTTTTGACATCGGCATCAACGCCATGCGCGGCAAACACATCGACTGCATTCTGGCTTAATTTATCGCTTATCAGTACTTTTGGCATCGGGTTTCATTCCTTTTTTTTAAAAGGCTAGGTGATCACATCGACCGGTTTGGCCGGGCTAGATATGCTTCAAAGCATTATTCATCAGCCCATTTCGGCACGTTGGGCGGCATAGGCCCAATCAATCCAAGGCAGTAATGCTTCAACATCGCTGGCATCAACCATTGGCCCGGCCCAGATCCGCAAGCCAGCCGGGGCATCACGATATGAGCCCAGATCATAGCCAACGCCTTCGGCATCCAGACGCGCTGCCAACGCCGCGGCAAAACCCGCCTTTTGCGCCGCGTCAAGCGCAACAAACCACGGATCAATGATCGACAGAGTCACGCTTGTATTCGATATTGTAGCCGGATGCTCGGCCAGAAAGCCAAATATAGACGATGCATCCACCCACCGGCGGATGGCCGCCAAACACGCCTCTGACCGATCAATCAGGGCTGGCAAACCACCAATTGACTGCGCCCATAATAACGCATCAAGCGCATCTTCGATCACCAGCATTGACGGCGTGTTGATCGTATTGCCATTGAAAATAGACGCGTTGAAGGCGCCATTTTTGGTCAGGCGGAATAATTTTGGAATGGGCCAGGGCGGTGTATAAAGATTCAACCGTTCCACCGCACGTGGCGACAATATCATCACCCCATGCGCGCCCTCACCGCCGATGGCTTTTTGAAAACTAAAGGTCACGACATCTAGCTTTGTCCATGGCAACTGCATGGCAAAACAGGCCGAGGTCGCATCGGCAATCACAAGACCCTCGCGGTCATCAGTAATCCAGTCGCCATCGGGCAGTTTCACGCCGGATGTGGTGCCGTTCCATGTCAGCACAACATCATTGGCAAAATTGACCGCGGCCAGATCGGGCAACTGCCCATAGGGCGCCTGATGCAGGGTAACATCGTCAAGCCGCAACTGGCCGACAATATCATTCACCCAATCTTTGCCAAAAGATTCCCAAGCCAACACATCGACGCCGCGCGCGCCAAGCATCGACCATAAGGCGATCTCAACAGCACCGGTATCTGATCCCGGCACAATGCCAATCAAGTAATCATCCGGCATCTGCAATATTTCGCGCGCCAGTTGCATCGTTTCGGTGATTTTTGATTTTGCAGCTTTTGATCGATGTGACCTGCCAAGGACAGCATCGCTGAGAATATTTGGCGACCAGCCGGGACGTTTGGTTGTCGGCCCAGATGAAAAAAACGGCAAGGCTGGCCGCATGGCCGGCTTGATTGGCGGTGTCATAACATCCTCGCGGTCACATGTTGCCACCCGTTGGGGGGTGACGGCCCGCATCATGCTTCGCAAAAACCTCAATTGATGTCAACCGACCAAAAAATGATCAGGTGAAATATATTACCATGGGTTAATAGACTGTTTTTAAATAATTTTAATCGGCAGCCTGTTTGATGCGCAAAATTATTGCATCGATTGCCCGGGCCACAAGCGCGTCACTATCAGCTTCAACCATAACCCGAACCAGAGACTCGGTGCCGGATGGACGCACCAGAATCCGACCCGCGCCATTCATCTCAGCCTCAATAGCGGTCAGATCAGCCTGTAATTTTGTGTCATGCAAAATTTGCGGATCGATGTCCCGCAGATTTTCCAGACGTTGCGGGCTGGGCGAAAAACAGTGAAAAAAACTGCTGGCTGGTTGTTCTGCCTGCTGCATCAACGCCAGCATTTGCAAGGCTGCCAGCAGACCATCGCCAGCCCGTGCCAGATGTGTCATCAAAATATGGCCGGACGGTTCACCACCCAGATTATATCCGTCAGCGCGCATCTTTTCCAAAATATACCGGTCGCCAACATTGGTGCGATGCAAGGTCAGACCCGCCTCGCGCAGGCGCATTTCAAGACCGCGATTGCTCATCACCGTGCCAACCACCGCATCACCGCTCAGCGTGCCTTTTTGGTGCAGCGACAGCGCCAGCCGCCCCAAAATCTGGTCACCATCAATAATCGCCCCGGTTTCATCAGCCAAAATCAAACGGTCGGCATCACCGTCAAGGCAAATGCCGGCATCTGCCCCATGCTCGACCACCGCAGCGGCCATCATCTGCGGGTATACCGCGCCGCAGCCATCATTGATGTTGAAACCATCCGGGCTTACCGCCAGCGGGATCACCTCGGCGCCAAGCTCGTAAAGCGTATCAGGCGCGGTGCGGTAGGCCGCCCCATTCGCACAATCGACAACGATCTTCAGACCATCCAGGCGCATCCGGCCGGGCAAGGTAGATTTGGCAAATTCGACATAACGTCCAACCGAATCGAGCATGCGCCGGGCGCGGCCAAGCTGGTTTGGCTCGGCCAAGGCGATTGAGCCAGCCGCCAGCGCCGAAATTTCAGCCTCGATGGCATCATCAAGCTTATAACCATCCGGGCCAAATAATTTGATGCCATTATCATGGTGCGGGTTATGGCTCGCCGATATCATCACCCCAAGTTCGGCCCGCAAAGACCGCGTTAAATGCGCCACAGCAGGCGTTGGAATAGGCCCAAGCAAGCGACAATCCAGACCGATTGAGGTAAAACCGGCCACCATCGCCGCCTCAATCATATAGCCGGATAATCTTGTATCCTTACCGATCACGACTTTCGGGCGGGCATGTTTTATCCCCGGATTACGATCGGCAAACCAGCGACCCGCCGCCAGCGCCAGCCGCACAACGGCTTCGGCAGTCATCGAGCCGGTATTAATACGGGCGCGCACCCCATCTGTCCCAAACAACCCTGCCATAAAAGCCCCTTTTTACACTGACAACACCACCCATGGCGGCATCATCGACCCTATTGGTTAATCTAGAATAGCTTGCCACCAGTTCACAAGCGCAGAAACGTTACTCTCGATTCTGCGCTTTGGCCTGCTCGCCGGCTATGGCCTGGTCGCTGGCTAATGCCTGTTCAACGGCTAATGCCTGGGAGGTTTCTGCAACATCATGGACACGCAGCATCTGCGCCCCTTGTCGATAGGCCGCCATTGCCAGAACCAGTGATCCGGGCAGACGCTGATCAGCCGGTTCACCCTGTGATAATATGGCGATTGTCGATTTGCGGCTGGCACCAAACAGCAATGGCACACCCAGCCCATGAAACATGGCCAGCCAGTTCACAATTTGCAGATTATGCGCGACGGTCTTGCCAAAGCCGAAACCCGGATCAATTGCAATATGCGATTTGGCTATGCCAGCCGCCATAAGCGCCTGTATGCGCTCTTCTAAAAACTGGTAAATCTCGATCGGTGCAAAGCCGTATTCGGGGGCCTGCTGCATGGTCTCGGGCTGGCCTTGCATATGCATGATGATGACCGGAACATTGCTGGCCACCGCCGCTTCCACCGCCCCGTCACGCCGCAAGGCTTCGACATCATTAATGATACCGGCACCAGCCGCACAGGCGCGGGTCATAACATCGCCATGGCGTGTATCAATAGAAATCCGCACATTCTGTTGCGCCAGCCCGGTTATCGGCGGTAACACCCGCGCCAATTCCTGATTGCGGGTAATCGGTGCAGCGCCGGGCCTTGTTGACTCACCGCCAACATCAATAATCGATGCGCCGGCCTGCCACATCGCCATGCCGCTGGCCATCGCTTTCGCCGGTGCCAGATGCGCGCCACCATCAGAAAAACTGTCCGGCGTTGTGTTAATCACCCCCATCAGATGCGGCTTTGACATGTCCAGACCGGCAAATTCAGCGCGTGCAGCATAGAGTTGATCAAGCCATGCTGCGGCTTTGTTGCGGTCATCGGCCTGTTCAATGACGGCATCTTCGGACATGCGGGTGATCTGATAGTGATCGTCAGAATTGCGCGTTACCACGTCAAAGTGATGCGCTGTTGCCCATCCGGCGGCAATCGGCACGGTTGCATCACCAGCGGCACCGATGACCGGCCGCACCCATGTGGGCACAGCAAAAGGCGGCACCATTGGTGCCGCCTGTGTGGTTTTGGTCAATTTAGGTCTGCCCTGCATCTAACGGGTCTTAGGCAGGTTCGCCACCGGGCTTTTTCGGCCGCCCGGTACCCGGCAGACCAGTGCGTGATTTGCGCACCGGTCCAGGCTTAACCGGGGTGTCGTCTGCGTCTTTGCGAACCAGCGTGCCGCCCTCAACGATGATTTTGATTTCTTCACCATCAAGCGTTTCATATTCAAGCAGCCCCTGTGCCAACCGTTCCAGCTCAACATTATATTTTTTGAGGATTTTGGTTGCGGCATCATAGGCTTCATCAACAATGCGCCGCACCTCAGCATCAATAATCGAGGCGGTGGCATCAGCCATGTTTTTTTGCTGTGACACCGACCGACCCAAAAACACTTCCTGTTCATCTGCACTATAGGCGAGGAATCCCAGCTTGTCGGACATGCCCCATTCGGTCACCATCCGCCGCGCCATATCGGTCGCCATACGAATGTCAGATGAGGCACCGGTTGTGACCTTGTCGACGCCAAAGATTAAATCTTCGGCAATACGACCGCCACAGGCAACCCGCAGATCCGCATAGATTTTGTCACGCGCCAGCGAGATCCGGTCGCCTTCGGGCAACCGCATCACCATGCCCAATGCGCGGCCGCGCGGGATGATCGTTGCCTTGTGGATAGGGTCAGACGCCGGACAATGCAGCGCAACCACAGCGTGACCGGCTTCATGATAGGCTGTCAGGCGTTTTTCTTCATCGGTCATCACCATCGAGCGACGCTCTGATCCCAGCATAACCTTGTCTTTGGCTTCTTCGAATTCAGCCATAGAGACGGTGCGGCGGCCTTTTCGCGCTGCCAGCAATGCGGCTTCATTCACCAGATTGGCCAGATCAGCACCGGAAAAGCCGGGGGTGCCACGGGCGATAACGCGCGGCTCAACACCCTCGGCGAGAGGCGTCTTGCGCATATGCACCTTGAGAATTTTTTCGCGGCCCATCACGTCCGGGTTCGGCACAACAACCTGACGGTCAAAACGGCCGGGACGCAGCAATGCCGGATCCAGCACATCAGGCCGGTTGGTTGCGGCAATCAGAATCACCCCTTCATTCGCTTCGAAGCCATCCATCTCGACCAGCATCTGGTTGAGCGTTTGTTCGCGTTCGTCATTACCGCCGCCAAGACCAGCGCCGCGATGCCGCCCGACCGCGTCAATTTCATCGATAAAGATGATACATGGGGCATTTTTCTTGCCCTGTTCAAACATATCGCGCACACGGCTGGCACCAACACCAACGAACATCTCAACAAAATCCGAGCCGGAGATGGTAAAGAACGGCACATTAGCCTCGCCAGCAATGGCGCGGGCCAGCAATGTCTTACCGGTACCAGGAGGACCAACAAGCAACACACCTTTTGGAATTTTGCCGCCAAGTCGCTGGAACTTGCCCGGATCTTTCAGAAATTCAACAACTTCTTCAAGCTCGGTTTTGGCCTCATCAATGCCGGCAACATCTTCGAAAGTCACGCGCCCCTGATGCTCGGTAAGCAGCTTTGCCCGGGATTTCCCAAACCCCATTGCACCGCGTGATCCACCCTGCATCTGTCGCATGAAGAAAATCCATATGCCAATGAACAACAGCATCGGGAACCAGGACAGTAGAATCGAGAAGAAACTCGGCATGCCGCTATTTTCCGGGCTTGCAACGATTCGCACATCATTGGCATCCAGCACGGCAACAATATTGGCACCTTCCGGCATCACACTGGTGATGACCCGGCCATTTTTACTTTCCCCGCGCAGATTGCGCCCTTCAATCAACACCTCGTCAATCTGCTGGGCTTCCACTTCAGCGACGAAATCTGAGTAAGCGAGCTGGTTGGCCGGCTGACCCAATGACGGGCTCTGGAAAAGGTTAAAAAGGCCGATAAGCGCGGCGCCAAAAATCAGCCAGATAATTATGTTGCGTGCCAGATTATTCACATCACTGTCCTGTCAATTACATCTTGTTGTCTGTAAAACGATCTACCGCCCCAAAAACTGTGCTGACAACGCTCTGTCTGTCGAAGTGACGCATGATTTTACCCCTTCTAATTGGGGATAAATAAGGCCGCCGTCAAGGGTATAGAGAACAGGAATTACGCGCCTGACGATATACGGCAAAGCGGCAATCGCATCGGGTGGCGGCGCGGCTGTTGTGGTGCGCTTGAGCTGCAGTGCTGTGCCGGCATTGAGCAGCTTTCCGGAAAATGCTGTGCGTACCCGCCAACAACCGGCAAAAATAACATCATCACCAGCCGCCACGTCGCATTCCTGCGGAACACGGCCAATTTCACGCACCACATAAAACCGCGCGGTTTCACCCGGCTGCATCGAGCGGACGAACTGACAGCCGCCAAGGGTGCTATTCTGCGCCGCCAGCACCCGTGCGCGCAACCTGTCAAGCGCACGCGCAGACACCCCATAGCGATTACCGCCTACCTGCCGGATCAGGCGGCGCGCATGATACTGCCACATTGAATCGGGCAGCTTTTGCAAGCGGCGCATATCGATAACCGCATGCCCGCTTGGCAACAAATCTGTCGCGGCCTCCCAGATCGGTGTACTTACCGCCGCACAATGGTCGGATATTGCCGCCATGGCCTGCCCCAGACGCTGTGCCGTCGCGATTGTCGGAAACCCACAGGCCGCGCTTTTGCGCAAAAAGCGCCGCAGCCGAACCCGCTCAAAATCATAATTTCGGTTGCTTGGATCATCTTCAAAGTCACAGCCAAGCAAAGCCAGCACATCGCGCAACTGATCGGCCGACCAGTTCAGCAGCGGCCGCGCCACCGGCACCGCGTCACGATACGTCAGGCCGCGCATACCTGCCAGCCCGGCAATGCCAGAGCCGCGGGCAAGCCGCATCAGCACGGTTTCTGCCTGATCCGCCTGATGGTGCGCAAAAAGCAAGACAGCCCGCTGTTGTCGTGCCTGTTTTGTCAGGGCGGCAAACCGCTGATGCCGGGCCCATTCCTGAATGCCGGTTGATGGTGCCTTGTCCTGTACCGTCACAATCTGCGTCGCAATCGCGCGAGCTTGCATGCGTTGGCGGACACGCTCGGCCTCGTCGGTGGCATCACTGCGGATGTTATGATTGACAATAATGGCCTGATGCGCGGCGCCACATGATCGCGCGTAACGATCGGCAAGACAGGCCAGCGCCGAACTGTCTGGCCCACCGGATAATGCGGTTATAAAAACGCTGCTGTTGGCAAGCTGCAACGCCTGCATATCCCGCGCAAAAGCGGCATCATAAGCGGCTAAACGGCTACTCGGCGCAGTTTGCGTCATCGCTCAGTTTGGACAATTGCGCCAGAAATGTATCCGGTGGCGTCTCAATGAGCTGCGGCAATGACGCATAAATTTCACAAGCCTGTTCCGGCGGTGCGAAATGCGACACTGACTCGGCAATCCACATGGTCGTATCAACAAGACGGGCATCACCCGGATAGGCGCTATTGAATTCAGAAAAAGTCATCGCCGCCTTTTCAAATTCGCCACGCATAAATTGCACGCGGCCAAGCCAGAAAATAGAATCAGCCTGCCGCGCGTGACCTTGGTTAAAAGTCCGGAATTCAGCAAATGCCAGCTCTGCCGTTTCCAGATCATTTTGCAAAGCGCGTCCCAGTGCAAAGCGATATTGCTCTTCCGGGCTGACAGCCGGCAACACTTCGGGCTGTGTCGGCGCGGTTTCACCGGTTGATTCAGCATTCGCGGGGATGGCGTTGTCGTCCGCAGCAAGCGCTGTATCGGCTGATCCGGCATCTAATGATCTGGTGTCGGCTGACCCGATGTCGGCTGATCCGGCATCGGCTAATCCGGCATTTTCGTCAACTGCGCTTGCCTCACTGGTGGCATTATCCCCCTCAACATTTGCCAGCGCGTCATTTAACGAGTCTTCCGCAACCGACCAGCTTGAAATGCCGGTATCAAGGTCACGCGACATCTGCACAGCTGCCGCCTCGCCAGCGCCGATTGTGTCCTGCTGCACCAACGCCGCAGCGGCGTCATCACCACCAAGCGTGAGCAATGTCTGCATGCGCTTTTCCAGCCGCAGTAAACGAAACTCGGTGTCTGAGGTGATTTCAAGAGTGCGTTCCATACGACGATTGGTCATCGCCAGCATGTCGCCCAGCTTTTCCATTTGATCGCGCAATGCTTTGAGATCCGCGGTCTGCGATGTGCCGGCCTCAGAACTGCTGCTTTGCATCTGTTCGACCTTCATTTTAATTTCACGCAGATCATTCTCGATGATCCCACGGACATCTTTTAAACCAGCTTCCAGAATATCCATGCGTTGTTGATGCCGTGTAAGCAACGCACTGGCATTTTCGATCACCGTCTCGTCGGTCGATGATTGGGCGCTAGCCAGACCGGGAAGCGCGACAATAAATGCCAAAACAATAAAGAAGCGTTTGTTCATGGTAGATAAATCCTAGCAATGACACGGCAGTTACCAAGCAGTAACAGCTATTTTAGGCATAAATTAGGCAAAAAAAAAGAGGAGCCACCCGCCCCTCTTTTTGTTGTTTCAAACAGGATTAGTTCAGCACAGTTGCTGCACGTCTGTTCTTTTCCCATGCAGCTTCTGTCGAGCCTTCAACTGCTGGGCGTTCTTTGCCGTATGATACGGTGCGCACCCGCGCCGAATTCAACCCCTTGGCCAGCAGATAATCGCGCACCGCTGTCGCACGCCGATCACCCAGCGCAAGGTTGTATTCACGGGTACCGCGCTCATCAGCATGACCCTCAACAACAATGACCAGGGTTGGGTTCACATTCAAAAATGCGGCCTGCCTGTTCAAAGTCATTTGCGCGTTTTCAGACAGCTCGGAGCTGTCAAAATCAAAATAAACCGTATTACCAACTTCAGCCAGCTTGTCAGCTTCGGTCTTTGCGGCCGAAGCAGATGATGATGCAGATGAAGCCGAACTCGCCGAACTGGTCGAGGCGCTGTCACCACCGACCTCTGAGGCCGTTTCACAAGCTGCGAATAAGAATGTTGCGGCAACTATCGCCAATATGCGTTGA
>Ga0181599_1003543_pt1 | contig 13129 bp, 10 predicted proteins | sample 041ome_3_FD_148658 | JGI IMG/M metagenome (GOLD analysis project Ga0181599, IMG submission 148658) | Coastal salt marsh microbial communities from the Groves Creek Marsh, Skidaway Island, Georgia - 041405US metaG (spades assembly) | ecosystem: Environmental > Aquatic > Marine > Intertidal zone >...
CAAAAAAGTACGAGTCACCCCCCCAACCACCCTCCCCAAAAGCGGTTTTTCACGTCCAAACACTTCAACTTCAACTTCACTTCAAAGAGGTGGAGCAACTTGTCAAGAATATAATAACATCATAATAAAACGCATTCATCTTGTTGTTTTGAGAGCGTGGAAAGATGAGACGATCGGGTAGCAAGATCGCGCGAGGAGTGTCGTTGTCGTTGTTGTCGTCGTCGTCGTCGTCGTCATCATCGAGAGGAATCTTGTCCAATGACGTGAGAACGATCGGGACTGCGAGTGCTGCGAAAATTTTACGCGCTGGCGTGACGAGCGCAACGAGTAGCGTTGGCAATAGTACCAACAACAACACTAACTTTACTACATTTGCCGGCAGAAGAAGGATCGCGACGACGACGACGACGACGACGACGGCGGCGGCGGCTACAGGAACACCATCAACACCAACACCAACAACCGGAAGGAGAAGATTAAACGCTGCGAATAGCGTTCCAACTACTTCCTCCTCTAAACAAAAGCGAGGAACAAGAGCTTTTTCATCGAATAACGGTTTCGGAAAAGATTACGAAATCATCGACCACGAGTACGACGCCGTGGTCGTCGGCGCCGGTGGTGCTGGTTTACGTGCCGCCATTGGCTTGTCCGAACACGGGTACAAAACCGCGTGCATTACGAAACTCTTTCCGACTAGATCGCACACGGTAGCGGCGCAAGGCGGCATCAACGCCGCATTGGGGAACATGTCCGAAGACGATTGGCGCTGGCACGCGTATGATACCGTGAAAGGTGCGGATTGGTTGGGAGATCAAGACGCAATTCAGTACATGTGTAGAGAGGCGCCGGAAGCGGTGAGAGAGTTGGAACGATATGGATTGCCGTTTTCGAGGACCGAGGAAGGGAAGATTTACCAAAGAGCTTTTGGGGGCCAAAGTTTGGACTACGGGAAAGGCGGTCAGGCGTACAGATGCGCGTGCGCAGCAGATAGAACTGGACACGCGATGTTGCACACATTGTATGGGCAAGCGTTGAGACACGAAACGCAATTTTTCGTAGAATATTTCGCGCTTGATTTGATAATGGACGAACAGGGCGCGTGCGTAGGCGTTTTGGCGATGTGTTTAGAAGATGGTACTCTACACAGGTTTAGGTCGCACAAGACGATTTTAGCGACCGGTGGTTACGGACGAGCCTACTTTTCTGCGACGAGCGCGCACACGTGCACGGGAGACGGGAACGCCATGGCTGTCAGAGCTGGGTTGCCGTTGCAAGATTTAGAGTTTGTTCAGTTTCACCCGACGGGTATCTATGGCGCTGGATGTTTAATCACCGAAGGTTCCAGAGGTGAAGGTGGTATTTTAAGGAACAGTGAAGGTGAAAGATTCATGGAACGATACGCGCCATCGGCGAAGGATTTAGCGTCCAGAGATGTTGTCTCGAGATCGATGACGATGGAAATCAGAGAAGGACGAGGAGTCGGGAAAGAAAAGGATCACATTTACTTGCACTTGAACCATTTACCGCCAGAATTGTTAGCGGAACGATTGCCTGGTATTTCTGAAACCGCAGCCATTTTTGCCGGCGTAGACGTGACCAAAGAGCCGATTCCCGTCATTCCAACTGTACATTATAACATGGGAGGTATCCCGACTAATTATAAAGGCGAAGTCGTCGCACCGGCCAAGGACGGAAGCGACCCAGATCGAGTCGTCCCAGGTTTATTAGCGGCCGGGGAAGCCGCGTGCGCTTCTGTTCACGGCGCCAATCGACTAGGTGCAAACTCCTTGTTAGATATTGTCGTCTTTGGCCGAGCTTGCGCGAACACGGTTAAAGAATCTGGTTTGAAACCCGGACAAAAACATAAACCTCTGAAGAACGAACTGAATGGCGAGCATAGCGTGAAACGATTAAACGACATTCGGTACAACGATAAAGGCGCTCAAAACAATAAATCGACCAGTGAGTTACGAAAACGCATGCAGCGCGTCATGCAGGACGACGCGGCAGTGTTTAGAACGCAAGAGACGTTAGCTGAAGGGTGCGTGAAGATTGACCAAGTCGCGAAAGAGATGGAAAGTTTACACGTCACGGATAAGAGTTTAGTTTGGAACACGGATTTAGTCGAAGCGTTGGAGTTGCATAACTTGATGCCGAACGCGAGAATTACCATGCACGGTGCAGAGCAAAGGAAAGAATCGAGAGGTGCACACGCCAGAGAGGATTTCCCGGATAGATTGGACGATGCATGGATGAAACATACGCTTGGGTACATCGACGAAAGAGACAACAGCGTGAAAATTGACTATCGACCGGTACATCACTACACCTTAGATAAAGAAATGGATGTCATCCCTCCGATGAAACGCGTGTATTAAAGCGCTGTTCTAATAATATACTTCTCTTACTACAAAACCAAATATGAAATACTAGGTATCTACTCCTACTCCTCATTTTTTTAAATCGCCGTCGGTTTTAAATCATCGCTGTCGGTACGGCATCTACTTGCTTGAACTCCCCATCGCACACCTTGTGATCTTTTGGCAACACGCACTGCTTCTCGCATCCGTTCTCGTGTATCGTGACCAATCTAATAACCCCTCCAGAACTCGCATCTCTCGCAATTGCCAGCGAAATAGCCTCCGTCATCCACTTCTCGCACTCCTCTCTTTCCATGTTCTCTTTATACGTGTTGTCTAAGTACCCGTAAATATACGCCGAACCAGACCCACTGACGCTAAACGGCGCTTCTAACATGGAGCCACCGAGTGGTATCCCATACACTTGTGGGCCTCGGACTCGATCCCAACCGGCGATGATCATCCCAGCTTGTAACCTTTCCTTGTTCTCGTACGCTATTTTCTGCGTCAGTTTTGCCACCAAACGAACGTCCACCATCATCGACTCTGCATCGAGACCACCACCATTCCTTTCCATGGCGTGCTCTTCGACCATTCTTCTCACGTACGCGGCGACATTTTGCGTGTCCGCGGCGGATCCAGAACGGCACATCCACACGTTGTCGCATATTTGGGTGATTTTATCGCTCGCTCTGTTGGCAACGTACACGCCCGTGGACGTTCGGGAATCAGCGGCTAACACGACACCGTTTCGATAGGCGCAGGCGAGGATGGTCGTCCCCGTGGAAACTGGGATAGATATATCGGTTTCTTCCATTTCTTTAATAAATGTCTGCCTTTCTCACGCGTTGCGATTCGTGTTTGAACAAACTGAAGTTGTGTGTGAGGAAACGGTCTCGCGCCTAGATCGTTTTTTTTAGAGAAGATCTGCCATATTCCCAACGACTTCGTTCCGCAGTGAAAAAGTACGTAAAAAATAAAAAAAAGGAAGCGCTGGAAGCGATAGGAGCTATATTTCTCCTCCTTCTCTCTAAATTCAATAATACTAAAGTATTTATATTAAAGATTGATACTAGATTAATACGCTATGATGTGATGTACTCGTCTCGTGCGCAGCAAACCAAACAGATCTTCGTCGGAAAAGGTCAACGTTTCTTTTAATCGAACAAGTCGAAGCCCATATCTTCTTCCTCTTCTTCGACGACCGGGGCAGCAGCAGCAGCGGCCGGTGCGGCATCGCCGCCGCCACCACCGCCGCCACCGCCAGAGCTTTGGAACGCGCTCGGGTTGGCCAAATAGTCCTTGACTTTTTGCGCCAACTCGAAGGTGTACTCGGTACCAATGGAGATGGCCAACACGTTCTTGTACGAGTTGACGATGTAGTGCGGCACCGCCGCCAAAGTCGGGTACTTCGTCGCCAAAGAGATAGAGGCGATATTGGATACGCCAGCGGCAAACTTGGACGCCAACTGTTCGTCGGTGATGTCCAAAACCGCCGCCGGGTACAAGGCGCCCTTGTCGTAGATGTACTTGACAACCAAACCGTATTCAAACGGCGTGATTTTCATCTTACCCAACAAAGCAGCCGCGGAGGAACCGACGCGTTCGCCTTTCGTAACGACGGTGACGTCGGACAAAATTTCGATCGCCCCTTTGTTGATCTTCGTCGCGATGTTCAACAGCTGGAAGAAACCGGTTTGGGACGGCTCCAACGGGGTGACGCCCGCCGGGATGGTGACGTCGCACGTCGCGGTGGAGCCAACCTTCGCGGGAGCCGGAACGACGAACTCGGAGACCTTCGTCTTGACGTCCTTCACGTCGTCTTTCGTGAAGATGACGCCAACGTTGCCGATCAAATTATCGTGCAACACCATCCAATCGTTGTTGCCCTTTTCCGTGCAATAGTTGCCGATGATCTTTCTCATGAGCGTGTTCTTACCCATCAAAACGACCGAGTTCGGTCTCAACGCAGTACGAATGTCCATGAATTGCTTGGAGCCGACGTTATCGCAGTGCACGAGCAACGCGGAGTCGTAGTTGTCGAGCAAATCGTAGACGCGTTCGCCATACTTTCTCTTATCGATGTACGCTTGGTTCACCATTTTTTATTTTAGCAGTGGTCTGTGAACACAAGAAGAAGATAGAGAGAGAAGAAAGATGTCAGCACGCGAGAGGAACGCACGAATAAAGAGAGTGGTAAAAACGTCGTCGTCGTCGTCGTCGTCGTCGTCGAGAGAGAGAGAGAGAGAGAGAAAGAAGAAGAAGAAGAAGAAAAACGAAAAAGACAGCTCTGCGCGCGAGAAGGCTGAGTTCGTTCGATAGATGAAGGACCGACGGAGAGAGAAAGAGAGAGAGAGAACGAGAAAGATCTCTCCTTCGATGATAAGCCCTAGGGTCAAAATCATCATCACAGAAGGTGATGAAGAAGCGCGCGCTAACAAACATACCTTTGTTAATGTGTTTGTTTAAAATTACTTTTTCTTCAATCGCCGGGAGCCGCAGTCTTACGATGTACTGCAGTTAAGAAGCTTGGGTGTGTTCTATCTAACCTTAAGGCGGAATATATCGTTTTCTTTTTAAAGCGTGATTATGTGCTTTGCCGGAAACGTTGAAAAGTAAAGAGTGCGAGTGTGATTTTCACAAGAAAGCGCTCCTTAAAAGTTATTTAGATGATATTTAGTGTGTGCCTCGCTCACGCTTTGAAAAAAAATTCTGAACTTTTAATAAAAACACAATGCGTGAATGTATGTATACGTGGTGATACATATAAACACCACCTTTTTAAGTTTCCATGTCTGTCTCGTTGGCTTCGTTGTACACGTACTGTGAGCTGTATTCCATCATGAACTTTGTACTTCGTTTCACGTCGATGAATAAGTTGTACGCTTTCGAGACGTCGTCGGTTTCGACTTTGGCCGATTTCCGCTTGTTGGCGACCAAAGCGGACGCGGAGATTAGTTGAATGGCGTATCGTAAACTGGTCTCCGAACCGATTTTAGTGAGTAAATCTTTCGCGTCCTCGGACATGTTCACGTCTTCTTCTTCGCACCGGATGTTGACTATTAATTTCATCTCTTTCTCCGTGTACGGCTTCGTTTGGATGATCAAGAGGCGGTCTAACAAGTCAATCGGTATACCGTGAGGGGATCGATAGTTGGTGCCTCGGATTTTCGTGATACCTCTGTTTGTGGCCACAACTAACACGGGAGATAAGTCATTCTCCAGCGCTCGATTCAAAAACGAAAAACACTCCACGTCTAACATGTGCACTTCGTCGATGAACAAAACGCCCGGTATGATTTCTGCCTTGCCTTCCTCTCGCCACTCGGCGACTTTTTCGTCGATCTGTTCTCGAACTTCGTCGCGAATTTCGCCAGTGTCGCCGGAGAACAATGCCATGAAGCCTTGCGTGTGCGAATTGATGACATCAATCTCGTGTAACGTCACCGTGTGCACAATCTCTTTTCGCTTTTGCAACTCACCTTCCGGGCAAGAAACAAACTTTGTCGTCGGCCCGGTCGCGTCGTAATCGCGCGATCGCGCGAACGAGCGTCCTAACTTTTGCACTCTTCCCGTGCTCTTATCGATAGTAATCACATCACCACTGGTGACTTTTTCTTTGTTGATCGATTCGATCATCTTCGTCCCTAAGTCGTACACCGTCTCCATATCGGTTGTTTTCAAAGTCAACTTTCCAACTTTTGGCGCGACGTTCCCCGCCGTCGGTCGATCAATTTCAATCTCCACGACTTCACCTTCGATGATTTCCGTTTCCTCCCGTATCCTCACCCCAATCGCTTTCCTAAACGCCTGTCTCAACGCTTCTGTTTTTGAAATTTCTGTGCTAAAAATCTCCGAACCCGCCATCATCGCGAATGGCGTTTCTTCGTTACTTTCCATGTTGTTGCTAGTTTTATCTCCGCCATCTTGTCCTCTTAAACTCGCTTTCCTACTCCCAGCTGATCCAGAAGACTTAACTCCGTAATCCATGTCCAACAAACTCTTCGCAATTCCCATGGCCAACGCCGTCTTTCCCGTCCCCGGTTGACCGGCTAACAACACGCCTCTCCCAGCGATCGTTCCACTTTTAATCATGGACAAAATAACCCCGCACGCTTTGCGCGCGTCTTCTTGACCAACCATCCCTTGCGAAACATTCTTCGCATCTAACGCGTCGTCTAATCCTAAACCGCGTATGTGAGAGTGCGCTCCGATGCGTTCGATGCCTCTCAACGCGTCTGATTCAGTCGTCGTCTTAATTGTTTCCGCCATTTTCTCCTTTTTCGAGAGTAGCAACGAACAGAACGATCGGATCGTCTTTCTGGCTAACTGCCTGGCTGCCTGGTTAGCTGTCTCTTGTGCGCGTGCGCGTGCGCACTTCTTTTATGTATCTTCTCGCGTTCAAAAACAACGACGAACGGGAGGAGCTGTGTAATGGGGCCGAGGGGGGGGCAGAATTTTGTCCAAAATTTCTCGTTGACGAGGCACGAGGGATGAAAACAAAAAAAAAGTTTGTGTCATGCCTGTTTTTGGTTGTGCGTTTTGCAAATACTCTATGCGTACTTTCTCTCTAAACTTTTTCCTGGTTTTACAAATTTCTCTTTCTCTCTCTCTCTCTCTCTCTCTCTCTCTCTCTCTCTCTCTCTCTCTCTCTCTCTCTCTCTCTCTCTCTCTCTCTCTCTCTCTACGTATATAACATCTATAAGTGTAAAGTTACAACCGTTGTTTCTTCGCGCTTCTCATGAACGGTCTCAGCGACCATTCGATGTCGGCGTCGTCTTGATCGACCGTCCCTAACTTCAATTGGTACAATCTCAATTCGAATCTTGGACCAATTTCGTTTAAATGTAACGATTTCGGGCCTTTCGGCATGTCGTAAGTGTGGTGACGGACAGAGATGAAATCAACCGAGTTGGCGAAAGTGACTATGCGCTTTGATTTTTCCTTTGGTCTCGGGAACAAATGTCGCAAGATATTTGCGGTTCGTTTGCCTAATTCTGAGGTGAAGTTCTCGCATATGATGTGCGGGAACTGTTCTGAAACTTTCGGTAAATTCGCATCTTTCACATCGTGTCGCATGACCGCGTCGGAGATGCCAAAATACGCGGTAGGACCAAACGGTAAGTGCGAAACGACTAATCCGTCCGGTTCGCCTCGATGTTCGTGGACGATGACGATGTCGGTAAACTCGCTCGTTTTTCCGAGATCCACGAGATCGGGTAAGATTTGCGACCCGCGGTTGATTCTCGAGGACGTCGGGAACAACAGTTTCAGCTCTTTACAAAACTGAAGCAATCGAGAACTCGGATCTCTCGACGTCGTCAGTAAGATTTTCGCCTCTGGAGCGTTTTTATACTCATCGTCGTTGACGCCTTTTTCCAAGTTGCCGTATTCTCTCGTGTTTACGTCTTCTAATTCCACCTCTTTTCTCAATCTCTCTTCCTCGCGTTTCAACTCCGTCGGGATTGGTTTCCCTTCCTCCAAGCACTCTCGTATTTTCCTCTTCTTCTCGTACAACAGTCGCTCCTTCCCTTCCAAAGATTTTCGATAGACGAATTCTTTTCTCAACCGCGCGTTACGCCGTAACATGTTTACTTTTTACTCGCAGTACCGTTTGCTATTTGCTATTTTTCTTCTTCGACTTCTTCGACTTCGACTTCTTCGACTTCTTCGACTTCGACTTCTTCGACTTCTTCTTCGACTGTTTTCAGCGCGTCTCGCGTTTCGCGCCGTCCGTTCCGTCGTTTTCTTCTCGAAGAGAGAGTGAGGCGAAACCGGCGGCGAATTTGTATTTACTTACACACTAATACAAAAAAGCAGCTCCGGGGGAACTCGATATCCCCTCGTCCCACAAGGGGATACCGTATAAAAATAGCTAAAATTCTGTTTGCCAAAAAAAAAAATCAAAAAAGGTGTGAAAAGGTCGCGCGCCTCGCTGGCAAAAATTGAAACGTTACGCGTATATTTTCTTTTCTCGCGCGCGCAGCGAGAGTTTAAAGAGGAGTTTCGAAAAAGCCCGCGTTCTGTATACGCACACACGCGCGAACGCATCGCGTCATTGCGTCGAGAAAGAGAGCGTTTTGAGTGAATCTTACTTGAAAGAAAAGAGAAAATATTTTGTGCATGTCAAGAGAGGAGGATACTCTTTTTTTTCAACGCGGGAGGACCACAAAAATGGTCTTGGAAGAGTCGACGGCGATGACTGCAGACGGGATGAACACGACTAAAGAAGCACCCAACGACGGTTATTGCAATAATAAAAGCAGTAACGATTATGGTAATAAAGTAGATAACACGTTCGCGCAGGCGTATGCGTACACGGCGTACGACGCAGCAGCCGCAGTGATGCAGCAACACCAGCAAGATAAAGACGACGGTTCAGAAGGAGGAGGAGGAGGAGGAAGAGAAGAACAAACTCTTTTTATACGACGACAACAACAACCACAAGTAAGGAATGAAAACACGTCCACGTCTCAGGACAATATCGGAGCACATAAACAACAACGCATAGACGAAAGACAGACGAAGAATAAAAAGAGAAGCGAGGAGAGTTCCATCGAGATGAAAGAGAGCGTGGAAGATGTGCACGGTGACGTTGAGAACGACGCACAAAGAGATGAAGAAAATGAAGAAAAAGAAGAAGGAAAGATGAAACGTCGCGAGGAAAGTCCGGACCAGGTGAGCACGATAAATCGCAAAGGTGCAGAGGAAGTAAAAACAGCTGTACCAATGTTCTACGATCCGTCGTCATTTCAACTTCAATACCAAATGCCTTCGATGCAACCGTCACCAAACGCAGTGCTCGCGCAACAACATCAAATACCACCTCATCCCGTGGCCAACAATAATTACAACGGAATATCAACTACAACAACAATGGAAACAGCTGATGGTCAGCAACAACAACTCATCATGGCGGCTGCCGCGGCTGCGACTGCCGTCACTTCTCCCCCAGTATACGTGAATGCGAAACAGTACGAGGCTATTCTCAGGCGAAGAGCGGCGCGAGCCAAACACGAACTAAAGTATAACAAAGGCAAGGCGGCATCCTCATTAACTGAAGCTAAGGTGGACGGTATAAATGAGCAAAAAAAGAAACCGTACATGCACGAAAGTCGACACAATCACGCGCGACGACGGATACGCGGCCCAGGAGGTCGTTTCTTGACGCAACAGGAGTTACTCGACGGGCTAGGAGGCGAAGAGGCGAAACAACAGGCGATAAAAAGGAAAGAAGAAAACGAGAAGAGAGACAAACAGAGAGAGGAAAAGAGAAAGCTGAGGCAAAAGAAGAAAGAGGAGCGACTGATGATGAAGAAGAGGAGGAAAGTAGCGCAAACTGGTGGTGGAAAAGAAGAGACGGAAGTTGAAGTAGAAAACTGAAAACAAAATAGATTTATTTTTTAATTCATAGCAACACAAACTTTGGGCCCCCCGCGAGCACGCATTAAAAATACAGAAGAAACGAATCTCTTGCGGAGTATCGCGTCGACGAAGATGATGCCGGTTTTGCCCATTACATCGTCAAAAGCAGCAGCTTTTGTTTATAAACGTCCGTCTCTTTTTGCATAAAGAAAATGAAGCAGTGCAAAACTAATTCTTCTAACCAACAACAACGAGATGTAAATGTGAAGAACAACAACAACAACAACTCTTCCTCATTTTTCTTTGTTCTGAAGCGCACGTTTGTGCTCTTCAACATCCTCGTTCTACTCTCTTCCTGGATTCAGGTGATTTATTTCAGCGTAAACGAGTGTCAGATGACGTACATGTATCCCGGGTATTCAAAGGTTGGTTTAGACTCTGATGTCGGCTTCTTTGAGAATGAAAAACCAGAGTCGTCGTCTTCTGAGAAGCGAAAGTACAATCTCATCCGATACGACGAGAAAGACTATTCTCATCATCATTTGAATAAGAAGAAGGACGGTGGAGAGAACGAAGATGGGAGCAACAACGCGCGGGAAACGACGAAGACTACCTTAGCTTTATTCATACCGGGAAACGGTGGCAACTACGCACAGATGCGCTCGCTCGCGCACTCGACGCACCAGCTCGGGAAGTACTCTCATTCTTATTCTTCAAATAGAACAAGAAAGGCAACGACAAAGATTCAATGGTACGCGATGGATTTCAAGGAAGAGTTATCGGCGTTCGATGCGGATGCGATAGAACGGCAAGTGAAAAGCGCGAGGTGGGTGTTAGAGGAATATTTTGGGAGGAAGATTTTTGAAAGCGATGAAAAGTATTCAAAGATCGTCATTGTGGTAGGGCATTCCATGGGCGGGTTAGTCGCGAAGTATGCCGCTGAGCAAGTTATACTGAATAACGATACGAATAGAGGGATAGGTCAAGTGCACGTGACGACTCTGGCAACGCCGCATGCGTACCATCCCGGAGCGTTTGCGCTTTCAAGTTTCACCAATCACGCGTGGCGGAAAAGGATATCAAAGAAGAAGAGGGGAGGAGGGAAAAAGGTTTCGATATCGTTGATGTCCGTTAGCGGAGGAATGCGCGATTGGCAAGTGTCCGGAGTAGATGCTTCGCTCGTTCTTTCTGTGAACGGTGACGATAGTAGTAATAGTGGTGAATATAGGAATACAAATAGCGATAGAGTGAAGAATGTATCGACGCGAATCTCCTGCGATCATCTCGCGATATGCTGGTGTAAGCAAGTGATTTTATCGCTCGCGGTCGCATTACAGCGCGTATCAGAGGCAGGAGCAAAAGGAGATTTGGGTGATATTTCTCAATACATAAAGGATGTGCACGCTGATATCCCGCCACATTTAGGTTGGCGAGGCTTTGAGGACGCATCTTCGACGAAGAACAAGAAGATGAAAAAAGACGACGACGGCGTCCTCGTCGATGGATTTTTTCCTGAAGAAGATGAGAACAATACCGATAGAAAAACGCGAGCATGGCATACGTTTGCGTCTATCTTAGTGGCGCGAACGCCAAACGTTGCGTCTGCTGCAATATATTGGCACGTTTCTCTTTCCTCGTTATCGTCGTTGACGGCATCTTCGGGTCTTGCATTTTCCTCACTCTACGTGCTCTTCGCTTTGATTGAAAACATTGCAATCGGTGCGAAAGAGATTAGAGCTTTACGATTAGAAGTATACATTCTTTTCGCGACGATTGTTGTTTTAGTCTCTGGATACTGCGCTGCAAAGATTTTACATGTGGTTCTGTCCAGAATTCTCGCGTTATCGAGACAGAATATCGCTTCTACAAAGCTTGATTACCTGCGACGAATGTCTGTGTTGACGCACGTATCGATTTCCGGGGCATTAGCAGCTATCGCTCCGGCGCTCGTGCACGCGTATTTGATCATCTTCAAGTACATCTTTGGCTCTGGAACTAATCCAAAAACACTCACACACTCGTGTTGCTCCTCTTTCTGGGCTTTGTTCTTACTTTTACCCGCATTCGTGACTAAAGTAAAAGATGGGAACTTACCCGGAGGATTGTGGTCTGCGATAGATTTGGGTATTGGGCTTTGCACGGCAGTAAGGACAATTTTAGTATATACCTCCAAGAATGCGGAGATGGAAAAGAAGAGAAGCATTGCGATAATGACGAGTTTACTCTTCTGCGCCGCATCGAGCGGCGCCGGGATGGCGTCGTTGGTGCACCTCGGTCTCCTCTTCTCCACGTTTTAGATTTTCAGTTCAAATAGTTGCTAATATTTTTATATATTAAAACACAAACGCTTGTGTGTACGCTCAGCTTAAGTTCTCTCACTCTCTCAAATCAATGTTGTTTTCACACACCCTCTTTCTCCATTTTTATTTCCGTTTTTCTTTTTCTACAAAAGACGTACACGCCGCTTATTGCAATTGCATGTACCACAAACCGGTGATCTTGACGTCCTTCGGCGCCTTGGAACCCAAGTCAGTATCGGACGGCTGGATGGATTCAAACACGCCGGCAATCTCCCCAGTAGTCTCGTCGTACTTCGCGACGTTAAAGACGGCACTACCCTTCAACGCGGCGACGTTCTTGTTGTTTTCCTTTTGTAAGTCATCGGCGTCAGATCTGGCCGGCAACGCAACCGCGTTATCGTAACCAGTGGAGCCACCTCTGCCCTTCGGGTCAAGGAAGGACGAACCTCTGTACGAAGCGACAACAAAGTCGCCGCCGAATTGGGAGGTGTTACCCTTCGCTTGCAACTCCTTCAAGGTGAACAAGAACGGAACACGTTCGCCCCCAGCCAATTGAACCGTGGTCGGGGCGTAGTCAATACCGTCCTTCTCGACAACGTTGACAGAGCCGTCAGAGCCAACCTTGAAGTCGCCAGACATGGCGTCCAAAGTGTAGGTCAAACGAGTCATCAACTTCGTCTTGGCGAACTCGGTGGAGCCGTCGGCTTTTTCTTCCTTCACCGTGAAAGAAGTCGGTTCGACGCAAAACTTGTCAAACTTGTAGTCGCCAGCCTTCAACGCCTTCGGGCCAGAGCCGCCTTCGACAACCGGGCACGTGTTCGCCAAACCGGTGCCTTTGACTTGCAAGTACGTCAAGCCTTGCAATTCATCGTACGTGACCGCTTGCGCAGACTGTGTGTGTGTGAAATACGTGTGCATTATTTTAAAAAAGAGGAAACGAGAAGAAGGGTCAGTTTCTGTTTCTTTTATTACTAAGCCTCTTTTAGGTGGCTTGGGTCGGGTTTTATTTTTTACACGTCAACGTCCCCTGTGTTCGTCGATGCTTTGGTGGTGTTTTTTTTTTGCCTCTCTCTCACGACCATCACCCCACCCCCCCCGCCCCTT
>Ga0181599_1003576_pt1 | contig 13053 bp, 9 predicted proteins | sample 041ome_3_FD_148658 | JGI IMG/M metagenome (GOLD analysis project Ga0181599, IMG submission 148658) | Coastal salt marsh microbial communities from the Groves Creek Marsh, Skidaway Island, Georgia - 041405US metaG (spades assembly) | ecosystem: Environmental > Aquatic > Marine > Intertidal zone >...
CGCGCGCGCGCGCGCGTATACACACACACACACACGGCGCGTAATGGAATGGCGACCACACATACACACGACGCGCACGCACACACAAAAAACATCATCATCGGCGACGCCGCGGTTGGGTGTCGCGCGCGCGCGTCACAACGCGATATGGGCGTGACGTTCACGGATGCGCGAGACCGATCGCACGTGGCGTACGCACGCGCCAAGACGGCGCTGGAACACGCGCCCGTGCCCGACGGTGCGCTGCGCGCGTCGGTGTTCGTGTTCGTGGCGCCCGGGGATGTGATTCCAGGCGTCGATGCGGACGATGGGTTTCTTCGCGGACACGGTACGCGGACGTCGATGTGTGGCACGAAATTGATCGCCACCACCGCGGGTGTGGTTGAACGCGTGAATAAGCTCGTGAGCGTGCGGGGGTTGAAGTCGAGGTATGCGCCGGAGACCGGGGACGTGGTGCTGGGACGGGTGCGCGCGATTAGCGGGAAGCGTTGGAAGCTCGACGTAAACGCGAGGCAAGAGGCGGTGTTGCAATTATCCGCGGTACATTTACCAGGGAATGTTCAACGTCGTAGGAATGATGTGGATGAGCTCAACATGCGTGGGTTATACGCGGAAGACGATGTGGTGAGCGCGGAGGTTCAAAGCGTGTATTCGGATGGCGCCGCCGCCTTGCACACGCGGTCGTTGAAATACGGCGCCCTGAAGCGGGGTCAACTCGTGCGCGTGACGCCAACGTTGGTGAAACGACTTCCGCAGCATTTTCATAGATTGCAGTTAGATACTGGGGAGGAGATAGAAAAAGGGGTGAACGACGTAGAAATTTTACTCGGGTGCAACGGGTTTGTGTGGGTGGGCGCGCCATCCTCGGCGACGGAGCCGAGAGAGACGGAGATTAGGCGCGAACCAAACGACGTGATTGACGACTTGAATGCTGCAAATGAAAGTGTTTACGAGAGACAGCGTGAAAATATCGCACGCATCGCAAACTCTATTCGAGTTCTTGCCGAATTGTTTCTGCCGATTTCACCACCCGCGATACTCGACGTGTTCAACGCGAGCGCAGAGTCGGGCATGGCGGTGAAGGATATGTTGAGTCAAGGGTTTCTGACGCGCGTGCTCGAACGCGAGGTTGAACGACGCGTTGCGGATGCTTCTTAGACGATGTTGACGAGCGTTTTGTGTGTAATATTTACATGTACAATTTCTACGACTAACGACTACGATGGTTGAGGCACTGACGGCGACGACGGATCGTTTGCCAGAGCCAGCCGTTCGGCTATCAGCTCATCTATAGATTGAACTAATTTAGACAACTTCGTATTGGCTTGCTTCCTATAACGCCGCACAAGCTCAGGCGTGTTATCCGCTTCGCCGTCGAGCAAACCGTCGAGCTTGATCATGTAGCCGGAGAGCGCGTTTTCAATGAAGAGCAGTCTCGACAGAGCGCCGCCGTACATTCTGTCAGCTTCCGATTCGTCACCACCTTCGATGCGCATCATTTCGAGCTCGAACCCTGGAATCTCTTGCATGACTTCTACGATGTAGTCTAGCGCATCGCGTTCTTTCTTTCGGGATTGAATGTCCTCTGCATTAGTCGCATTTTGCCCCGACACGACGGGAGAAAACGAATTCGCGACGCTCGCGCTCGTCGTCGTCGCGGGTTCGTACGTGTACGTCACAACTTCGGACACTTCCTCGCGCATTTCATACGGAAGCGTACTCGTACCCGAAGACACTGATGCGCGATTCACAACCGGAACACCGAGTGGAATGGTATCCGCCGCCGGAGACGTCTTCGACTGCCACTCGAGGAACTGGTTCACGGCGCCCGGCGCCACTGCACGAACGAAATCCTCCAAACTCTGCTTCGGTTTCAGCACATCGCGCAAGCGAGCGAGTATTAACACATCAAACTGCGCGAAATTCGGACTTTCGAGCGCTATTTCAATGACATTGCTCCCGTTCACGTCCACCGACACATCCGCGTTGAATTCGTGCAACAACACCTCAACAAACTCCACCTTGTGTGTCGCCAACGCCTCACTGAGCAACGTTAAGTTTCTCCCACTCAAGGTGTTAAACTTAATACTGACGATATTCGCGTGTTCCTCCCCAGCCCGTCGTTGCGCGGACTCCAACGTACGTCTAAACATATTCACGTCGTTGGCCTTCATCGCGCTCACTGCGAGCAACAAATCCACCGATGCGCGCATGCGCGGTTTCGGCAGCGCGCGCAGGAGGCGGGTTAAATCAAACGCCATGGCGCGTATCGTCCTGCGTCGTGCGTCCTGCGTCTCCACACCCGTGTCCACCACTCGGGCGTCGCGGTGTGTTCGTCCCGCGCCCGGGGTTCGTTCGCACGCCGAACCGGTCGTTTTCAATCAATAATAAGGGTGGGGGACATGTAACCCGCACACGCGGGTGTTTTTAGCGAAAATTCGGACACACGGCTCGTATTCGCTACCGCGAAATTCTAGAATCCAAAAAGCTGGACCTTACTTCGTCGCCGTGCGGGCCCAACACCCTTCGCGGCCGTGCGCCGTGGTCACTGATTGTCTCCCGCGACCGACCGCGATGGACGAACAACAACCGCTGCTGCACGGACGCGCGAAGGAACATCCCGCGCGCGTCATCGTTTTGGTCGCGCTCGCGCTCGCCGGGGTCCTCGCGGTCGCTCAGATCGCGCGCTCGGAACGCCTCGGGGGTTCTCTGTGGGAACCCGCCTCGGGGGTGTTGCTCGCTCCGAAGCCGACAGGCTCGTCTCAATCGCGATATATCTTGCACACGGCGTGTAAACCGCGCGAGTTAGCGGTAAAGCACTCGGCGTTCTTCTTGGATGGGAGCAAGGAGGCGTACTTGGTGAAGCACAACTACGACACGCCTGACTTCTTCACTAAGGAGAAGGCGTTGAAGATGGTGCGGCAAAAATTGCCGTCTGGGAATGAGTACGGATACGTGTTGGACACCGATCAGGTTGATTTCGAATACGGCTTCGCGCTTAAGAATACAGCGACGGACGAGTGGCTTTATGAAATCGGCGACTCTGACTCACCACTGGCATACAAGTCTTGCGCGCAGAAGTATGGCGAGTACTTTAACCGCGTGAGGACGCTCGAGACGAATAAAGCATCGATTGAAACAGTTTTCGGAAATTGCACGAAAGATTGCAGTAGCTACGTCGATTCATCGTACAGCATGAAAATCACAGATGAAGGCGTCACGATTCCGAATTGTGACAGCTCGACTCTGGATCTTGGCGAAGGTGACGACGCTAGGTTGTTCACGCTCTACCATGCTCTGTTCCTCGTGGACGATAAATCCGTCAACCGCTCACCGAGCTCACGCGATACTACGTACTCTGAGTCTCAGACACAGGCACGCTGGTTGCTTCATACTATTGAAGCGGATGATAGGTCAAACATGAAGACGATCGTCATCGATGTCAAGCTGCAAGACGACCATATTCACGTGTGCCAGTCCAGTCAGATGAACATTCCGCTCAAGTCACAGTGCCAATATATTGACTGCGCTTCTGCTGTCTACGACGTACCGTCTATGCTTAATACTGGAGTGGCGACGTCCAACTATGGGATGATGAGAGTTCAATACACCATCGCAAAAATGGGGGATCCACGCCCATCCATCGCCATGCGAAAGTTCTCGAATGCCAAGTATCTCACCACTGACCAGCTCTATGCTCCAGGAACATGGGGCGAAGATCTGGATGCGAGGCGCCTTATTCCCATCTCTGGTGGACCGTGTGGTCAGTCAATCATGAACGGCCACTGCGTTGGTATGTACACGGCAGTCGTAGACAAGAAATGGACTCCAACCGCAACTGAAAAGCGTTGGATTCTGGGCACAATCAGCGGCCATCTTAAAATGGTCAGGATTCGCGTGTACGTTGAAAATGGCGCCTTGAAAGTGCAAGCCATCAGAGCTGCGTACGCGAACTCCGGTTACGAATCTACTGCTGCCGCCGCCAAGCGGGGGCCTTACGACAGGGACACGCTGCGCTCGGACTTTGATGTGAGCAACGCATACTACAGCCCCACAGGCTCCTTCAGCTTTGCTGATAGATTTTCAAGCCACGGCTACGGTATCGGCGCAATTAAGTGGATGCTCGCACCGGAGATGGTCCCTTCTCTCACGTAGCGCGCGTCCGATTAAAAGCCAGTCACAAGTTTTTGCACACGCTTCGTTGACTGATTTTGTAAACAAAACATAGTACATGCGTTGAAGAAGATGTAGATAACAGAATTATAAATGCCTCTACGTCGCCCTACGGCGTAAATCGCGGCGACCACGCGTCTACGGGCCGAAATGTGCGACGTGCCAAAATGGACATTCGCACCATACCGCCGCCAAGCGGTATAGGGTTGGGTGCCCGTCGTCGCACGCGCGACATTAACCGTCGCGCGCACGACTGGACGAACGACGACGACGACGACGGGCATGGCGGACGACCACGCCTGGGGACGACGACGAGGATATAGACGGGGATGTGGACGATACGGCACGTTCGGTGCGCCGCCGTCGCGATGCGCGCGCGACGACGTGGAGACGAATGGCGATGCTAAGAATACCACCACGATGACGGGGCGCGGGCGTCGAGGACGGTGGACGTATTTGCGGTCGAAAGAAGGACGAACGGCGGCGGAAGGTGCGCGTGAGGTGGTTCTCGGGGACGTGAACGCACCTGGGATGACGTGGGTCAAGATTGTGCGCAAGCCACCGGTGCCGAGCGATGTTCGCGAGGCGACGTGGACGCCGGCGAGCGCGCGCGACGACGCTCGGGATTTCATTCGGGAAAACAAGCGCGAAGCCATGGGGAGGGCGCGATTAGGTGGTGATAACGACGACGATGTCGACGACGATGTCGACAACAATGACGAGGTTTTTCATGCGGAACATGGGCACGTACCGGCGTATCTCGTGCGCATGAATCGTGAGCGCGAAGACGCTCGGCGCCTCGAGGAGGAGACGCGCGCTAAAATTAAACTCGAAGAGGCGTCGCGCGGGCGCATGTCAGAGGATGAAAAACAATCTCTCATCATGGGATTACGACGGGAGTACGACGCTATTAACGCATCGTACCAGAAACTTCCATTCGTCGTGGACACGCCATCGCGACGGGCGCGCAAAGAGGCGCACGAGGTGAAACTCGAGCGCATCGAGCGCGACATTGAAATTTTAAGCGCAAAGAACGTCTTCTTCATCAATGTCTGAGCACTTAGCCATGAAAAGCACCGTATGGAATATGAATGTGATATCTTTTAAATCGCAATTATCCCTACGCACTGCGCGCATCGTTGGCCTGCTTTACGACTGACGAGTTGAAAATGAATAAAGTAACCGCGGCGCGACGACTGCGCAACCTCCACTGCGAGGCGCGCGCGACGACATGTTCGCGCCCGCTTCATCCTCACCGTCGCTCTTCGATCACGTCGCCGTCGACGACGCGAGATTATCACGCGCTCATCAACGCGTAGATGACATCGAAAGCGCCATGTCGCGCACGAACGCCGTCTCTGAAGACGAGCGTGGGGTTGTGTACGTTGTGAACGCCCGTGGGGAGATTCGATCGACCCCGAGCCGCGACGTCGTGTCGTACGCTCGAGATGTCGATGCGTCGACGATCGCGAGCGGGTATTTGCCTGCGACGCGGTATTTGCCACAATACGCCCCGACGTTCGTGGCGGAGCATGTGTGCACGAGCCCGAGCGGGCGGTTGGCGTGCGTACACGGCCGCGGAGGCGAAGGCGCGGGCGAACGACGGCGGGCGGCGTGCTATGTGGCGTGCTTGAGTGCGAGTGATAGCTCCACTGCTGGGAGCGATCGCACGTGCGTTACCGCGAGGGTGTGCGAAGACGCATTCGAAGCGGTGGCGAGTACGAGAGTCGTGCGGTGCGCGTGGCATCCAAACGCCGACGCCACGCTCGCGATGTTGACTTCTGATGGCGTGTTTCGGTTGATTAATTGCGACGACGTAGCGAGCAGCGGCGAAGTAATCGTGGAAAAATCGTGGAGGCTTGATATCGATGGAAGCTTTCCCGAATCATCGCCTGTGCGGCCAGACGTTGTAGACTTTGCGTTTGCGCCGGCCAACGGTTGGGGTGCGTTTACGGTTTACTTTCTCACGAAATCTGGTGACGTTCACGGGATGTGCCCAGTCGTCGCGCGCGGAGCAAAGTATCCGAGAGTGACTTTAACGAATTTAGCGGTCGAAAATGAAACTACGGCGATGTGGATGGATGATACGTTTCCAGATTTGAGCGACAAGCGCTTGCCAGTCGTCGCGGCGCACGCGGCTGCGAGCGATACCGGTGCTCCAGTAGCGTTACAAGGACCATTGCCCCGTCGTCAAGCGCCTCGTATGACTGGTAGTGATGCCGAAGAAGACGCCTTGGAGTTGGCTGTTTCCGCGTTCTCGGGTGGTGGAGGGAGTGGTAACGTTGTCGCGACGCTACACGCCGGCGCCGTGCACATACACATTATCCCGAGTGAATTAAAACCCGCTTGGTGCGAAGGACCATTTCAAAACATGCGTGGGTATACGTTTACGATGTCCAACGCATCAGCATCGGCAGAAGGGCTCCCATCTTTGATGACCGTCGACACCATACAGTTGAGTTCATCGCCTGGCACTCAGAGTCTAGCCAAGGTACAATTTGCAAGCGTGCGTTGGGATCCAGCTTTGCGCGAGCGCGTGTTTGCATGCATTAACGGCGTCGTGCACTCAATTATTCTCACGTGGTTGCCCGTACTCGAAATGGCTGCAGAAGATATGGTGGATGAAAATAAAAATGAGGCAGAGTCGCTTCCTTTGCCGCACGTTGAGACGTTGTGCGACGTCGACGCTCCTCTTCTGGGCTTACACCCCCTCGGAGATCCTTTAGCTGAAGGCGTCGTTGTCGCGCTTAGACGAGATGGAACGTATAGAATGCTCATTCCTCCACCGGTGAGTGCCGTCGCGGAAACGTCTAGCGAGATTACGACGCCATCAAAATCCGCCGTGGCGATGCAGCCACAAATGCTCGAGGCGAGTTCCAGAAGTGAGTTGCGAGCGTTAGCAGAAGGCGTGAGAAGAGACAAGTTGAAGACGATTGAGGAAATCATGAAAGACGCAGGCATTGACGCTGATATGAAGATTGGTGACCAAGGCTCGAATGAATCGTTAGCAAAGTGCGCGAGCGCTTTAAAAGAAATCTACGTCGATTACGCGCGCGACGTGCACGACGAGGTACGCACCACGGCTCTTCGTCTGCAGTCGGAAATCAAACGTCAAAAAGATGAAGTCACGGCACTATTAAAAAGTGCAAATGACGCGATCGAGCGACACAATATGCTCATTGAGCGCATAGAAAGTGCAGCAACGACGCATGAAGATATTCGCGTCAAGTTACGCAACTTGGCCGAACGCGAAAAGAAGATTCCTCACCCGCTCACGAAAGCCGAAAAAGTGCTTAAAGCACAAATGGAGGCGTACAACGCGGATGTACCTCTAATTCAACAACGTATCGAAGAATTAAGCGAACGTGCGGCGGTAGCGACGGAGCGAGAAGACGACGACATCGGATACGTCGGGTCTCGCCGCGTCAACGGGGGAGCTGGATACGCCGAGCCGAGCGCCGAAGATCGTAACGTGCGTAAAGCGCTCACCGAGCAGGGTGAAGCGATCAAATCGAACGTCGCGAAACTCAAGCTCATCGAAGAAATCATAGAACAAAGGTACCAGTAGGACCAGTAGAAACACTCGTCATAAAAAATAACTTATTTTTCCAAGCACGAAGTCTCTATACGCGCGCGCCACAGCGCGCCACGCATCACGCCGACACGATGTCACCGACACCGACGAGTGGAAAAGCTGTCTTCGGAGTACTCATAGCCGCCGCTACCGCCGCCGTGCTCACGAGCTCCATCTATCCGGTGTTAATCGCGCCAGAAAGGAGCAACACGCACGCCGCGCCAACGCCCACCTTGCAACGACGTGGCGTGTGGGATACCATCGATAAGAAGTGATCGGCGGGTCATCGTCTTGAACGTACGCGTGTTAATGCACAGTTGTTTGATTATTGTAGATTAGTCTTAGTCGCTACGGTGGGTACGGGTATTTTAGATTACTTGCCGAGACGCTTGCGAAGCTCCATCATGCGCTTTTGGTTGGTGTCGAAAGGCCCTTCGTAGCCCTCGAAAGGAACACACACATCACTCACGTCAATGTTCTTCTGTTCGCATTCTTGTAATAAATCATAGAGGCTGATGCGCACCTGCACCATGCCGAGCATGCGCGACGGCAAATACTTCATGTCGCCTTTCTTCGGTGGCTTCCAATCCTTTGGCACCCAATCCATGCCTTCAGCGTCACCAAAAGGATAGGCATCTCCAGGTAAGTCAAAATCATAATATAAATCACTCAAATCAATCCCCTTGCTCTTGGCTACATCCATAGCCTCTTCCATGCGAGCTTCAATGCGCTTGGTGGCGCCGGCGGTCGCAGCCGCAGCGACGCCAGCTAACGCGAAGAACGCAGTCATGCCACCGCCAGCGGCGACTTGTGCGACTTCATGCACCGCACGAGGAGTGATGGAATGACGCGTCGTTTTCACCTGCGTTGTGCGCGACAGTGTGCGATCGTCAGTACGGGCGACTGGTAAAGATAACGATTGAAGTCGCGCGCGATACGATCCGCTGGATATACACGAGACGACGACGAGTGGGGATCGATGCACACATTCGCTGAACGTACGGAGCGGGAAACGCGAGAAACGCGAGTCGTGTGTGTCGTTTGAGCGCTCGTGTAAGACGCCATGACGAGTGCGCGTGTGCAAAAGTGCGGAAAAGAATTGCTCAAGGGAAACAGTTGGATTTTTTCTAGCGCGAGCGTCAAGCCTCGTCGCGCGCAGCTCATGTGTAGTTGTGAAAGCAACCGTGCGAATTTGAATGACGCAACGTTTAAACACTCATCTCCGTGTGCTTTTTACAATTTCAACGTGGCTATCGTCGTCGAGAAATCACATAATCATCATCCCAAATCTAAGAAGGTTCACTTTCGTCGTTCCAACGAAGGCGTATTTTAAGCTTGTCAAGTTCTCCTAAAGCTTGTCCAACTTGGCCTTCTCCTCCGCATCCTTTTCGGCTTGGATCGCCTTCTTGATGCGCGGACCAACTTGGCGAACGTTCATGCGCTCGGTGCGGAGCTTGCCGTAGGCGCCGAACGCCTTCATCTCTTCGGTAACAGCCACCATCTCAACAGTCTTCGCAACCTTTTCGATCGGCATGACGGTAGCACCCTTGTGTTGCGTCGCCGCCGCGAGGTCAGCCGCCGGAGAGTCACCGTGCTTCGGCTTGGAGTTCTTGCGCGGGAACAACACGAGCTTAGCCATGTAGTCCTTGAGGCGTTGAGAGTTCAACTATAATAGTCAGAAAAACAGTTGTGGGTCAGTACGCGCTCGAAACAAACCCTAGAGTGCCAGGGCGACATCGCCCATGACCCGTTCCGCGCGCGCCGCGACGTCGAATGAAGAGTACTTACCGCCAAGGATTCCTCGCAACGGTTACGGCGTCTGTGATCAACGCAGATACCAATGGTCGGGGCCATCTTCTTGGAGACACCCGCCGCCTGTGATTGTAAAGAAAAACACGCGCATAGGTCAGTGCCTGGGAACGCGACAATGGACGAGCGATGCGACGTACCTTGAGCTCATCGAGCGTGAAGCCACGACCGAGACGCTTCTTGAAGTTGTAACGCTGAGTTTGCGATTGCACAACCGGGCGCAAGGCACCAGCGACCGGACGCGGGAACGTCTTGGCCGCTTTGGTGGCGCGCGCGTTGCGACGAGACTTCTTGCGGCCAGCTGATGATTGGGGAAGAAACAAACACAAAACGACGACGGTCAGTACGAGCGCGAGGATGGGATTCATCACACGGGAATAAACATATTTGTCCGTAATCACATGCATGCGCGTTGTTGCGCGTGCACGCATCGCGTGCGATGCATACGTCACGAACACCGTCATCGTTGAAGACCTAGATCGCATGCGCCATCGCTCGAGCGTTCAGACGTACCTTGGTTCAACCACGTGCGCACACGGCACGGGCCGGCGTTGCCTTGCCAGTCCTTCTTGAAATGGGCGTTAGGTAATTGGTTGTTACCCTTCATCTTTCGTGCGTAGACGACGGCGTCGCTAAAAGGCGGATCGAGACGAGCGCGCGCACGACGTGTTGCGTGCGCTGAGCCCTAAGTGGACGTGATACATTGGTAGCGCACAGTAATGTGCTTCGTTCTGCTGCAGTGCTCTCTATTATTCATTAAAAGTACACGCTGTATCTACTCGTAAGGTAGATCAATCACACTAAATATAAAATCAATAGGTTTGGCTTTCGTGGTCGCTACGCACGCTATGCAGGCACGGCGCCGAAGACGTCACGAATGGCGCGAGCGGCGAGGCGCGAACTCAAGCGACTGGCGAGTTCGGGGACGATTTGAGTCGCCACGGCGGGCAAGAAAGGAGAAATTTCGTTGAATGCCTTCTGCTGGTTCGCTCGAGACGTGCCCGAAGCGAAATTAGTGAAGTCATTCGCGTTCAAATCACCCAAGTTGTCCGATCGTTTACCGCGCAACAAAAAGTTGAGCAACTTGGTCGTGCTCGCGAGCGTCTCCTTGTCATCCTTCGTCATCGAGGGCGACAAGTTAATCATGCTCGGCAAACCAGGGAAGAACAAGGGCACTCGCGCGTCTTGAAGACCAAATTGCGTCAGAACGCGAATCGCGTTGTCGCGTGACAACGCGTCGATGCCCTTGACGACTTCATCCAACAAGAATTCGCGAAAAAACGCGCCATCCGGAGACAAGACGAATTGCAACGCCTCTCGCGTGGCGTTCTCCGACGCGGCAGTCGCCGGCGCCGACGCGCTCGCCAAAGCTAAACGCGGGCTCGCAGCAGGCATATTCGGATCGCCCATGGACATTTGACTCGCTTGTCTGAACGTTTCCAAAGCCTCGAGAAGATCAATCATGCGGTCGGCGTCAAATACTTTATTTTTACCATACACCATGTACCGAAGCGCCTCGCGCAAACGCGGTGAATCATCCGTCAACAAACGCTTGGCAATATACGGATAAGCTTCGTCAACGAGAGCAAAGTCGGGGTTGCCCACGAGTGCGATACCTTCCAAAACACCAATCGCTCGAATGATGAGCGCGAAATACGGTGGAATGCGGAACGGGTAGTCAAACGTAATTTGCGCCAAATCCGCGGCGAGCTCTTGAAAGTTGATGTTTTTCGCCCCACCACCCTCGAGGGCGGTATCGAAGACGCGCCCGAGCACCGGTAAGATTGGCTTCAAATCAGTACCTTCAGGGATGAAATCAAGCGTCACAAAATCCTTCACGATGGCTTCGTAGTCGCGGTGGATCAAATGAGAAATCGCCTCAATCATACCGTACTTGATGTTGTCGTCAATATCCGTCATCAAACCGAAATCTAAAATCGCAAGTCTTCCATCAGGAGTGCGAATCAAGTTACCAGGGTGCGGATCGGCGTGGAAGAAACCCGTATCGAGGAGCTGCTTCAGGTAGCAAATCACTCCAATGTTTACCAAGTCGCCGACGTCGTCCTCGTTTGACTGCGACAGCTTTTCGCCCTCGAGCCACTCGGAGGTGATCACCTTACGACGAGTGTACTTGGCGTACGTCTTCGGAACCACGACTTGAGGTAAATCAACCTTGATACTCTCCGCAAACTTTGTCTGGTTTTCACCCTCTCTGTTGTAGTCGAGTTCTTCAAAGAAGCGCGCAGCCCACTCATCGAGCAAGCCGACGACATCCGTGGTAATGGCTGGGAATCGCTTCAAGAAGACACCGATTTTACGCAACACGAACAAATCGACGGAAACCGTTTCCAACACCGCCGGGCGCTGCACCTTGACCGCCACAACTTCGCCAGTATCCTTCAACTTGCCTTTGTACACTTGACCCAGGGACGCCGCCGCCACGGGTTCGGGCCCGAGTTCAGAGTACACCTCCTGCCACTTGCAACCCAATTCAGCCTCTAATGTTGCGAATGCCAAGCCATTATCAAAGCTTGGTACTTTATCGCATAACTTTTGGAGCTCATTCATCGCCGCTGGGGATAAAATGTCCGGTCTAATGCTCAACGCTTGTCCTAATTTGATGTACGCCGGGCCGAGCGAGGTGACGATTTCTCTCAACTGAATCGCCCGCTTCACCGCGTTCTTATCCACAGACTTTGTGACAAAATCACTAATCAACCCAGTGATAAAGGAACCACCAATTGTGCTCAACTGAAACATGCGCTGCGCCACCGCCGCCGGACGCCGCTCCCAGTATTGCGCAATCAACTCTGGGTCGTAATACAGCGGCAACGCGTCGCCAAACTTGTTGTTCTCCAATTTCTCCACATCCACAACCTTCATCGTCACACCATCGGCGGCAAAATCACTATCATCAATATTTGTCCCTCGCAAGCCCGCCATTAAAATCCCCAGGTCCTCGTCCTCTTCCATTTGTTTCCGCACGTCAGCCATTTGTTTCCGCATCTCATTCATGTTGCTCGCGCCTCCACCACCCCTGCTCGACGACGTCGTTTCGCTCGTCCTCGGCTCGCTCACCGCACCCGTACGCGTGCGCGGTGCGCGCACCATCCCACGCGCACGCCACGCGCGCACGCCACGCGCACCACCACTCGCCGTCACCCGTCGTCCGTGCCCGTGCTTTATCGCCATCACGGTCCTCGTCATCGTCGTCGTCGTCGTCGTCATCGTCGCGGTCGTCGGTCGTCGGTGCGCCGCGTGTCTCCGCAATTCGTCGAGACGCGGCGCGTTGATACAGATATCAACGCGTCGTGTTTCAACTCCGCGTCGTCGTCGTGTAACGTCGTCGTCGTGTGCCCGCCTCTCTCTGCGGTGTGCGCGTGGGGTGCGGTGCCGCGTGACGTCGACGCCCGACGCCCGACGCCCGACGCCCGACGACGACTATATTGTACGACGACGACGACTATATTTTACGACGACGACGACAATATTTTACG
>Ga0181599_1003584_pt1 | contig 13032 bp, 10 predicted proteins | sample 041ome_3_FD_148658 | JGI IMG/M metagenome (GOLD analysis project Ga0181599, IMG submission 148658) | Coastal salt marsh microbial communities from the Groves Creek Marsh, Skidaway Island, Georgia - 041405US metaG (spades assembly) | ecosystem: Environmental > Aquatic > Marine > Intertidal zone >...
TTTGTTTGACGCCATCCACCCTACTTTGCGGGACGTTACCTTGTTCTATGAAACATTAAATAAAAATCAGTTTCGTTTTAGAGTCAGAATCGGAAAACCTATTTCACCTGACCGACTGGACGAAGATCCCCAAAATGCAATCGACGAGCTAATGGTTGCTGTTGCAGCGCTTGACCCTCAGAACGTGAATGTTCCCATAGGGGCTGATAACAAGACAGCCGGTCGAAAATTTGGTCTTGCATTTTCGATTGATTATTAATTTGATGTTACATTTAGTTTATTGCGGCTGATTTAACAATTTGATATAAAGCCCCCCTTATCTCATCTGAGAATTGTATGGTCTCATAAAAGGATGCCCATCCTTGTTTTTCTTCGGCGAGTTGTGCCTCCATCTTATCACGGCAAAACTCAATTGATTTTAAAAGCCTTACAGCGCCATCCTCTACATATTTGCCTCCTTTAAAAGAACCGTCTAATGCGAATATCAATCCTGCAAGTATTTCTGGATTTGGGCTGATAAAACAAGACGAAAAAGGCCAGATATGTTGTATGATGTCTGATTGTTTTGCGGGCAGAATATCGGTATATCGACTGAACAATAATAATCGTTCAATATCTCCTATTGCCTTGCTATCTGCTGCATGCTTGATGGAGCGTCCAGCAAAGGCTGCCTTATCATGGCGCATTATTAGCCCTGCTGCGTGTAGATGTGATAAGTAGCCCTCAAACCCAAACGCAGAAAGTGCAAATGCCTGGTCCTCTGCGCGGCTTATAAAACCAGGTGTAAAGGGATGCCATTTATAAAGGGCATCAACGCAAATGCCTGTGGTGCCACCTGTTACATGAACACGTTGGTAATTATGGTGCATCTGTGCGATTTCAGTTTCTGTGGAAATGGCTTGCGGCCATTGTGAGCAAAAAATGCTTTTTGATGAAATTGGAGATAGCAGTGTTTTGGTATCAGGTCTTGCTATATCAGGAATAAATTCATCAGCATCAGAGTCTGCCTCATTTACAAGCCCGCCTGCAATCATACCTAGTTCAACTGGAACACCATTAGAATCTAGTGCGCTGCCTCCCCAATATGGATTGCAAAGAAGTTGAAGCGCCGTTTTACCATATTTTTTCAAAAGAACTGGTTGGTCAAAAACCTGGTCAAGGTCAATCTTGAATGTAAAATAGGTTTCTGGATTCACCGCGCTATGCCAGACCGCCAATATTGCTTTTAAGAAGCTATAATGTCGTCCATAAGAGCCATTTACACCAAACGCTCTTGCTGCTTTTTTATCATTAGGACACAGTAACGATATAAGCTGTTGGCATCTATTCTCATCGAACGCAAATACATTCAAATGTTTTAAGTTGAGATGCTCATTTGTAAGCATTTCAACATAGCGCACCGCTAACCCCTCCATTCCAATATGCGTTACCGATATTGATAAAACCATATCGATTTTGCTGTTCTTAGCAATTACACCCTTATCTTTCTCAACACTTAGTGCATCATCCAGCTTTCGCAAACCATATAATAGCTCATTTTCTGGGTTACCTGCATCTAACGGTATGGGATGATCATACCAATAATCTTGAGGTTGGTTGTAGAAATCGCGCGCTTCATCAGCAAATGGTGCAGGCAAATTTTCCGAGTTAGGGTCAATTGGGGGCGAGATAAGAATATTACTTGTAAAGAGCAGCTGGCTTGCAGGCGTTTCTAGCTGGATGGTTGCTTTTTTAAGATTTGATAAGGAGCGCTTCTTCAAAATAGTTTGCGCCATTTTTTCTGGATGCTCATCTGCCTGCTTGGCAGTAGGGCAAAAATAGTCCCACAGATGCTTTGTTGAAATATTTGGATTAAGCAGAATATCTTGTTTACATTCTATGTGATTTAAAAAACTTAAGCAGGGGCTCTGTTTTTCGCGCTCAACAAGCTTGATGGCGTTTTCATAATCGGGATGGCTGGGGATGAATTGTATTAACCATGCTCTGCATAAGCGGGCTGAATCATCAGGCGCATTTTCAAGGGCAATGGTAGCATAATCGCTCTTCTGAATAAGATAAGATAGAACATTACTAAGATTTTGTTTTTTGAATCTGATTGATTCTTCATCTGGCTGCATTTTTTTGTCATCTGTCTGTCAAAATAAACTGAATTTACCTGATAATGTAGTTTTTTAGCTAAAATATGCAACCGAAAGCGATTTCGGTTGACAGCGAAAGCGCTTTCGGTAACCCTTTGGGAATGGAATCGGCACCAAAATTAGAAATGATAGCAAGACGGTTGAATCTGTCTGAGAGTACAATATCGCGTGCCTTAAACGATTATTCTGATATTTCAAAGAAAACAAAAAAGCTAGTTTGGACTGTTGCTAATGAGATGGGCTATCAACCTAACATCCATGCAAGGCGATTAGCCTCTGGCAAATCAGAGACAGTTGCTTATCTTTTGCCAGTACATGAAAGCGAGCTTGGTAACTCCTTTGTAAGTGAGCTGATTGCAGGCATGTCCTCTATTCTGTCTGAGAATGGATGGGACTTAACCATTCTCTCGCCAACAACAGCTGAAGATGAAATAGCCTTGTTTCAGAAAATTGCTCGCAATAGACATATCTCTGGACTTGTGATTTCGCGAACGCTTGTTAATGATCCAAGATTTGAGATTCTCAATGAGTTAGAAATTCCGTTTATTACGCATGGCCGCTCTCATTCTACTGAAGAAACAGCTTGGATTGATGTTGATAATGAAAAGGCATTTTTTGAAGTAACACAGCACCTTGCTAACCTTGGACATAAACGCATTGCGCATATTGGTGGCCCGTTAAGATTTAATTTCTCGACACAACGGGCAGGAGGTTGGGAGAAGGGAATGAGGCATCTAGAATTTGAAATTCCAGATGGGTATCATCAGATTTCTGATTTTAGTTTTGAAGGTGGTAAGTCGGCGATGCTTGGCTTGCTTGAACTTGAGGTACCACCGACCGCTGTTTGCTGTGTGTCAGATGTAATGGCAATCGGTGCAATGCAGGCTTTGCGTGAAAATAACATCATGCCAGGAGAGGCTGTTTCTATTATTGGTTATGATGGCTTGGAAATTGGTAAATATGTCGTGCCCCCCCTCTCAACAATTACACAGCCAAGAAAAGCTGCGGGGGAAAAAATTGCAAAAAAAATTATGGAATTAATTGAAACAGGCAGGAAGCCTAAAGAAATTCAGGAACTTTTGAGCGCTACAATTTTGCGTCGGGGTACTGATAATCCGCCATTGGTGGAAAAAATAGTGAATGGATCGTAATTTCAATCCTAGGGAGGAAAAAATGAAAAATCTAAAATTGCTAACTACGTCTGTTTTGGCGATGGGTCTTTTGACCGTCTCTGCCAACGCAGATACCATCCGGTTTTGGACAACCGAGAATCAGCCAGAAAGACTTGCTAAGCAAGAAGCAATGGCTGCTGACTTCAACAAAAAGACTGGCCATACTGTTGAGGTAATACCGGTTGAAGAAAAAGACCTTGGCACACGGACCACTGCTGCTTTTGCGGCTGGTGACCTGCCTGACGTTATCTATCACACTTTACAATATGTGCTTCCATGGGCAGAATCAGGCATTCTCGACGTTGAAACAAATTCTGATATCGTTGAAGCACTAGATGAGAACACATTTGCACCTGGTGCTATTAGTATGGCTCAGTTTGATGGTCTGACGGCTGCTGTTCCTGTCGATGGATGGACACAGATGGTTGTATATAGAAAAGATGCGTTTGATGCTGCAGGCCTAGAGGCTCCTACAAGCTATGCATCGATTTCTGCAGCTATTGATGCGTTACATAACCCACCCTCAATGTATGGTTTTGTTGCGGCAACCAAGGTTGATGAAAACTTTATGAGCCAAGTTTTAGAGCATGTGTTTTTGGCAAATGGGGTATCCCCAGTTGATGCAGACGGATTCTCTGCATTAGAGGAGAAATCAACGATTGAAGTGTTAGAATTTTATAAGAAACTTGCAAAATCTTCTCCAGAAGGTGAGTTATATTGGCAACAGTCTCGTGAAATGTACTTCGCTGGTAAAGCAGCTATGATTATCTGGTCACCATTTATTCTTGACGAGCTGGCTGGTCTGAGAGATTCTGCTCCGCCAACAATCAACGATGACCCAACTTCTAGTGAGCTAGCCTCTAAAACAGGTATTGTAACAACATTTGGTGGTCCTTCAAATTCCGGTGGTGCGGCTTGGGCTGATATCAGGTATTTTGGTGTCACAAATGATGCAAACACAGAGGTAGCTTCTGAGTTTGTTAAGTTCTCCATGAGTGATGGGTACACCTCTACACTTTCAATAGCGCCAGAAGGCAAGTTTCCAGTTCGCCGAGGCGAGCCATCTGACCCAAATCGCTATGTGGAAGCATGGTCAAAGCTTCCTGTTGGTATAGATAGAAGAGCACCACTTTCTGAGCTGTATGCACCTGCTATGATCAACGAAATTGTTAGCGGACTTGAGACTGCTGATCGTTGGGGTGTGAAGGAAGGACAATTATCACTTGCTTCTAAAATCATCAACTCACAAGTGATCAACAGAATTGTTCGCCAGTTCATAGACGATGAAATCAGTGCGTCTGATGCTGTATCAAAAATGAATGATCAATTATCTTCAATTGATTAAATAATATGTGTGACAGGGAGTTTTTCTCCCTGTCATTTTAAAAAAACTCTCTTCTTGTTCAATCTGAGAGCTTAAAATGGAAACCGGCAAACCAAAAAAAACAGAAGGTGTTATTGCGCGCCGTGAGAAGAGGCTCGCTTTGCGCTTGTTATCACCAACATTTTTATTGGTGATCGCAATTGTTATTTTTCCACTTTTTGCGAATTTCTGGATTTCTTTTAAGCCTATATCACTGGCAGATTTGCGTGCCCCGACTATTTTCGTCAAAGAGCGAATCAAAGGCAATTTAGAACAAATAGGTGAAAAGCTCGTTATAGAATACCGCTACCGTAATTCGTCTATGAAGTACCCTTTATCTAATGTTAGTTTCTCTGATATTCTGCCTGATGGGGTTAAACTGATACAAATTGACCCGCCATGCGCGATTGAGACCGTTTTAGCTAAAACAGTAATAAAGTGCGATTTGGGAGCGGTAGAGCCAAAGGCAAGGGGTCGCATTGTTCTTGATGTAATGTCAGAGATGCCCCTTACCAAAGAGCAGTTCAACATCTCAGAAATCAATACTCAGTTTGAAGCAACAAACATACTTACATCGCTTGATTTTTCGTTTTCAAACTATGTAAAAATTTTCTCTGCGTCTGAGTTTTTCGAGGTTTTGAAAACAACAATATATTATACTTTTTTTGGAACCGCTGGCGCTTTGATATTGGGTCTGTTCGCAGCTCAGATAATGCAGAAAGCATTTCCAGGCAGAGCAATTATTCGAGGTATTCTGCTATTTCCGTATGTCGCACCTGTTATCGCTGTTGCGTTCTCATGGGTTATTTTGTTTGACCCATTCTCGGGCTCGGTAAATGCCATGATGATAGAGCTCGGTGTTGCAGAAAAACCAGTAAATTTCTTTGGTCAACGATTTGCCATGATAAGTTTATTTGGATTTCAGATTAAGCTGCCTGTTGCCCTATCTATGGTGATTTTGTTTGAGGTATGGCGTTATTTCCCATTATCATTCTTGTTTATACTTGCTCGCATGCAATCCATTCCATCTGACCTTTATGAAGCAGCAGAAATGGATGGTGCAACCCCATTCCAGCAATTTTGGTATTTATCTTTGCCACATATTGTCGGTATATTAGCTGTTTTGTTCTTACTTCGCTTTATTTGGACCTTTAATAAATTTGATGATATTTTCTTGCTCACAGGCGGGAATGCTGGAACGCGAACATTGACTGTGAATGTTTATGAGCAAGCCTTTGCTATTTCTAATCTAGGAGCAGGCGCAGCAGTTGCTGTTGTGATATTTATGTTTCTGCTTTTATTTTCCATTTTATTTATAGAATTCACACCAAAGGATGAAGCATAGTGGCATTCTGGAGACTGGGAATAACAGGTGGATTTTTGGCGGGCGCTATCTGGGCTCTGCTATGGCAAATGCTGGTTTGTGTGGCGTTGATTATTGGAAGCGATGTTCAAATAGAATTGCAGATGGGGCCAGCATTTATCACTGGTATAATTATGGGCGTCTTTGCAACCTTGTATAAGCCTAAAAACGCGAAGATATATTTTTTGGTCGGTATTCTTCTATACGCCTTATTATTATTTTTATGTTCGTTTGGGGAGCCTTTTGGAAGCCTGCTTACCGATAATTACTGGCGCATGATAGTCTCTTTAATAATTATCTCTACCCTGTCCTTTATATCTATCTCCCTCACGGTAGGTTCCCTTAACGCTGGGATGGTTTCGAAATACTTTATAGAGGCATTTTATTCCCGTTTAATGTGGGGGCTTGGGCTCGTATTTTTTATCCTGATTGTCTTAATCCCTTTTTATGTGATGGTTCTGACAAGCCTGAAAAATCAGCAAAGTTTACTTAGAAATCCGCTTGATCTTTCCATAGATTTTTTAGTTGCTCCTGAAAAGCTGTTTAATTCTTATATTGAATTATTTGTGAAATATGACTTTTTAACGCTTTTACTTAATTCAGCTTTTGTTTCAGTTGTAACTGTTTTCATAACGTTGTTATTTTCTATCCCTGGGGCATATGCAGTTGCAAAACTAAGATTTCCAGCACGTCAATGGCTCTCAAGCTCTATCTTGTTGATTTATCTTATTCCAGCCATAATATTGGTGATCCCTCTTTATTCGGTATTCAGTCAGCTTGGTCTGCGAAATTCATTATTTGGGCTTTGTATTGTTTATCCAGCAACAACTATTCCGGTTGCCTTATATATGCTGAAAGGATATTTCTCCGGCTTGCCGAGTGAGCTTGATGATGCTGGGCTAATGGATGGTCTGACACGTTGGCAAATTATTCTGAAAATTTCTATTCCGTTATCAGTCCCTGCTATAGCCTCGGTGGCTTTATATGTATTTATGATTGCTTGGAATGAGTTTTTATTCGCATTTATGTTTTTAGATGATGTTAAAATTTTTACATTATCAAGAGGAATAGTATCATTGGACTCAACTGAAGTTCCAAGGCAACATCTGATGGCAGCAGCCGTTGTAGCAACAGTTCCCGTGCTATTTATTTTCCTATGGTTTGAGAAATTCTTGGTTTCTGGACTTACTTCCGGAAGTGTGAAAGGTTAGAGATGAACGAAATGATAAAAGAGGCCATGAATGTTCTAAAGGAAAATGATAGGGGTGGTTACACCGTCCCTACCAGTAGATTATACCCATTCCAGTGGAATTGGGATTCTGGCTTTACGGCTATGGGGTTGTGGCATTTTAACAAATGGCGTGCTTGGCTAGAGATTATTTCATTGCTAGATGCGCAATGGGAAAACGGAATGATACCCCATATTGTATTTAGGCAAAGCGATCCAGATTATTTTCCAGGGCCTGATATTTGGCATAGTAATAACGAGCCTCCTACAAGTTGTGTCTCTCAACCCCCTGTACTTGCAACCATCGTCTGGCAAATGGTCGAAAAAGGAACGCCTTATGATTCTCGAAAAGCAAAAGAAATATTCTCTCGATTAATGGCAAGTCATCGCTGGTTCTTGGAGTCGCGCGATCCTGTAAATGATGGCGTTATTGCAACTGTACATCCGTGGGAGACAGGAAGAGATAATTGTCCTGATTGGGACCTAGGGTTGAGTAATGTTGAAGTACCTGAAGAACTTGAAACTTATATTAGAAGAGATACCACACATGTGGAAACCGAACAGCGTCCAACCCAGCAAGAATATGACAAATATATGGCGATTGTTCATTTTGGTAAAAAAGTAGGGTGGGATAATGATACCATATATCGTGAAGGCCCATTTCTTATGGCTGATCCTGGAATACAATTTATCTTACTTCGCGCAACAAAGGATTTGTTACAATTAGCAAAACATTTAAAACTGGAAGCTGCGTTTGATGAAATTCAGCAATGGATAGATAAACTTACCCAAGGCTCGCAGTGGTTATGGAATGACATTGTAGGTGGTTTTTGTGCAAGAGATATCCGTACTGGGAAATTCAGTGATGGCATTACAAATGCCTCAATGTTGTGTTTTTTCGCAAATGTCGGAAATGCCGAACAGCAAGAGAAAATGAGAGCGCATTGTGAACGGATTCTAGATAAGTGCAATTATGGTTTTCCTAGCTGGGATCCTGAGCATAAGAGTTTTGATAAAATACGTTATTGGCGTGGCCCTGTATGGCTCGTCATGAATTACATGATTGGAAAAGGTCTTTTAGAGTGTGGGTTTGATAAGCTAGCTTATAGAATTATGAATGACACAAAAATGTTAGTGGATAATGCAGGGATGGCAGAGTATTTTGACCCCATGGAAGGAAGGCCGCTGGGAGGTCAAAACTTCTCCTGGACGGCTGCGATTTACCTTGAAATGTGTTCTGCTGATGTATCAGAAGATACCATAAATAGGGTTTGATAGCAGTATGGCCTCTATAGAACTTAAGCAAATTCATAAATGGTTTGATACAGCCCACGTAATTGATGGAGTGGATTTACTAATCGAAAAGGGTGAATTTGTTGTATTTGTAGGTCCCTCTGGTTGCGGAAAATCAACTTTGCTTCGCATTATTGCAGGTTTAGAAGAGGCAAGCTCTGGAAGCGTGCTAATTGATTCGCAGGATGTGACTGCAAATCTTCCGTCAGAGAGAAGCCTTGCAATGGTTTTTCAATCTTATGCCTTATACCCGCATATGAATGTTCGAGAAAATATTGGATTTGCTCTAAAAACAGCGGGGCTGGAGAAAAAGCTTATTGACGAGAAAGTTGACGAGACAGCTGAAATTCTGGAATTAAATGCCTTGCTAGACAGACTCCCAAAGCAGTTATCGGGTGGACAAAGACAGCGTGTTGCAATCGGAAGAGCAATTATTAGGGAGCCAAAAGGATTTTTATTTGATGAACCCTTATCAAATTTGGATGCCGCGCTTCGGGTGAATATGCGACTTGAAATTTCCCACCTACATAAAAAATTAGGGATTACAACTATCTATGTAACCCATGATCAGATTGAAGCCATGACACTTGCAGATAGAATAGTTGTATTGAATAAGGGACAGATAGTTCAGGCGGGCTCTCCAAGGGTGCTGTATAATAAGCCGAATAGCGTGTTCGTTGCTGAATTTATTGGTAGTCCCAAAATGAACATGATTCCTTGCGTTAGCGAGAATGGTAACATTATTCTTAAGCTTGGAAGTGGGAAAAAAACAAACATAAAAAGCCTTGGTAAACAGACCTCAAAAATGGGAGCTAGAGCTGAGACAATTATTTTTGCTGAAATTGATAAAGCAGACTTGATAGGAAAACTGGTTCTGTGTGAATATTTAGGCTCAGAGCAATTTGCCTATGTAGATTGCGGAGATGCACTACTGATAACGGTAAGGATCGACCCCACAGCCGAGATGGAAATTGGCAGTGAAGTTGGATTGAGTTTCAATCAGTCTTCATTACATTTTTTTGCTGATAATGGGTTTAGGATTGAGCCATAATCGCCATTCTGCTGTATTTCATTCGAATTAAGGAGGCTTTGGATTCCTAAAGAATGACAAATGGTAAGCGAATAATTAGCGTCTTAACTAGCAAATAAGTTTTGGGGAGAATAATGGAAATTGGTGAGCGCCCTTGGGGTCGTTATGAAGTTATTTTGGAGGCTTCTGGATATAAGGTTAAAAGGATCACGGTTGAACCGGGCGGAAGACTATCACTACAATCACATAAGCATCGCTCAGAGCATTGGGTTGTTGTATCTGGCATAGCAAAGATTACGATTAATGATACCGTGCAACGATTGGAGGCTGGAAAATCCGCCTATATTCCGCTTGGAAGCAAACACCGACTTGAGAATGAGGAAGAAGAGCCGATGGCGTTAATTGAGGTGCAATTAGGAGATTATCTTGGAGAGGATGATATCAAACGTTATGAGGATATTTACGGGCGCTGACTTACTTTTCATTGCTAGCTTTATCACCCTTTTGTCCATGCGCCGAAATAAACAGATGATGCAGATGTAATGGCTTGCGCTATAAAACCTGCTGCTATTAAATAGTAAAAATAATCAAGCTCCAAGAAATTATATCTTACCAGTAAAAGCCCGCCGCATAATATAATGACAAAGCGAAATACCACCCCAAAAACTGGCCATAATACACGCCCTGCACCTTGGGATGCAAAATAAAGACATAATGCCAAGCCAAATAGGAAATAAAATGGCCCTACAATTCTAAGGTAGGTTGTAGCCGCTAGTTGAACGCCTGCTTCTTTTGTAAAAAGTTCAAACCAGATTTCTGGAAAAATTGCGAATAGGGCGCCAATACTGCCAACGAGAAGAGCTGCAAATAATGACGCTGTCCAGCCAATCTTGTAAGCGCGTTTGATTTGATTTGCTCCAAAATTCACCCCTATCATTGCGGTAGATGCAGTCCCGAATCCAAAAATCATAGGAATCATAAGAAATTCAAGTCTTGCGCCTATGCCGAAGCCAGCAAGTGTTTCCACTCCAAATTGTGTCATAAAAGAAGTCATTGCAATGACAGAAGCAACGGAACAAATAGGGTTTAATGAGGATAACATTCCAACTTTAAAAATGATTAACATAGAAACAAGCTTTATTTTTGCCCTAGAAAATTGGAGTTTCAACTCTGGACAATAAGCCAGCAAATAGCGGATAAAAAGGACGGAGGAAAAAACGTAGCCAGAAATTACGCCAATTGCAGCCCCAGATATACCCATCTCAGGAAAGGGTCCAATACCGAATATCAAAATGGCTGATACAAATATTTGAATAATAGAACCAGCCACTAGATTCTTGGATGCAGTCCACATATTGCCAGTTGCGCGGTTATACCAGCAAGTGTATTCGCTAGCCAAATTGATGTACATCCCCAGAATAGGCTATCAGAGTAGGCGAGCGTTTGTTCAAGAACTGTGCTCCTTCCACCAAGAAAGCCGTATATTACCTGCCCAGCACCCAAAAAAACACCTGTTGAAACAGAGCCTAGAATGAGAGATAGAACTAAGCCGCTCAAAGCAAGGGATTCAGCTTCACTCCTATTATGTGCGCCCAGTCGCTGTGCAATCGAGCCAGTAATGACACCGCCAAAGGCACCCGCAGATAACATTATCATTAACATAAACATTGGAAATGCTAACGCCAAGCCAGCAAGTGCAACAGTTCCGATATAGCTAACAAACCACGCCTCTATCACAGCGGCAAAGAGCATGAATGACATCGCGAAAATATTTGGCGTGGCAAGGCGTAATAAACAAGGCCCTATTGATGCTGTTAAATATGGATGCTGACTAGCCATATGTACCTACAGTTTGTAATAGTCAAAAAAATAACCGCATTTGGTCACTTTCAATAGTGTTTTATTAGCCATTGCCAAAGGTCAAGAGTTCTTAGCGAATTTTAAGGATCATAAGAATGTGGATAGATAGGTAATTTCCCAACCTTTTTTTAGTCAGTAACATCCTCATGTTTTCAGCCAGCTTGGGGGCGTTTTTGGCGCTATCCCGCTGACAGCAGCCTCAACACAATCCCGAAGACTTGCTAATCGTGCATGTCTTCCTGAAAGCCCATATGCATAATGAGCATACTTCCCTGAATTTGTAATGATATGGCGCGCTTGCAGTGGCAAAACGGGTTCAGTGATTGAACACCAGCAGATATCTGCTACCACTTGCGTACCAGATTGAATTAATGTGTGATAAATTTTGGCTTGCTTTAGAAGGGCAAGCGTGTGTCTTCCCACTGTAATAATCATGCTAGTATTAGAATGACATTTTCTGCCTGAAAAATACCTACTAATTTTTTTTACCTCTTCAAAGGAGGCGTGTGGACTTCCAATTGCAACAAGGTCAATGGATGTGTCAGCTTTATTGAGTTCATGCCAAGCTTGAGTGATGCTCTCGAGGTCGATGATTTTGGTTGCGGGTGTTGGTTCTAAAGGTAGTTTTGCTTCTGGTGTTTGCCCTGATATATGAAGCATTGGTGCGCCAGAAGTAGTGCCAAAAGCAGCGCAAAGAGACTTTAAATCATCTGGCTCTGGATTAAGATTTTCAAGACCTGTAATAATTGGTATCTTGCTAGGTGAGGCCTTCCCAGCAAGCCAACCAATCAAAGGCCAAAATACATCATCAGGTTCTATATCTGGAATCTCCACTGATATAATTTCTTGAGCCATTCTGCCTTCATCTGTGTAGACTCCAGATTCTGGTGCTCTGCCAGTCATAGCGATAAACAGATCAAGATAATCTGGATTTTTTGAGGTTCTTGCACCTAAGATGCTATTAGCATAAATCACTGCGTTTGATTCAGACCAACCGATGATTTCGCCAAACTTTGGCTTTTCCTCTAAAAGATATGGTGCGCAAGTAAACACAGGTTTAGCGCCCATGTTAACATAGGCATCTGCGAGTCTACTAGCTCGATTTCCGAAGTCTTCAGGTATTTTTTGAGAAAGCCAGTTTTCGCGGTCTACAGAAATAGCATTTATAGTTGTTGGTACGCTCACCTGTGCGCCGAGTTCAGCCATTTTCTCAGCGAAAATTAAATTTGCTGAATGGGCAAGAATACAACCATCTACATGACCTTTTTGTATGTCAATAAGAGTAGTTGTATCATTTGCTGCAGCCATCAGGCAAATAATTTGCATAGCCATTTTGGCAGCAGAGCCATGCTTTCCCTCTAAGTATTCACGGTCTTTATCAGTTAGGCTTAAGTCATTTGGCTCGATGAGTTTAAGTTCGAAGCTATCGACGTCTGTGATTATTTTATTACCCTTCAATGTCGCCGATTTGGCAGCGGCAAGAGCGGAATATTGCTCTTTTGTTAACCTGGCCACAGGAATGGGTTTGTTAAAGATACAGTTAGAAACTAGAGCTCCAAGAAAAAGTATTTCCTCAGCTTCACAG
>Ga0181599_1003590_pt1 | contig 13013 bp, 6 predicted proteins | sample 041ome_3_FD_148658 | JGI IMG/M metagenome (GOLD analysis project Ga0181599, IMG submission 148658) | Coastal salt marsh microbial communities from the Groves Creek Marsh, Skidaway Island, Georgia - 041405US metaG (spades assembly) | ecosystem: Environmental > Aquatic > Marine > Intertidal zone >...
GCGCGGGGGGGTGGGGTCACCAGCGCGGGGGGGGTGGGGTCGTCAGCGCGGGGGGTAGGGTCACCAGCGCGGGGGGTGCTGTGGATAACGTACTGGTTTGACAGGTACTGTTCTGGGTTGTCTGGGTTGCGTCGATGATGGATCGTGACGAACCCTCCAGCGACAAGTTCGTTGACGGCTCGATCGACGCTGCGTTCTGACATTCGTGCGAGAGCAGCGATCCGGCCTTTGCCGGGGTGGCAGGTGTTGTCGTCTTTGTCGGCGTGCCGTCGTAGCACCCCGTAGACGCGAACTGCGTTAGAGCTGATGTCCGCGTAGAGGACGGATTCGGGGATGATCGAGAAATACTCGGTCGCTGATGTCTGTCTCATTTTTTCTCGTTTCGCTAGTAATTTCGTTTCCTTTGTGTCGCCGCCCCACACGGCTTGTGACAAGTGTAGCACTTCCGGGTTTCCCCATGCAGATATGTGGAGTCTCCTGAGTTTGATCTGGTACGATGGTGTTAGCCCGGAGGTGTTTTCTCTGTTTCCACTTCCGGGTCAGGCGGTTATTTCCTTTCCCGCCGATACCCCACAAGGGTTGAGCGCGCTGGGGGTTACCTACCTCCTGGCCCCCGGCGCAGCTCCCCTGTGTATCATTGAGCCACGATGGCAGGTACAGACAGGTCAGGACGCCGTAACGTCCCACCCGAAGACAAAGCACGCTTCTGGGAAGCCCGCGCAGCCGGCATCTCGATCAAGGAAGCCTGCAAGATCGCCGGCATCCATTACAACACCGGCCAAAAATGGGATGCGAACCGCCGCAAAATCGAAGCGGAAACCCGCGCCGCGGATTTCGCGGTGAAGAAAGCGGGTGCGAACTCGGGGCGGGAACGCCGCGAACTCCGCACCATGATCGATGAGGCCGGCGACCTCCCACCAGTCATCCCTTATGAGCGGTTGTCGGAACGGGCGAAACAAGGATGGGACGATTTCGACTACTTCCGACGGGTCTACCTCGGTCGTGTCCCGTCGCCGTGGCAGGTTGACGCCGCCTACAAGATTGTTGAGTACCTGGAGTCGGAGGAAAAGGAGTTTTTGGTGCTGAACTGCCCGCCAGGTGCAGGCAAATCTACGCTTTTTCACGACGTGGCAGTCTGGTCGATCGTAAGAAACCGGGCCATCCGAGTCTTGATCGGCTCAATCAGCCAAACATTGGCGAAACAGTACTCCCGGCGTATCCGCGAAACCTTAGAACGACCCGTCAGGTTCTCCCCAGACCCCGAACAAGTACGCAAAGGACTTGTCATAGAACCTGAGGGCTGTTTGGCGCAGGATTACGGGCGGTTCAAACCGTTAGCGTCCGGTTCGTTGTGGCGCGCCGAAGAATTCGTGGTTGAACAGTACATTCCTGGCGGGTTGGACAACAAAGAACCAACCGTGTCGGCGTACGGCATCGATTCAGAGTTCATCGGTCACCGTGCCGACCTCTGCCTGTTCGATGACGTGGCGTCACCGGAGAACGCGAAAGAATCTGTTGCCCGTGACCGTCTGTTGGAACGCTGGGATTCGATGGCCGAGGCACGTTGCGACCCTGGCGGTGTCGTCGCGGTGGTCGGCCAGAGGCTCGGCCCCGGCGACCTGTACAAACATTGCCTCAACAAAGTCACCTACGAAGACGTAGACGACGACGACGACGGCGAAGACATGACTGTCGAAGAAGCACTCGCCGATCCGGTCATGGTGCCGAAATATCATCATCTGATCTACAAGGCGTACTACGAGGAACTGGACACAGGCAAAAATTCTCGTAAGAAAACTGCTCCACCGTGGCCTGACGGCCCAATGCTCGACCCCGTGCGGCTCCCGTACAAAGACCTGTCGTTCATCAAACACAACCAGCCACAAAAATTCCGTGTCGTCTACCAGCAAGAAGACATCGATCTCGATTACCAGCTCGTAGAACGACCGATGCTCACAGGCGGGATCGCGTCGGACGGCATCCAGTACACCGGCTGCATCGACCGAGAACGCCAACCAGGGTTCCTGCCACGCGGACTATCAGCACCGTGGGTCAGCATCGTCTCGGTTGACCCGTCACCCGCGAACTTTTGGGGTGTCATCTGGACTGTCATCCAACCCGACCTCGGCCTCTACCATGTGATCGACATTCTCAGGGTCAAACTGACCGCCGAGGAACTGTTGGGCTACACGATGGCGACCGGCACCTACTCCGGTGTCCTAGAAGAACTGATCGAACGCGGCGAAGACCTTGGCTACCCGATCTCCCACATCGTTGTCGAAGTAAACGCAGCACAGCGGTTCCTGCTTGCACACGACTTCGTGCGCCGCTGGCAGGCATTACGCGGAGTCCAAATCGTTCCGCACACCACAGCCCGCAACAAGATCGACCAGAACCTTGGTTTGGAAGCGTTGATCCCACCTGTTGTCCGTTCCGGTTCCCTACGTCTACCCACCCTGTCAGGGAACTGGAAGACGTTGGCGTTGGTGGACGAACTTGTCACCTGGACACGCGACAAAAAGAAAGGCACTGACCTTGCGATGGCGTTGTGGTTCATGCTGTTGAACGCACCCAAGTTCACGCAAGCGAAACCACCACCCCGACTGTGGCGACCATCATTCCTTTTGGACGGATAATGATTTGCGAAAACTGTGAAACCGTGTTTGATCCGGTGGCGACACGATGGAGATGCCCGTCGTGCGGCCTCAAACATCATTGCTGCGGATAATGCTATCCTAGAGGCGAGAATGTCGGACGTTCGGAGCCTGTATGCGGACTATTGAAGAAATCGTCGCCTTATATAACCATCGGCGTCGTATCCTTGGCCCAGTCCATGACCAGATGCAAGCGGTTCGTGAGCTTGCACGCGGCGACGTAATCGTCCCACTCAACGAACTGGACGCGAACGCTCGCGCCTCTGTCGCTAACCTGCTGTCCATCGGCCTCGACCAGATGTCGATGCGGGTCGCATCCACGATGCCGACCCCGTACTTCCCGCCGATGAAAGAAGCATCGCAACGATCCAAAGATCTCGCGTCGCTTCGCAAAAAGACAATGATTTCATTCTGGGATCACAACCGGATGAACATGAAGTTGCGTCGCCGCAGCCGGCATCTGCTCGGCTACAGCACGTCACCTGTCATCGTGAAACCGTGTTTCCGTACGAACATGCCGAAATGGCATCTCCGCAACCCGCTCGACACCTACCCTGCGCCGTCCGACGATCTCGACAACCCGGTGCCGGACGACGTGATCTTCACCTACCGCAAACCGTACCAATGGTTGGTCGCCATGTACGGCCCGATGATTGACGGCAAACTGCGTGTCGGCGACCCCGATCCCGATACCATGTTCACCCTCATCGAATACGTTGACGCGGAACACATGGTGATCGGTGTGCTGGGCGCACCCGACGACCCGATGCTTCCACCCGCGCAACGCGCCGGACTAGAAGTGATGGAGTTGGAACGTGTCAACAACCGGACTGGGATGCCGATGGCGGTCGTTCCGCAACGCATCACGATCGATCAGCCACGCGGACAGTTCGATGACATGCTCGGCATGTTCTACACGCGGGCACGTTTGCAGGCACTCACCGAAATCGCTATCGAACGAGGAATCTTCCCTGACGAGTATCTTGTTGCACGTCCTGGCGAAAACCCCGAACTAATCCAGATCGCTGACGGCAAAAGCGGTCAGCTTGGCATCATCAAGGGCGGTGACCTTCAGATCCAGCAGGTCAACCCCGGCTACAAGACTGAGCAGGCGTTGGACAGGATTGAACGCCAAGAGCGTTTGGAAGGTGCGATCCCTGCCGAGTTCAGCGGCGAGTCAGGCACGAACATTCGTACTGGCCGACGCGGTGAGAACGTCCTGTCCGCAACGGTTGATTTCCGTGTGCAGGAAGCACAAGAGATTTTGGCGTCGTCGCTGCTCGAGGAAGACAAGGTTGCGATCGCTGTTGACAAAGCGTATTTCGGTAACCAGCAAAAGTCGTTCTTCATCCCTGGTCGCGCCAATGTTGACAAAGCGGATTACACGCCGAACAAACTGTGGGAAACCGATTTCCACCATGTGGCGTACTCCGCTGCCGGCTCCGACGTAAACAACCTCATTATCGGGTTGGGTCAGCGGATGGGCACCGGCATGATGTCGAAAGAGTCGGCACGCGAAGCCGACCCGTTGATTGACGATCCCGAGATGGAACACGACCGGATCACCTCCGAAGGTGTCGAGGCTGCGCTGCTCGCATCAATCCAGCAGCAGGCGTCACAACCGGACGGCCCGTATCAGCCTGCTGATCTTGCGTCGCTTGTCCGCAAGGTGATGGTTGAAAACAAGTCGTTGTTTGACGCTGTCGCAGAGGTTGACCAGGAGGCACGCGAACGTCAAGCCACCGAAGCCGAATCGATGGCACCGGAAACGATGCCTGGTTTGGCGATGCCTGGTATGGGTGCGGAACAGCCGATGGCCGGCCCACCTCCCGGCGGCGGCGGTCTGGACGATCTCCTCGCACAGTTAGGAGCGTAAATGTCTGACACAGGCTCATACCCCAATCGCAGCGATCTTCGTGACGCTGCCACCCGTCAGGTGCGGTTCACCGGCCAAACCTACGGCGAAGGTGTCGCGCAGGAACGCGCCCAGCAGGCTGTTCCTCCGGGGGCACCTCCGACCGCTGTCCAAGGTCAGCAGATGGCGCAACGCCCACAGCCCGGTGATCGTCCGTTGGCACGCCCAACTGAACGCCCAAGCGAACCAATTACCGCTGGCGCACCGTTTGGTGCTGGCGCAAACAGGTTATCCACAACCCGTCGCCGTCTTGTCCCCCGCGACGATGTCGAAGAAAACTTGTCGTTGCTGTACGAGATGTACCCCAATGACGGTGTTGGCTTACTGCTGCAACGCATCCGAGAAACCAAACGATGATCGAACCGATCGACTTCTCTATTGAGGACGAGCATCAGCTATATCGTGAGCTAGATGCTTGGGAACAACGACGCTCCCAACAGACCCGCATGGTTTCCCAAAACCTGTCGGACACCGTTGACAATCTGGTGCGTGCGGTGCCAAACGTCGATCCCAGCGTCGCGTTGTCCACAGCCCAAGCAATCAACGGCGGGCAGATATCGTTCGGCGAAGGTGTCAACATGGCAACCTCAACGCTGGAACGCCAGATCGAGATGGCCGCACAACAGCAACAAGCCGAAGAACAAGACACGCGGGGTGTCCTCGGCAAAATCTGGGACAAAACACATGACATCGTGAAGTCCGGCGCGAAATGGACGTTCGCAGGTTTGGAATTCGTCCCGCAGCTCGCAGTCAACGTCGGTTCCCGTGCATATGCCAGCATGGGATCCCCCGGCGACCGAGGCTATTACGAAGCCCCTGACTCAAGTTTCTTCGACGGTCTTGTTGCATCTACCGACCTTGGCGCGTTGATGTCCGGCGCGGAATCCGGCGAAGGCTACTTCATCGGCGAAGCAGCGTTAGAACAACAACAGCAAGCAGCGTCTGATTATCGAGGGACAATCGACGGCGAAGCATGGACATTCGGGCGCGGGTTTGCCGCGTCGTTCGCAGAACCAGGATCAAAGTCGTACAACATTTGGTCTGGCGTGGTAGATGCTGCTGCGGCGATCGCTACCCCGTCTGTGCCAGGTGGCCGTGTCCTCGCAGCAGGGCTGGAACAAGTCGGCGATGTCGCAGGGTTGCGCCGCACCGCCGGCCTCTCAAACTTTGGCAGCAACTACATCGATACTGCTAAAGCACGCAGATGGCTCGACAGCGACCGCGCCAGACAAGTAATGGGAAACATGGTCAACGTCAAAAACATGGATGAGGCTCGGGCGATGTTCCCGAAAGCCGACAGCGTGTTCCATGCTGACGTTGTAGAAGCAGGAACCGAAGCCGCAGCTAGAGGTCTGCTCGAAAGCAACCTAGGGTTCCGCGAAGGACTCAACCGTGTAGACGATTTGAGCATCAACCGGATGGACGACGCCCGCCGCCGGCTGACGTTACGCAACATGAACTCCCGTCTCGGCGCGATCGTACCCGGCGACGAATTCGTCATTGATGCTGCTGGGCCACGCGAAATCAACTCAACGATCCGTAACGCTGACGCATACCTTCGCACAGTCCGCGCAGACGCCACAGTCCGCAACGACCTCACTTTGCGTCTCACCCGCGCGTTGGAAAGCGGCAACCGAGAAGAAGCACGCAACGTCTTCCGCGAACTAACAAACGTCGTCAAAAAATCAATGGTTGACAACCAAGGCACTCTCGCCCGCAGCGGCGACGAGTCAATGATTGACGACATGTTTGAACAGTTCCAGAAAGACATCGACAACTACGCCAACTACGGCGAAATTGACGAGTTCGCTAACCCCAAAGGTATCGACGGCGTCCGTGTCACAGAAGACGGCGTCGAGGTCGACGGCCTGGTCGACATGGATCCCGGTTTCTCACAACTCAGCACCGAAGCACAGAAGTTCACAACCTACCTCCCTGACGCACGCAACATCCGGCGCGCCACCTCTAAGTATTCATGGCTGTGGACAAAGTCAGCAGAAAACTCCAAACTGTACGGCGACGCACGCGGCTACGTCACCGCACTCGATTTCATCCAGAACCAAGTGTGGCGACCCGTCACTCTGATGACCGGCGGCTACATGTTCCGTAACATGCTTGAGTCGATCATGCGCCAAACCACCGCGAAAGGTATCGCGTCAGGCCCAACACACCCGCTGCAATGGATCCAGTCGATGATGGGCTACACCTTCAAAGGCGACCTTGACGGCACCGGATGGATCGGCAGCGCAGGCCGCATGGCTCGAACCCGCAACAAAGAGTTCTTCGACGCAACTGGTGCAAAGGTGCGCGAACTCCAAGACCCAATCCAGTTGGCGTTCCGTGGCCGCAAGTCAGGACGATTCCGGGTAGTAAAGAATGTTGAGTCAGAAACTGACTATGCGCGCGGTGTCGCTGTTGAACTACGTTTGCTGGCTGGCGACGAAGCAGCACGACGCATGGTTCAAGCACGTCTCGCCGGGGCAGACGACCTCGGCGTCCAAGCGGTAGTTGACTTCCTCAAATCTGCTGACGGTGAAGAATATTTGCGGCGTTTGCAAAGCCGTTGGACAAACCGTGCGTTGACCGACAAGAATGGCCGCAAGTTCACCGGCACCGTGTCGTTCAAAACCGCTGACGGCGAATTCATCGATCACAACTTGCAGAAGTTCGCTGAGTCTTTGCTGCGCCGTGTCGATGTGAAGACCGGCAAAAACCAGCAGCTGCTCGATGTGATCGGTAGCGATGCGGCACGCAACCGGGCGTTCAAAGGTGTCAACGCAGGCGCGACCGCAGACGACGCGATGGAAAACATGGAGTTCGCCAAAGAATTTCTTGACGAAATCAACGAACTGAACGTCGCTACACGCAACACAGATAACTCTTTGCCTGAGTTCGTCAAAATCGATCAGCCGCTCGACAAACAGATGATCGGTGGCCGATCAAAGTTCGACTGGTGGAACAACACGATGAACCACTTCTTCTCGTCCGTGTTCGGACGTAAGGAAGCGTTCCTCAACCGTTCCCCGGTATTTCGCCAGTATTACTACAAGAAAGTCAACGATCTTGTGCAGGCCGGCGAGGTCACACCGGAAGCGTTGCGTGCCGCGTACAACAGCATTGCTGAAGGCGCGTTTGAACAGGCACAAGAACAGCTACGTCTTCTTCGTAGCCTGTCGCCGACACAGGGCGGCAAGTACGAGTGGGACGGGAAACTGATCTCAGCGAAACAACGTGACCGCCTCATCGCCAAAGCCGACAAGGACATGGGCAAGGTCGGTGGCCGCATCCGTGTCACTAAAGGCCCAGACGGCAAGAAGGTGTACCGCATCGTTGATGACGAATGGGCTGCACGATATGTCGGGTCGCCGGAGTTGTGGGACACGATCAAACGTGCCCAGAACGGGCAGTACATCCAACCGACAAACCCTCGGTACGTCCGTCTCAGCAAACTACAACCCGGAGCGGACGGCAAATATATTGTTGACGGCAAATCGTTGACACCGAAACAGTACGAACGTGTCCTCGAGGAAGCACGCGGCCTGTCACGCGACCAGTTGTCATTCATCGGCAAAGCGTTCGCTATGGAAGAAACCAAGCGCGTGTTCTACAACGCTTCAGAAGTCAACAACTTTACGGACATCATGCGGATCGTTGTGCCGTTCGGCCCAGCATGGGGCGAAGCTCTCCGCTTCTACCGTAAAGAAGTGTTGACTAAGCCGAATCGGTTGAAGAACATGTCGGTCACCGCGCAAGGGTTCCGCGACATGGATCCTGACGGCGACGGTAAAGGTTTCATGTACAAAGACCCGGTGACCGGGGAAATGGTGTTCAACTATCCGTTCTCAACAGACATGATTCCGTTGATCGGTGCGGTTGGCGGCGGTATCGGTTTTGAAACTTTGTTCGGTCGCGGACGCAGCGGCCCAATGACGTTCGCTGCTGGCGCGATCGCTGGTGGAGGACTTGGGTACGCCGGAAAAGGTGTTGTTGAGGAACGTCTTGGCGATGTCGGCATGTCGTTCGTCGCCCCAGCCCAATCGCTGTCACAATCTTTCCAGGTGCTGCCCGGTTTTGGGCCTGCTGTCCAAATGTCCGCTCAACGACTGCTTGGTGACAAACCACGGTTCGATGAGGTGCTGCAAATTATCGCACCGTTCGGCGCATACGAAAACCCGCTTGAATCAATCGTGCCGTCGTGGGCAGAAAAAATTTCGCAGGCAATCACCGCAGACCCCGACTCAGATCGATTGTTCGCATCGTTGTACGTTGACGCTTTCCGATCAATGTACGCAACAGGCCAGTACGACAACACCAGCCCAGACCAGATGGAAGAACTTCGTCAACGGTCACGCGACGTTGCGCGCACCTTGCTGGTGTTGCGCGGCATCGGCCAATTCGTCGGCCCTGTCCGACCGGAACCAGAACTGATCGTGCCCACAAAATTTGAGGGCGAGGTCACCGTCAACGACGTAACAGAAATGGTTGAGGGCAACATCCCAGCGTCGCTGCTCGCGTCAGCGTTCCGCACCATGCAGGACGAAGATTACGAGAACGCTGTTGTCAACTTCCTTGCCGCATTCGGCGACGACACGATGATGTTTCTCCCCGGTCTGTCCCAATCCAACGTGCAGGGTTTGCAAGCGACTGATCTGTTCGGCGACTGGGAACGACGCAACGGTGACGTACGCGAAAAGTTCCCCGACGTGTACGGCTACTTCGCCCCGATCGGCGGCGAGTTCGAGCTGCAAACCTATTTGCGTCAGATCCGCGAGAAAGATCGTGAACGGATCAGCGACACCCAAGAAATTCAAGCGGACGCTGAAGCAGTTGTCGGCAAAGCGTTGTACATGCACGCTGTCCGGCAGGCCGGCACCGACCCGTCAGATGTCGCTAAAGAAACTTTGCGTGAGTACCGTGACCAGCTCGAGGCCGAACTCCCTGGTTTCAAAACGCAGCCGTTGAACATCAACGAACGTCAACAAATTCTTGACCAAATCTTGACCGCGGCAGATAACGTCAGTTTGGCCGATAACGAGATCGCCCAGTCGATCGCTAAGTACAGCGTGTACCGCGACCAAATGTTGGAAGTTGCGTTGGCGCGTGACGGCAACACTATGGTCGGTCAGCGTGCCGCCGGTCAATCCGAAGCGGATTACAAGAATTGGTTGCGTACCGCCGGATTCGGCATTCTTGGACGCAAAGACAACGCCGATCTGCGACAATGGTTGCGTGCAGTTGGCGACCGGCTTACAAATGAAACCCCAGAGTTTGAACGTGTCTGGTCGCGCGTTCTGTTTGACGAGGTTGACATATGAGTGACACAATGGATACCGGCGGCGAACAGTCCGTGCCGATGGACAACGGCGAAGTTTCCCGTTTCGGCCTTACCCCAGATCAACTACAGGCTCTCGCTACTCAACAGTTGGATAGCCCTAAATGGCCGTACACCCCACCCCCACGCGAAATCTTCCGTGATGGTTCATGGGAACAGTACGACGGCCACGGCAACGTCAACGAACGCGGCCAGTTCATCCGTTTCGATGAGAACGGCGACCCGTCGTACTACGACCTTGATAACGACCCAATCCAAATGTATTACGGGCTTCCACCGGACGAGTTGTCACAGATCGTTGACGTTCTAGACCGTAAGGGTTATTCGGTGAACACGATCCCGCAGGTGCAGTCAGCGTTGGCGAACATCATGTTGCAAGCGAACGTCGAGGGGCGCGATTTCAACTACATGTTGCGCCAGTTGGATCGTCGCGCACCAGACAAGCAGCCTGCTGCCCCGCGTTACCGTGTCACTTCGGCAGCGGATATCCGTTCGGTCGCACATGAAATGGCGAAACGCACGTTGGGTCGCCGGTTCACGGAGGATGAGGTCAACAAGTTTGTTGAGTCGTATCAGTCGTCGCAGGTTGCCGCGCAACAGGCTGGGGCCGGTGTGGCCGAGCAGGCTACGTCGTTGCAGACTGCTGCTGAGCAGTATGCGATGCAGGCTGCACCTACTGAGGCGCAGGGCTACAAGTTCCTCGGCAAGATGGACACCTTCATGGGCCTACTCGGAGGCAGATTCTGATGGCAGCAGACCCAACCGTTATTGACAGAATCGCTGATGCCCTTGACATCAAGTACCGCCGGTATTTCCGCGACGGTACTGGCGGCGCACGCCTGACGTTTGAAGAACGCCGGTTGCTCGACGCTGTCCGTGCAAACCCTTCGTCTGGTCAGATGCTGGCTCTTACTCCTTATCTCCGCGACGCGGGTCAAGGCACCGAAACAGAAGAAAACGCTTTGTACAACGTCGGTGTCGCTTTAGGTGTTCGCGATCGTGAAATCAAAAGCGTGTGGGATCGTATTTCAAATCTTGGGAGCGATTTTGTTACTACGAAACCTTTAGGTGACGATTACAACTACCCATCTGATGTTCCTCCAGTACCCGGTGAGCCGGCTGCTGGGCGTCTGCCTGGTGGCGGGGAAGCAGAACGCAGCCCGGTAGTAGACGCGATCATCGATTTGATGGGTGAGGAATTTCGTAAATGGTATGGCGGTCGTGAAAGCGGTCTTTCTGTCGCCGATCGCAAACGAGCCGCAGAAGCTTTAGCCAACCCGTCTAATCCCGATCTGCAAGCGTTAGCAAAATTCTCTGTTTATCCCAGCAACATGCCCAATCGGGAAATTGCTTTCATGCAAGCTGCGCGAGACATGGCTGGGCCTGTACGAACCTCAGTTGCCCAAGAAGAACAGCAGTTGGCTGGGGTTGTGGAAACTTTGTCGGAAACGCGGGTTGCGTATTACGACCCCGATCTGGGGCGTGCTGTCTATCTGGCACCTAGAGAGGCACGCGAACAAGGGTTGTCAAGGGTAGTAACGCCGGAACCTGCTGTTGGCGAACCTGCTGCTCCTGCTGCGGCACCGCCGTCCGAAACGATGGTGTCGGTGTATAACCCGCAGACAAGCACCGTCGAGCGGATGACTGCCCAAGACGCTATCGATCTAGGGCTGATGACCCGCGAAGAAGTTTCTGCTTTGTACAGCGCAGGTGTGGGTGTTTCTGGTGTCGCAACGGGCATGGGAGGCGTGCCTGCTGGCGGCGATGGTGCCCCTAGCGGCGGGCTAGGTGGAGTAGCTGGGGGCGTTGTCCCTCCCGCTGAAGATGTGATGCTCCCAGAAGACTGGGAAAAAGCAGCGGAAGAACAATACGGCGCATACTGGGCAATCTTCAAATACAACCCAGAGCTGAAACAAATTCTTCTCGACGCCACAATGAACGACTGGTCGGACGACAAGTTCCGTGCCGCACTGAACAAACCGACTGGTGGAAAACCACCACCCAATCGGCACGCCAGTTCGACATGGAAGAAGCCACCGACCCGGCAACCGTCCAAACAAAAATTGACAACCGCGCAGCAGAACTACAACAAATCGCACGCACCCAAGGTGTCACCCTCGCCGAACAAACAGCGTCACAAATCGCACGCGACAGCCTTCGAGGCGGCTGGAACTACCAAACCTACTCAACAGCCGTCACCTCCGAAGCGGTCAAAAGCACCGCCGGTCTGTCGCAATTGCGCGCCGGAAAAATCGGCCAGGACATTCGAGAAATGGCAGCATCGTACGGGATCAGTCTTAGCGACACCGAAATCAACAGTTACGTCAACAAGTTCGCTGTCGGTGAAGAATCAAACGTGTCGTTTGAAGGCAAGATGCGCGAGTACGCGAAAGTGCTGTACCCAGCTATATCTAACCAGATCGACGCCGGCAGCACATTCACAGACATCGTCGCACCGTACAGGTCAAAAGCCGCAGCTATCCTCGAACTCGAGCCAGATCAGATCGATTTCATGGACAGCAAATATTTGGCTGCGGTCACAAAAACAAACGACAAGGGTGAGCAGTCGATGATGAGCGCACGCGAATGGGAACAAGAACTCCGCACTAACCGACAGTTCGGCTACGAGTTCACCCAGCAAGCACAATCAAGCGCCTACTCGGTTGCCGACGAAATTGCTAACCTGTTCGGGAGAGTCTGATGAGTGACACCGGCCCATCCACATTGTCGGCGTACGACATCATCGAGAACGCGCTTCGTGACTACGGCCTTGAACCCGTCACAGAATTCGTCCGCACAATGGTGTTCGATGAAGGCATCACAGCGTTCCAGAACATCCTCGCCCGACTGCGCCAGGACACCGGGCAAGCAGGCCAGTTCTACAAGCAACGGTTCCGCGCCAACGAAGAACGTCTACGGCAAGGCATGTCGGCATTGCCGGAAGGCGAATACCTGAACCTTGAACGCATGATGATCGACGTGATGCGCGACATGGACATGCCCGAAGGGTTCTACGACAGCCCCGAAGACGTATCCCAATTCCTCGCCTATGACGTATCCCCAGACGAACTCGCTACACGCATCGAACAGGGCTACCAGGCGGTATCGCAAG
>Ga0181599_1003596_pt1 | contig 13008 bp, 10 predicted proteins | sample 041ome_3_FD_148658 | JGI IMG/M metagenome (GOLD analysis project Ga0181599, IMG submission 148658) | Coastal salt marsh microbial communities from the Groves Creek Marsh, Skidaway Island, Georgia - 041405US metaG (spades assembly) | ecosystem: Environmental > Aquatic > Marine > Intertidal zone >...
CTTGTAATTTATTTGCAGTTGATTCACGCATTTTAAGTATTGCGTCACCAGGCAAACTTAAATCTCCACGAGCAACTTCATCTAATCCACTGATTATTTTATCAATTTCATTGATTCTAGCTTTTGATGATTCAGGCATTACTTTTTCACCTGTTTCTGCTTTTATTGATTCTGACATATTTTCTATCAATGCTTTTTCTGCAAGAAGTGCCTGTACATTAACATCTCGATCTTTAGCACGTTGGGCTTGTTGTTTTGCTTCTGCCGTTATACCATTTTCTTCTATTGTTTTGAGATCATTTATTGCAGATGCGTATTCTTTCATTACCTTACCGCGATCAGTTTCTGACAGATTACCATCTGCTAACTTTTCTGCCAGTGTATCTACTTTGTTTGCCATTAATCTTACTGCATCCTGATCAGTTTCATTCATCTGAGAAATTATGCCTGAATCAACACCAACTTGATCTAAAATTTCCATACCGGTTGGTTGGTCCATGTTAGACAACATATCATTGTATCTGGCAAGTGCATCAGCTTCTCGTTGTGAAAGTTCACCTGTTTGTTCCATTATGTCTGTTAAACGTGTAATTTCACTAACCAACAGGTCTTGCATGTTACTTTGATCTTCTGCAATACCAACACTATCTCTTCCCCAGTATACATTTTCGCCGGCTTCTGCACGTGTAATTCTATCTGTCATATCATTTAGTAATTGCTCACTGGCATCCATACTAGAAAATCTTGCAGCATCTTCACTACTAAACCCTTCATCTTCGTAAATTTTTGCAATATCTCTAGCTAAAAGTGCAGCATCAATTGCAATACTAGCGGCAGTACCGGCGCCAGGCAATGTGCCTACTACACCACTGGCAACTTCTCCGCCTGCTCCAACAAAATCACCTTGCATTGCCCTCCAGCCACCCATGCCAATACCTGCAGCTAATCCAATTAGTGGAATTTTTTTAACAAAACTTTTACCTAAACTGGTTGCTGTTGTTTCTGCTACTCTTGCACTTATTCGTCGTGCAACAGCTTCTGATCCTTCTTCTGCAACTTCCGATGCAACAGTTCTAGCAGCAGTTCCAGCAACATCATCTACTGCTCCTGCCGCAGCCTTGGCTCCTGCTTCAGCAACTTCACCAGATGCTTTGGCGGCTGACGATGCAGCATCATCGATTCCAGATCTAACAGCATCTGTAATTGCTCCAGGTACATTTTTAAGTGCAGTAGCAGCGGCACCTGCACCGGCAACTACAGCACCTGGTGCATTTCTAACAGCAGAGGCAACTACACCTGGTGCATTTCTTGCGGCAATACCTGTACTTGTTACAACACGTGCAGTTGTTCTAACTCCACTTAATGCTGCGCCGGGTGCGTTCTTTAATGCTGCACCTGCGGTTGTTAGGAATCGTCCACCAACTCTAGTAAATGCACCTACTCCTCTAATTAACCCGCCTATTGGTCCAGAAAGTGCACCAACTGCCAATGCCGCTAAAATTCCTTTCAAGTACCAATTAGCATCAGAAATTCCTTCTTTAATAGCACCTAAAAATCCTAATTCCAAGAACTGATTTTCCATACTGCTAAGTGCCTGTACTAAGTCTTCACCATTTCCTTCCATGTCAATATTAAGACCTTCTAACAGGTCAGTTGTCATACTTGCTTTAATTTGATTAGTCAATGAATCCATACGTGCTTTTGTATCAATAGCACTTGCCTCAGCGTCTTTATTTGCAGCAGCTAACTCTGCGTTCGCAGTTTTAATATCTTCTACATTTCTAGTTATACCATTGAGGCTATCCGTAAATGCAACAGCTAAACCAGCATTATCATCGCCTAATCTTGCTTGTCTAGCAAATTGGCGACGGTCTGTTTCATTTAATCCATCTCCTAGTCTAGCTATTCCAGATGCTATATTTGCATTATATGTTTCAGTATCCATAGAACCGATATTTTGTCTACCAAAATTTTGCAAATCTTGTAGTCTTTCTAGTGCACCAGGAATACGGGATATTGCCATATATAATTCGTCATTTGACTGTTGCAGTATTGTGGTTACATCCATGCCTTCGGGATCTGAAATAGCTTTTGCTAACGCAATACCAATATCTTCACCAGGACCGCCAGCTAATGTCCCTGTTATTGCTGCAAATTCTCCACTAAACTGATTTTTGAAATCACGTAAAATTGCATCATTAGTTGCCGCTTCTATACCTGCTCGTTGCACTTCTCTACGATTTGCACCAGTTATGTTGGATAATTTAGTTGTTTCACTAACAAATTCTCTCATTGAATCTGCCGCTTCAGCTTGAATTTGCTGTTCGCTTTGTCCACTTAACCGTCTTAATTCAATTTCTTCTGCCAATAATTGGTTAGCTTCTTCGTTACTCATACCAAACATTGTTAAACTTCTGCCTAAGTGTCTGATGTCGCCAGTAAGCCCATAAGTTTGGTCACGCAAGTCAGTCATTGCGTCACCAAAACTTTTACCACTGCTAGCTGCTTCTTGTAGTACAGATGAAACATTAATTCCCATTTCACGGGCTCTGTCTTGAACTTCTTCATCTGTAAAAGCAAGTCCACGTGCCTCACGACTAAGTCTTGCAAATTCACGCAATCCTTCGTTTGAACTACTTCCTAATGCACGAAACGACATACCATTGCTTTGTGCAATTTTAGCAAGACCATCTAGACCAGTACCAGCACTTGCTGCAATTTGTCTAATTTCTTGCAAACTCATACCAAAACCAGCACCAACATTTGATAACTCACTTAGTGATTTAGCAAAATTCAGCATAGCACCTGCTGCAAATCCAGCGGCGGCACCTAACCCAACAACACCACCAATGGCAGTCGCAAGACCTTCAAAATCACCTTTACTGATAGAACCTACAGCGTCCTTTGTACTCTTACGAATACCATCAAGTCCACGCTTCATTGTATTAATTAAGTCTTTTTCAGCTTGTTCACGCTCTTCGCGAAGTTTTTTCTCTTTGTTGTTTTCTTCGTCTTTGCTTTTTTTCGTTTCTTGAGTATTTTTATCTACAGCATCTTCGATTGCTTTTTGGCTGGCTAATAGCTCTTTAATTAGTTTTTCATTATCTTTTGTTACGTCACTTCTGAGGCGTTCTTGTGCTTTGAGCATTTCATTTACTGCTCTCAACGTACCAGTTTCAATGTCTACTAATTTTTTTAGTTTAGAGATATTGTCTTTGCTTAAACTCGCAAGATTGTCAATTGATTCTTGACTAGCCCATGCTGGAACCTTGATGTATTGACCACCAAATTCTATCTCGTAATTTTCACCTGCCATTAAAATACCCATTAAATACGTAGATAAATAAGTTTATCGTAGTACGGCGTTTATTATTCCTACTACTATTTAGCGAGGAAAAAATATGAGCGAAAACCCTTTAAAACACTTATACCGTAGTAAAACTGTGTATATATCACTTCCTAGTAAAGGAAAGTACTATCCAAGTGGCATTGATTTAAGTGTTGATGGAGAATTGGGACTTATGCCCATGACAACAAGTGATGAAATAAAACTCAAAAGTCCTGACGCATTGTTTAATGGTGAAGCAATGTTTGAAATGTTACAAAGCTGTGTTCCTGATATCAAAAATCCAAAAGAGATACCTGCGTGTGACTTAGATGTTATTTTATTTGGAATACGAATTGCAACAAGTGGTGACATGTTGGAAATTACAAGTAAATGTCCTCACTGTGAAGAAAGTCATGATTATGAAGTGAACCTTCCAGTAATTATGGCGTCTGCAAAAGGAATCCAAGACCAAAATTGGATTGACATAGATGAAAAAACTCGTGTATATGTTAGACCATACAGTTTAATGAGTCAAATCAAATCTAATATCAGACAGTTCCACAATTACCGTATGGAAGCAACGCTTAATCAAGACAGCATGAAAGATGATGAAAAAGCTGAATTATTCAACACTATCTTAGCTGCTGCAACAGGCATTACTGTAGAACTTTGTGCAAGTAATATCCTAAAAGTTGAATTAACTGATGAAAATCAGAAAAAGACTGAAGTGACCGAGACAACACACATTTATGAATGGGTCAACAACATGGACAGTGCTACTTATAAAAAGATTATTAATTTAATCAAGACACTGGGAAATGCACAAATTGAGAGTGACACCACTATTAAATGTGCTGGTTGCACAAAAGACTACAAAACTGTTATTGATCTGGACCCTATAACTTTTTTCACATAAGGGCAATTAAGATGACTCCTAAGGAGTTACATGAATATACTTCAAACTTAATTGCCCAGGGAAAACGATTCCAAAAGAACTTAATGGAAACCGCTGCATATAGCAACGGATCGTTTACCTATGATCAATTATTACAGATGCCGACATCTGAATATAAAGAACTAGAAGAAATTATTGTTAAGAAGATCAAACAGGATAGAGGAATTAAAGAGCAAGCAATGCTTTAACTATCATGTTCACGTTGTCTAACGACAACGGATTTATTCACTTCGTTCATAAATCATTTTTTTATTAAGGAATAATTTTTTTTAACTTGCCATGAAGTCTAGTCACACTTAGCCTGATTAAGGCTAGGCATGACCAGAAGAAAACTTGCCCGTTATCCACATCACACTACATCTCGATAAACCTTTATAACGCAAGGCAAGGGCGGTTGTGCGGTACCCTTTTACAATCTGCTTACAACGCAGGAACATAGATGGCCAGATGTAGCGACCAATCTACTACCCGTGAGTTCCAATGGTTCAGGAGAGCTCACTCATTTTGGTTTGTCAAACCAACGCATTGACTGCAACACACCACTCCATCGGCGACGAGCACTACCTCGGCAGAATCTTGGTGGGTCGAGGAGCCTCGACCAAACACGGTTGCTATGATAATTTTATTGAGAAGATTTAATAGCCAGGGTTTTGCGGTGTTCTAATAGTCGTTGACGCAGTATGTTACTGCCACCAACTCTTACATTTATAATGCCATTGTAATATTCGTCTGTTTCTAATACGCCGCGATCAAATTGTTCTTTTGCTTCGAGATAAGATAATTCGCCTTTGCTTTCACAATAGTATAGTATTTCACGAGTAAATTTATCTTCGCCAAGTTGTGCAACATCTGCATTTAGATGTTCGCTTGAGCCCCAGTATGTGCGCCAATCGCTTTCAACAGTTGTACGTCTTTTACGTGTTTTGCCTTTGAGAGGAGGTCTGGTTTTTTTAAATTGAGCTAATTTTTTGCCAATGTATTTTCGATTATTGGTTATATTTGTAATAAGATAGACGAAGCCTACACATGATTCTGGAAGTTCTGATACTACTTGCCCATTGTACTGCCAATCACTTGTCGCCACGTTTACTCATTTTTTCTAATGTATGGATACCAATATCGCTGATATCATCTATCTTTTTGTGTCCTGTATATTTTTTTCTAATAGTTTTTTCATTGGGACGTTCATAAATTGTAGTTAAATCACTGTAATCAATAAAATCATTATTAACATAATCACTAAGTGTAATGGTTTTTGTGTCATCACTGGTAATGGTAATGTAATCGTCGTCCCATGTAGTTACATTACTTTCTGGTATACTTAATGTAGCACCTGTATCAGGGTCTGTCAATGTAATTGTTTGATTATATTCATTTTTTTTATTCTTCGACATAATCTGTATCCGCATTAAACGTAGTAAAACCATTTTCTTTTAATACTTGTAGTGTGTTACTAACACGCCCTACAAGTTCATCACGGTGTGAGATCAAGAAAACGTTTTTATTCCTTTCACGTACCATTTTTTTCAGTACGCCCAACGATGATTCTACACCGTTGCTATCCATGCCTGAGTCTACTAGTTCGTCAATTGCCATAAAATTAATAGGTGTATTCATACTTTCAAATACATCCCTAAATGCCCAAGATAAGCCAAGGATAAGTCGGTTACGTTCGCCACGAGATAAGTTGTCAAAGTCTAATTCACGACCAAGTTCTGTAATTTCTACAGTTAAGTCTGGTTGGAATTGTACTTCATGTGGTAAGCCTAGTTTAGTTAAGTAATAGCCAAGTCGTGTGTTTAAGTAAGATAAGTTTTGTTCAATAATACGCTTACGTATAAAGCTGTCTTTATTAGTTAGCAGTTTCATCAAAAAGTCCTGATGATCACGTAGATTATTAAGATCATTCATTTTATTCCAGGAAATTTCTTGCAAGCCTTCGTTTTGTAGTGCCTCTATTTGATCTGTATATGGGTCCTGTTCTGCCTGTTTGTTAGCCAATTGTGCCTGAAGTTGCACCACTTTATTTCTGTGATCGTGCGCATCGTTCACATTTTCATAAAAGGTTACTGGTGCTGAGCCTACTGCGCCTAGCGCATCTAATGCAATCTGATGCTCTTGCAACTGTGTATCATTTGTTAATACCTGCATAGCTGCATCTGTTTTTTGCAGTTCTTTTGATTTGAGAATTTCTTCTTGTTTATCGTCGTGCAGTTCTTGTCCACAAGTATGACACTTGTGATCAACCAGCAATGCGATTTCTTTTCCTAGCTTCTCAACTAGCTTTTCTTGTTTAGCATTGTCAAAATTAATACTGCTAATCCAGTCCTCTAATTGAGTACGGCGCTGTAAATTAACATGAAACACTGCTAGCTCACCATGTGCCGCTAATTCAGCTTCAATATCCAAATGTTCTAATTCGTTAATTGCTTCTTCAAAAGCTACAATATCGCTTGCTTTCTTGTCTTCCCATACTTTACGGCGGCGCTCCAGATCTTTAATACTTTTGGAAATAGCCGTATTTGCTTCTTCTACCCCTTTAATGCGATATTCTTCTTCCTTGATAGCATCTCTGGTATCTTTCATTTGATCTTTAAGTACATTGGCTTTTTCACTAAGCATAGTAATACCCAGCAATTGCTCAATAATATCTCGCTGATCGTTTGCCCGCATACTTAAAAACGGTTCGGTATAAGTGTTTAATGCCATAATATGCTTAAACATAGTATGACTCATACCCAACAGTTTTTCAATTTCTTGTTGTGTTAAACGTCCTTCGCCCTGACCTTCATCAGTTCCGTTTTCCAACATGTCATGGTTGTTAACCATAAATTTAAAAATATTAGGTTTACGTCCACGCTCTACTCTATATTCCATTCCGTCAACTTCAAAATCAACTGTAACCAACATTCCTTTGTTGTTGGTTTTGTTAATTAGGTTGTCTTTGCGGATATTTGTTAGTGCAGTGCCATATAGTCCATAGCTGAGTGCATTAATAATTGTGGTTTTACCAGTACCATTACGGCTACCATCACCACCCAAATCCACATTATTCCCCAGTACAAGTGTCAGTCCTGCGTCAGTAAACCGTACGGCTTGCGTAACGTTACCCACACTCATGAAGTTTTTTACGGTTACGTTTTTAATATTAATCATAGGTTTGCATAGATATCCATTAGCATTTTGCTGTTAATCATATCACTATCAACAGCTTTTAATTGATTATACACTATCTGGTCCACATTTTCAACCTCTATTTCATTGTCAGTCTTCCAGTCTGTTGCATGCTCTTCTTTTTTAGCAGGCATTAGTGCAATTTCTCTGAGTTTATATTGTTTAGCAAATGTTTCTTTAATGAAGTTTGCTTCCTCATAGCTGATGGGTACATCCAGTGTTACCCTACAATATGTATTTTCGCTCAAGTAATAATCAGGATTGTCGATTAATTTACTGAGCGGCAATGTGCGATACTTTGGTCCATCAGGCCAGTTAATATATTGTGGCTCGCCATCCCATTCAAGTATCATCATACCACGTTCGTCATCCCACGCATCTGCATAGTTGTGTGCAAAGGGACTGCCCAGATAGTGTACATTGTTATTGTACTGTCGTTTGTGGAAATGTCCACTAAACACATATTCAGGACCAGTGAAATCTTCTGCTTTAAGTCCTCCATGATCTGGCATTGTGACCATGGCATTCATTTTAAAGTTTGGCAATTCAAAATGACCAAAGACATAACGGCTTTTCAGCTTTGTCATCTTTTTCCATTCATCTTCCACTAGCCAAGGCACAAGTGTAACACCATCACGTTCAATCATATTATCATTGATAATGTGTACATTTTCATGCAAGTCTGCATACGGCACACTGTGAATTTCACGTTTTTCACGATAATATAGATCGTGGTTACCCATGATCATATACACATTTTCAAATGCTTCGCTTAGTCGTTTAATATTAGGCACAGTATAGTTTAGTGTACTAACATTAACACTACTGCGATGATGATGCCAATCGCCCAAAAATATACAAGTTTCACAGCCAGCAGCTTTAGCTTGCTCAATAAACCAGTATATGAACCGTTCGCAATCGTCATTGTGTTGCCTACTATTGTTTTTGTTACCAAAATGAATGTCTGTAAAACACGCAACTTTGTTAAAAAATTGACTCATATTACGTTGTATCCTGCGTCTCTCATTTCTTGTTCCATTTTTTCGTGATACTCTGTTTCTTTTTCCTCACGTGCCTTACGTTGAGCCGTCTCGTCTTCAATTTGACGAGTAAAGCTCGGTGTCTGGCCAGCTTGTTGTAACAGGTCATCACGCAAGTTCTGGTTACGTTTTTCCAAATTTAGTACTCTAGTAAAACTGTTGGTTATTGCCGCTGTGTAATATGCAAACGGGTTTTGTGATTTTGATTCATCAAAATACAAACCAATCTGCGACAGTTGCACCAGTGCATGGCTACGCATTTCATCAACATACGTATAACCACGCCAGTTACTTCGCATACTGTAACGATGGCAAAGCATAATCATCATACTTGCCAGCTTTTCAGTAATCTTACCCTTTGTAACACTAAATTTGCCTTCTGTCAAGTCCCCACGCCAGTGACTACGTGCAACTTCATCCCATTTGCCGTTTCTCCAGGCAAGATGTTTGTATGGAGGAAAGTTGCACTTGGAATGATGATCAGCTACTGACTTGGGTTTATTTTTGCGTCCAGGTTCTTCAGGAATGTGTTCAAAAGTCATTATACGTATAACTATATCTTCCAATGGAATTTCACTGCCATCAAATTTATATGTAATCAAACGTGGTTTGTCTTTTGCTTTTTTTCCTGGAGTTGATTCCCACACTGCCAAGTCTGCAGCATGACGTTCATTTGCCAGGCGATCTGCACGTACTTGTTTTGCTTCTGCAATAACTGTGTCAGTCAAATCACTCATGTCGTGGATAATTGCGTCAATTAGAAAATATTTTTTATCTTCCAAGTAGCAAAAACTCATTTTGCTTTTGTGAATTTCTTTTAATAATTCTTTATTATTTAAATAGTTTTGTCTTTTTGGCATAGATTATTCCTTATGTATCATAATTATAGCAATAATATTACAACAAGTCAATCAGAAAAAACCAGTTTTTTCAGTGTATAAATAGTTGTGGAGATAATATTATGCTGATATGTGAAATTTTTAATGAAGCTGTTGCTAATCGCACTGTTGCTATCTACCCTGGTCGTTTTCACCCCTTTCACAAGGGTCACAAGTTTGTATACGACTATTTAGCGAGCAAATATGATGCGGTTTTCATCGCTACTAGCGACAAACAAGAAGAAGGATCACCCTTCTCATTTGATGATAAGAAGCGTATGATGATGCTTACTGGTGTTCCAGCAAGTAGCATTGTACTAACCAAACAGCCATATGTACCAAATGAAATTTTAGACCGTTTAGATCCCAGTAATACTGCCGCAGTATTCGGTGTTGGTAAAAAAGACATGGAAGAAGGCAATCCACGCTTTAAAGTGGGATTAAAGAAAAACGGGGAACCAACGTATTATCAGCACAATACAAATGACAAAGAAACATTCGACAAGCATGGTTACTTGGAAGTTGTCCCCACACAAAAATTTAAAGTGTTGGGCGAGCCAGCAACCAGTGCTACTGAATTACGCAAACAATATGCAACATTAAATGATGAACAAGCACAGGCATTTATTGTTGATCTATTTGGAAGTTTTGACAAAGACGTGATGACAATCATGGATAAAAAATTAGGAAGAACATAAAATGGCAGATACCAGAGCCAGACTAGTATGTAAATCAGGCTACAACCAGGCGTTACAAGGACCAGGAAGTGTTCTTGGAACCAAAGGTGGTATATTATTTCCATATACTCCAGTTATTACAACACAAACACAGGTTGCGTATAACAAATATGATTTAACTCATACAAATTATCAACCTTATGCTTTTGCACACAGTAGCGCACCTATGCTACAAGTAACTGCAAACTTTGTACAGCAATCAACAGAAGATGTAGACTATCTACTGGGTGCTTTGCACTTTTTACGTGTTGTTACAAAAATGAACTTTGGACAAGAAGATCCCGAGCGTGGCACACCTCCGCCAGTACTTGAATTTAGTGCATATGGACCAGAAAACTTTAGTCGTGTTCCAGTATTAGTACAAGGTTTTAGCACAACATATCCAGATGATATTGATTATGTGATGGATGTCAGTGGTGAGAACCGTGTACCAGCAATGATGACTATTGCCATGGATTTGGCAGTACATTATAGTCCAGGACGAACACGTACTCAATTTAGTTTAAATGGGTTTGCTAATGGTGACCTTTACAGTAGAGGATTTATCTAATGGCAAAAGTATCATATGATTCTAGTAGTAATTATAGAAATACTCCAGTAGGCAACAAATATTTAGACTTATATAGACCTGCAATAACTGTCAGCTATGAAAACACATATGAGTTTACATTAACAAGCAAATATGAACATAGACCAGATTTATTAGCACAAGATTTATATAAAGACAGTAAGTTGTGGTGGGTATTCACATTATACAATCGAAATAAAATATTAGATCCCATCTACGATTTTGTTCCTGGATTAACTATCCGTGTACCTAATAATACTGCTTCTATAGGAGTTTAAATGGCTGAAACAAGAACAAACGAACAAATTATCAGAGATATCGTAGCTGAACAAGTTGCCAGTGGTAACAGTGGAGACGTCACGGCAAATGCTTCTCCAGAATTAATAAGTCAGTTTAATGGTGGTATGGAAATCATTCGTGACTTTAGTCCAATAACACCTGCATCTACAGACAGTTTATATTTGCCTAACAATTTAAATAATTTTGATATCTATACCTATAATATACAATTGCACCAGGTTAATCCCGTTGATGTTAAGTTATTAGAAACTGCCATTACTGATGGAAGAACAGTATTAATTGCAGATAACAGTCAGGAAAGTAGATATAATATCTCTAATATGGAACAAGTTTTTGCATTAGGTCAAAGTTTAGTTCGAAGCACATTTGCACATAATTTTACTATTGAAATTATAGAACCAAATGGTGCTACTTTTTTAAACAATCTAGTTGCCAGTGCTCTAACAAATTTAAATTGTTTTAATGCAAATACGGCTCGTTATTTTTTAGTTATTGAATTTATCGGACGTGCGCCCAATGGTGCAAGTGTTAGATATCCAACCAAATTTTTATATCCTATCTTTATTAAAAATATAGAAATGCAAGTAACTGGCGATGGTAGTAGATATACTATTACTGCTGTCAGCGAGGGAACTGCAGCATATAACTATTTGGAACATACAGTTAAAGGTTCTATTACAGTAGAAGCACGTACAGTGGGAGAATTTGTATCAGAATTTTTACGCAAATTTAATATTATGATGCTGAGAGAAAGTAATTTAAATCCCAATCAAGCAGAACCAGATATTTACGAATTAACTTTTGATGAAGAAACTGGTACAAATCAATGGTTAAATTGGCCTATACAACAAGCTGATGAAGGATTGAGAAGACTGGGTCCTAGTGCAATTGGTGATAAAATTCATTTTAACATCCCCAATGGTAGTACAATTACTGAGATTTTAGGTATTGTATTACAATCAACCGCTGAATACAAAAATATTCAGACACACACCAATGGTACCATGAAACAACGCCCTGGAGAATCTGCTCAAGCTGATTTAAATGAATTACCAGTATTTCATAAAGTAATCACAAATATAGAATATATTAGATTCGATCCTTTAAGAAAGGATTGGAGTAAAATTATTAGGTTTAAAGTTAAGAAACATATTGTAGCAGATGTTGTAATGGATGCTGCTCAGTATGACAGGGGTATAACTGACAATAATATACAGGATCGTCGTGTTAGTGCGATATTTGATGAAGGGTTGTTGAGGAAAAAATATGATTATATTTTTACTGGTTTAAACACAGAAGTTTTAAATTTTGATATTAAATTTAACCGTGCTTATTATGTAATGAGTGTTATTAACAAAGGTTCCACTGGAGATCCTAATACTGTTGCGTCCACTGCAGGACAAAACAAACAAACTAGTGAAGGCTCGCTCGCGGCAATTACTGAAATAGCAAACAGACTTTTTGCTTTAAGTGAAGAAAGATCGCGAATAGTTAGAGATAATAATAATATTGAACCAACCAGTGGTGATGCCGCTGAAAGACTTGAGCAGATTGATCAAGAATTATCAGACCTTAGACAACAACAGGACGAAAATTTAATAGCATTTAATCAAAGACGTGGTTCAAGATTGGAAAATCCCAGAAGTTTTGACAGTTTAGGTGGAGATTTTATTGATACTGAATTAGCACAAAATGAGATTGTACAAAGTTTGAGATTTGCTGGCGATGTTGTAGATGATAGTGATGTATATGGACCAGAAAGTGATCTAGAAGGTGGTACTATACAATTTGGTACTATTAAAGCAAACTTAGAAAATACAAGTGATTTAATGACAATAGAAATAAACATCAAAGGCGACCCTTATTGGTTGGGTATGCCAAATAGTTTTGAAAGAAAAACAAACAGCGAAGCAAATGAAGAACTTGCTGATTATGAATTGGGCGGCCCAATGTTTTTCTTAAATATGCATTTGCCAATTGACGAGAACGAAGCAGGACGTAGAGTTCCTAGAAATGATTATCGTATTA
>Ga0181599_1003605_pt1 | contig 12995 bp, 9 predicted proteins | sample 041ome_3_FD_148658 | JGI IMG/M metagenome (GOLD analysis project Ga0181599, IMG submission 148658) | Coastal salt marsh microbial communities from the Groves Creek Marsh, Skidaway Island, Georgia - 041405US metaG (spades assembly) | ecosystem: Environmental > Aquatic > Marine > Intertidal zone >...
TGCGTCGACGGCATCGTCATCTGCGGCGGAATCATCAAACGAGGACGAGGAGACAGAGGAGGAGAACGAGAACGATTCAGAAGACGCGAATGAAAACAAAGAGGATAATAAAAGTAGTCGTCTCGTCTTCACTACCTCTGAAAATGATGAAAATGATACATTCAGAGGGAACAAAGCCGGTCGTTTGTCAACGCAAGCGATTTCGAAACGAGGAGGAGGTCAAGAGGGGGCGGCGGGAAAACAAACGAGGACGAGTTTTTATAAACCGATGACCTCTCGAGCGCAAATAGACGGCATGAACTGCGAGCAGCTTTTAGAGGAAATCAAGCAGAGATTCCAATCGAAGAAGAAACCGTTTTTAGGCGGCGGGAACGTTCCGGCGGCGGCGGCGGCGACGAAGACGAAAACGGGAGAGAAGGGAGGCCAAAACCACCCGCGGACCGAATTGGAACCGTCGACGATCGAGATCGAAGGTTTTAAACACGAGATTAGCGAACGGTTAGCTTCGTTTTTAGGTTTTGGGGAAGGCGAGAGTGGAGTGAAAGCGACGAGGAGGTTTGTCGATCGACGGTTGAAGAGTTACTGCGAGGAGATGAATTTGTTCGTGGGAGAACGAGACGAAAGGGAAAAGAAAGTAAAGAGGATGAAAGATCCGGAGAATCCAGGGAAATGGGAAGATAGACGCTTCGTCTTGGATACCAAGTTGAGGCAATTGTTTCAAACGCCCGATGATATCGATCAGCTCTCGTTTCGGAAGAGAACGAAAGCGGAGGAGGAAGGAGAATTCTCGGACGGAGTCGCGCCGGTGTCTCTGTTTTTAGATCCGCACTTTGTGGATATTACCGACCAAGACGCTTCGCAACTGGTGCAATCGAAAACGTACGGCTCTAACGTCATCGTCAAGAAGAATAACAGAGTGTACGCCGTGCGCGAATCAGCGCTGAAGATTTTGTTACAAAGAGTTCGTTCGCCGAAAGATGTGCAGTATGCATTGGAAGCGGTCGCTTTGTTCCACATGGAACGCGCGGCGATGGGAAAAACCAGAGGTCTCGGTTTTGAGCGCGCGTACGAATTCATCAAGGCGTGTTGCGACGTTAAATCGTACGAAACAGCGATTTGGGCGTGCGAACAGTCTCGCTCGTTAGGCTTGAACTTGTCCAGAAAGACGTTATCGTTGCTTCTTTGGCACTTGCTCGATGCTAATCGCCCGTTGGAAGAAGTCCTTCGCGTGTACTCGGTGATTCGCAATCTCAAACTCGGCGTCGACGGGAAAACTGCCCAGTTTGTCGTTAAATCCGCCTTACAACACGGTCACGTCAACGCTGCGGCGGGCTATTGCGTTCAATTCATGCAAGCTGGCGTCAAAGTCAACCGAAAAACACCGACTGCGATAATGAACGCCGCCATCGAACACAACCTTCCAAACGCCGCCGTCGCGGTTGAACGCTGTTGGAACAAAGAGCAACCGCAACTCCCGAAAGCGCCTTTCGACCGGTTAGCGCTGGCACAAGCCTACGCGCTTTTAGCCGACGACGACGAGTGCACCAAAACCGCAAAATCTATCGTCGATACTCTCGACGACGCCTTTGACGAGGAGCTCAAAAACACAACCTCCCAAAAGCTCGCCCTTTGGCCGCAAAAACTGCTCGGCGTCGCCAACGAAGCCAAAGGCGGTGCGAGTAAAGAGATTCTAGAGCGGTGCAAACGCGGGATGACGCTGATTAAAAACGCGTGCGAGGGGGAGTTATTCCACGACGTGGACGTCGAGTACGCGTTTTCCACTTTACAAATTTTAGACGACGAAGACGAAGACGTTTTGGAAGAGAAGAAAGGAGAAGAGTAATAGACGCATAGAGAGAAAGAGAGAGAGAGAGAAAAGACCATTTCGTGTAATAGTAATACTACTAGTAATAATAATAATAATAATAATACTAATAATAATAATAAAGACCGAGAATGAGACGAAGAAGAGGGAAGCGTTTTCCTCTTTCATTGAAATCCATCATTCTTCTCCTTCTCTCAACCTTTTGAGCAAAATCTACACAAAAAAAGCACCAACATCCATGGGCACCATCGCCGGGTCTGCGATCGATTTAGACGTGCTCTACCTCGCGCCGGTTGGGGAGAATAATAACAACAATAACAACACATCTTCCTCCTCGCGTCCGTCTTCTCGTCTCGCGAACGCGCAACCTTCTTCTTCGTCCCCGACGACAAAGACGAATGCTTTTAATAACGCTGCCGGGGAAAACACCAACAAGGAAGGGAACGTAACCGTCGTCGTCGACGCGGGGACGACTGATGATCATCAGACGACGAGCGACGGTATAGACGACCTCAATAAAAAACGTCCTCCTCCTTTCTTTCGATGTCAAAAGTGTAAAGTGCCTTTAGAGTTTTACGAGGAGAAAGAAGAGGAGAAAGAGGAGGACCGAGATCGAGCGAAGCGTATCGCGGATACGAGTGGGAAGTTGAAGGTGACAGCTGGCGAGAAGCAGTTTCGAGATTTTTTGTTGGAAGAAAAAGAAGAAGAAGAAATTGTAAACGAAGAGGAGCAAGACGAGGGTAACGAGACCGACGACGCCAAAGCGGCGTCTTCGTACGTGCACTTGCCGACGTCGGTGCAAAGAACGAAAACGTCGGACGCGCTGAAAGCGGCGGGGCAAACAGCCGCGACGCTCTCGAGAATATTCGACATCGCGAGCGAGAAAACGAAGCAGGACTTCCCCCTGTGCGAAACGTGTGCGAAAGAAGTGGAGGTGAATATGGAGAAGATGTGCGAGGATTTGGAGGAGGAGTGCGAGAAGTACGAGAGGGCGATTGCGAGTTTAGATTTGAGCAAAGGCGGCGGTGGTCAAAACGGGAAGGAAAGAGAGGAAGAGGGAGCGAAGAAGAAGAAACAAGAGCGATTGGAAGAACTCGAACTCGAACTCGAACGAGCGTTTGAGAGAGATAAAGCGATAGAGTTAGAGGTTGAGAAATTAGAATTAGAGCTGGAAAAACAGAAAGTGCGGAAAAGAGCGTTGCAACGCAACGCGGCGCGAGTGAAGAAGGCTGAGTTTGAAATTTGGCACGAGGCGAACCAGTTTGAAATCGACGCTAAATCTTTGAAAGAAGAACGAGACGCGTTGGAAACCAAACTGGAACGCGCTTCGACGCAATTAGACTTACTAAGACGAACGAACGTATACAACGATGCCTTTCACATTTGGCACGACGGACCATTTGGGACCATCAACGGATTTCGATTAGGCCGCACGTCCACGGTGCCGGTGGAATGGGACGAAATCAACGCCGCGTGGGGGATGGCCACGTTACTCTTACAATCGCTCGCTAACGCGATGAAGATAGAATTCCGTTCACACGCATTGCGCCCGATGGGGTCGTTTCCAGCGGTGTGCGAAATCAACGCCAATACGAACACGGTGTCGCAGTGTTACGATTTGTTCGGTCCTGTGAACATCATGACCAGTCACAAGTACGATCGCGCCATTTGTGGTTTCCTGGCGTGTTTGGACGAACTCGGTAGGTATTTCGCGGAAAGAGATTTTGAGATGGGCGTAGAACCAGTGTTTCGGTACCCGTACTCGATCGAGGCGGACAAAGTAGACGGGAAGAAAGTTACGTTTACATTCAATAGAGACGAAAAATGGACGGCGGCTTTAAAGTTGGTTTTAACTGATTTGAAAATGGCCGTCAGTTACGTCGCGTCCCGTAACGGTTAAATGTATTTTTAAATAAGATATGGATAGATGTAGATTTCAATGAGCGCTATCGTAAGCTGTGCACAATTGATACATAGATACGTGACAGGTACTGGGTACTGGGTAGCTGTAATTTTTTTTTAAGTGTGTATTTGTACCGAAGATTTTTTCTACAACGAAACTCCTAATAATTTCTCATATAAGCTTGTCTCGCGACGCGTTCGGCGTCGATATCACTCAACGATTCTAAAAACTCCGGTAAGTCCGTTTTGGCTACTTGCACCACGCTTCCTTCGAAACTCCCGTGTTTCGTGTGCGCTCTCACTTGCTCTGCCGCGCGCGCGTACGATTGCATGAAAAAGTTACCTCCGCTTTCGATCGAATCTGTCTGCGGCTTTTCCGTCACGCCGACAACCAAGAAATAGTTCGGGTCAATCATAGACGGACCGACGACGATTAACGGTCTGAGAACTTTTTTCACCTGTCTCAAAGCATCTTGCAAAAACAACGCCAATCGCAAAAGCGTCAGCGGATGCTTAAATAAATCCACATCCGCAGGAGAACCGTGCTCGGTCAACGAAAAGTATCTCAACGAACCGAGCGTTTTAATCGAGCCTTTGTTCGACAAAGCGAACCCACCTTGACGAATGAGCGCACGTTGCACGCGCATAGCTCGTTGTAATCCATTTGATGTCTCTTCCCAGTTGCTCAAACTTAAAACCTTCGAGGCGGTCCAGAACGCTGCCGCCGAGGATTCCGGCGTGCCGTCTTCCTCATCGCCTCCTCCTCCCACGCTTTTCCGTCTGTTGTTGTTACTGTTACCTCTAATATCCATGTCATTTTCGGTGTTGATGTTTTCTTCGTTTTCCTTTTCGTCCTCATCGTCCTCTACGTCGCACCTGGAATAATTCTCTAAAATAGCCGTCGCGGCGTATACCACGTCCATCGCAGACATTTTTACTTTAAATCCATGGTGGTACGTAAACGACCAATACGTTAAATCGTGCAACCCGCCGTGCGATCCGGCGTGCTCTTTCAACTTTTCCCGCATTTGTTTCTCCATGTTTGGACTCATGTGCGAAAACTTCTGCTTCGCTTCTTGCAAGGACAACCCGCAAGTGGCCAACAACGAATCCAACAAGTGCACACCGCTCTCTTTCCACGTTTGCAATCGAGTGACAACGTACGGCGAATGCAGCATCGCATCGTATAAGTTCCAATGCCGCATCATCTCAAACCTTAATTCTTCCACTTCAATCGAAATCTTGCGATCCTCAAACACTTTCACCATCGTCCCGTCGTCCAAAGCTCTCTCCTGGTGCATGTTCCCGTTGATTTGATTGGATACTTGCGACATCAGCTGAAAGCAATACTGCTTATACGTCTCCAGACTCACTTTTTGGTGCGCCAACTGGTCGGTTAAACTCACAATCGCTAACCATAACAATAAATTCTTCTCCAGTCCCTCTTTCTTCATGTCAAACGCCATATCGAATGCGCACAACCCAGCCGATCGACCGTAATACGACCCGCGTCGCCAATACGCCACCCTTTCCGCCTGCCTTTTCTTTCTTCGCAACGCGACCGTCCTCGGCGACTCCGGCTGTTGAGCCTCTCTTTGCGACTGCCTCTCTCTTTGTCTATCAAGCTTGATTTGTTTGCGTCTTGCCGTTTCTTCCTCGTCGTCGTCGTCGTCTGAACTAAAATCCGACTCTGCTTCGTCCTCGTTCTTCTCGTCGTCGTCGTCCTCTTCCGAGTCCGTATCCATCTCCGGAAAGTAATCATCCCCTTCCTTTGAGTCATCTCTGATCACGTACACGTCCTTATTCTCCTCGGACACGTTTTGCAACGACAACGGTCGGTGCGAATCCAACACGTACGCTCTGCAATTCACTTTCAAATCCATCATCTCTCTCACGTCCTCGGTCCCTCCGCAGTTTATCAAAACTATCGCCCGGTTTTGTTCATCGTCCGGGATTTCCTTCCCTCGTTTCCGCAGCTCCTCGCTCCCGCTCACCGGGAACACGGAAAACGGGACGTTATCCGACTGGAACATGGATTTTAAGATTCTGTACGCGCACAACGCGTCCACGTCCGAGGTGGAAACATAGATTAAAATCGGCGTTTGGTAGCCATCTCTGCGGATGATTTCGTAACAATGGCGGTAGTTTCCCCGTTCGACTAACATAGTGAAACTTCTTTATCGTGCCGTCGATCGAGCGCGTGCGTGCGTGCGCGTAGAGGTGTATGCGGGGTATGTGTGCGCGCGTAGGATGCGAGACAGCACACTTCACCGCGCGCAGCAAGCAAAAGGAAAGGGTGGTGGTGTTTGTGATGTGTATCTGGGATGCGCAGCGCAAGCGTTCGAATGGAGGAGGAGCCACTCGGTTTGAATTTTTGAATTTTTACATTCAGGAGTTTTAGGGTTTTATGATTTTCTGAACTGAAGGGACACTTTCTTATAATATTTTGAAGAAAGGTACCGAAAGATACCGTTCGTGTTGGTGATGATGGTTTATCCGGACGCGCGAAGAATGCTCCAATATAATATAACGGTGTTGTTCTTGTCGGCGAAGCGTGGATGGAATTGGTTTTCGGCGTCGGTATCGTCGTCGTCGTTTACGTCGTTCCTGCAGTAGAAAAGAAAACACAAAGCAAAAGGAAAAAAAACAAAAAAGACGAGAAAAAAAAACGAGAAAAAAAGTCTCTGCTGAGAAGTCAAACGCGTCCGGTCTCTCTCTCACATGTAACCACGCCGAAGCACGCAAAAAGTGCTTCGCGGTTCTCATCCGGACCAGACGCTTTTCGCTCTCCTGTTTTTCTTTTCTTTTCTCTTCTCTCTTCCTTCTCTCTTCCTTCTCTCTCTCTCCGTTCTCGCTTCTTCTTTTCCCTCGGCAGAAGGAGTCTTCTAAAAAAGCTATTGTTATATAAAATACATCTCTCTCTCTCCCATCCATCCATCTTTCCATCCCTCTTCCTCTTCTTCTACGCATCGCGTGCACTCACACTACTACTTACTACTACTAGATATAACTGACTGATTGTTAGTGTATTGTTGCGTTTATCTAAAGTTGAACCTCTTCAAGACCGATCTCTCCGCGTTCGCCGCGTCCTTCGCCACCCTCTTCGAATCCACGCTGTTCTCCGCGAAGCACTTCCAAAATCTCAACGTCTCATCCGCAGCCGCGGAAACCACCGTCGTTCCGTCCGGCGACTGCGCCATGTGCAACACTCTCGCCGTGTGGCCAGTAAACTCGGCAATCTTCGTCATCGTCGGGTACTTCCACAAGCACAACTGATTCTGCGAATACCCGTGGCTCGACAACAACTCTCTCTCGTGCGTGTTCCACTGCAACGCGCACACCTGCGAGTGCGTGTCGACCGAGTTCGTCATCGCCCCGGTATTCGCGTTCCAAAACTTTATGCATCTATCCGCGGTCCCGCCCCCAGACGCCAAAACATTCGCTTGCCACGGACACCACGCCAAAGCTTTCACCGCGGCTTGGTGCGCGACCAACTTGTGTCTGTACGTACCATTCGACAACGACTGCGAGTCATAAATATGCAACGAGTTGTCGTTCCCACCCGAAGCTAACTGCGTCCCGCTTGGCGACCATTTCAACCCGCAAACCTCTTGTGAGTGACACGTGAACGTGTTCGTGCAATGCTCTCGAATCCTCACGTCGTGCGTCATCACCGTCGTATCTCTGGAACCAGTCGCCAACTGCGTCCCGTTCCACGCCAAAGCGCCAACTCTCGCCTCGTGGCCTTTCAACGTTCTCACTTTCCTCGCTCTCGATGCGTCCCAGATCTGTACCTCCGCGTTGTTCGTCCCCACCGCAATGTGCTTTCCATCCGGAGCCCAGTTCACGGAGGTCACGTAATCCTCTTCGTCGTTTTCCACGTCCGTCTGCATCAACTGGTCGATCGCGCCCGTCCCGGCGTTCCATAAATACACCGTGCACCCTAAAGCGACGGCGATGGAATTCTGGGACGACCAATCGATCAAGTTCAAATAATAATCATCCACCAACTCTGGCGCGTCCAAAATCCTCTCCGGCGCTTGCGGGATGTGACGGAACTGTTTTTTTCCACCCTTTAAAACTCCGATATGATTCGAGGAGTACATCTCGCGCGAAGCGTTCTCCATGCCGCTCGGCGGCGCCGGCGCTTTCGATTTAAACGCTAAGATTTTCGAGTTCAAGTGATCACCATTTTCACCACCGTTTTGTACCGAGTAGTTCGACGCTAACGATTTCTTATACGCCTCTTTACTCGGACTCGCGATGCCGACGGATCGGTGGTGGTGGTGGTGTTTTCCATCGTCATCCATTCGACCACCGTTCTCATCATCATCATCGTTGCTATTCTCGGTGGATGATTTACCCTCCAAAGCGTACCTGGCGACGTCCAAGTCAATCGCAGATCGGTTGGCGATAAATCTGTCCCGAGATGGCGTCTGTGGATGATGAGGTTGCATCATATATATATGTTATGTGTGTGTGTGTGTGTGATATCAATGTAAAAAAGTGAAGAAGTCAAAAAACGAAAGTAGTTCCCCTTTTCCAAGAAGAATTTGCTTTTTTAGGGTTTTTGAGTTTCACGAGTTTCATAGGTCAATTATTGCACACAACAAAAATCAATATACCATGCGCGCCGAAGCTGCTTTCTCGTCGTCTTTCAGACCGTCACGATGTTCTCATCATCATCGACGTCATCGTCGTCGTTTAAATCATCATTGTTCTTCCATCGTCACGACGACGACGAGGTGTTTAATACGAGTGGAAGATGATGAGGATGAAAACAACGAGAAGGACTTCAGAAGGTCAAAGAGACGAAACGAACGGCGAGAGCTTTTAACGACAACTTTGCAACAACGGCGAACGAACGATGAGAAATACGCAACAAAAGGAGTAAAAGTCGAGAGCGATGATGAAAATGCATCAGAAACCAACGGAGGAAGCGCCGCCGCCGCCGCTGCCGCGAAGGAAAAAATGTTCCAGATTTTACGCGACAGCGCGAGCTGGGATCCAGACGTGGAAAAGTTGTTGGAAGGAATAGACGCGAGCGATCCAGATGCCATCGAACAAGCCATACGGAAGAGATTTGATGAGAAGAAGAGTCGAGTGTACAAACCGTTGAACGAAGATGGCGTTGGAGACGAAGGGTCAAACGACGACAATAAGAACGGTTCGCAGACGCCGACGTTGGTGTTCTTCAGGCAAGTGCAAACGCAAAATTTGTGGGTCTGGATGGAAGCGAGAAATACCATAGAGGATAAAGAGAAAGAATTCTTCGACGAGGCGATTAAATCGTGGTTCGTGGTTGGAAAATTAGGCGGATATAACGTGGAAAATCAACAGTGCTTAGAAAGCGCTTCGGTCCTAAACGACACGGTGAGTCATTTGGATTACGACGTCGCTCGATCGCACGATAGAACGAGCGCGTCGTTGTTTCACGCGATCGGGGAAGTTGAATACAGAGGGAAATGGGCGCGAGTTTGGATGGATTTAGGCACCGCGGATGAGATGGCATTAGATGTGCTCATCAATTCTTTAATCACTTTGAGCAGAGAGTACGTCGGGATTAAACAAATCGTCATCGGCGGCGATAACGAAAACGGGTGGGGGACGAAAGATTCGGGGTACGGGCAAGACCAAGGCAAACCGTTCGAAGATTTCGACCCGGCGTTTGATGAAATGTTTGGTGACATGCGAGGGATGCGAGGGAAACCGAACGCGGAAGATTCGAACTGGATGAGTCGATAATGATGATGAGCGTTTTGTACGCCTCGATTCGCGAAATAATATTCGCGAGTCGTTTGTTCGAATGTGTAAAATCGTAATGTTTGTATTATTAGATATGTTGTATACTCGGTAAATGATAATGATAATGAAAACAAATCGCTAGGTGCGCGTGCTTTGTTCACTCACTCCCTCTCTTCTCTCTCTCTTTTTCTCTCTCTCCCCCTCTCTCCCTCTAAATATATAGTAATAATAAAAGGATTTACAATCGTGTGCGAGTTTTAAAAGGCGGAGGAAGCCGTTTGCGCCAAAAATTGCAACCTCGTGACTGGATACTCACTCTCTTTCACTTTCAATCCTCTCACGCCAAACTTTATTTCGTTCCAACTCAAATTCTTAATCTCGTCTTTCAACTCGTCTTTCGGTAACGGAATGCCTTTCTTTCGCATCTCTTCCAGCGGTAACGCTCGTTTACACTTTGCGAATTGATAGGAGCCTTCGTTTTCGTCCTTGCCTTTACCTTTCACCCAGGATAACTGATACCGTTCGTCTTTCGTTTCCAAATACAACGTATCTCTGCGTAACCTCGCAGACGTCCACTGAGATTTCTTAAACCCTTTATCTGCCACCGCCGCCATGGAATACTTCAACCACGGTTCGTTGCACAAGTTGTACAAGACCGTCACTTCTCGTATCATCCTCTTCTTCCTGGCGACGTTGACGTTGGCGTTAGACGCCGCCCGCGTTCTCTGCGCGCGTTCCTTATCTTCCGGAACGAACGTTGGGACCACCATATACCTCAACGATTCCGACGCTGTTGGTGTCAACTCGATGATTTGTTGATTCACCGTCACCGCCACCGCGGATTCTACAACCATCCCGAAATCATCCGCGTTGATTATTTGCCCGTTGGAGGTTTGCAAAACACCGTTGTTGCTTTGCAAGTGCGCCGCCGCGGCACCTTCCCCGCCGTTCGCACCGCCAGAACCGTTCTCACCGTCTTCGACGTCCTTCTTTTCTTCCTTTTTTACGCCCGCCTCTGAAGCCGGCGCCGCCGCCGCCGCCTTTTCTCCGCCGCTCCTCATCATCTTCTTCTTCTTCGCGAATCCGCTCTTCCCCCACGCTCGGCTTCGAATACCGTTCCTGCTCGAACTCCGAAACTCGTCCGACACGTCGTCCACCCGCCGAACGAGCGCGCGAATCTCCAACAAACTCGGAGGCACTTGTAAACTCGGAACGTAATACCCGCAGTGCATTAAAACCGCGACTAAATCCGAATCCGACGTGTACACGTCCGTCCCCCAAAGCTGATGTCCCCGCACTTGTCGATTGGTGGACACCGCACACTCCGCCGGAATTCGTACCTCGAAGATGTTAGTGTCGTCCTCCTCCGCGTCTTCCCCTCCGTCTCCGCCGTCCTTTTTCATAAGCTTCCTCGCGAAATGCTTGGTTAAAATCTCCCCTATTCGGTAGTGAATGATGGGATGTTGTTTCTCTTCTTTTCCCGTCGTCTGAATCGTCGTCGTTCCCTTCGCGGTGTTATTAATGTTGTTGTTGTTGTTCGCATTTTGCGCCGCCGCATTCGCAGTGGTCGCGTTCGTCGTGGTATTGTTCGTCGTCGCGTGATGCGCAGTCGATCGCGCCGAGCGGCGACTGCTGTTTTTGTCCTGTTCGTCCATCGAAGGAGCGCCTCCTCCTCCTCCTCCTCCTCCTCCGTTGCCAACGCTCGCACCACCACCAACATTAGTCGTCGCGAGAGTCGCAGGGGGAGTCGTTCCGGCGAGTTCAGCCTGGGCGGCGGAACGTTTCGCCCGAGCCGAAGGCATGATGATGTTTTTTTTTGCGTGTTCAAGCGATGAATTTTTTTATGAAGCAAACGCTCTCCTGAAAGAGGGAAAGGTCTTACGAAACGCTTCTTTTCAATACTACGACTACTCTGCTGCTGCTATTACGACTACGACTACTATCACTACTTCTACTGCTATTAGTACGGCTACGACAGAGGCGTGCGTTCGTTCACGTCGAACAAAACTTCCGTCATGTACCTTTCGCACAAGCGCGAACCCATGGCGCGCTCTAACACGGCGCGCGTTTTCTCGTTGGTTAACTGCTTCTCGCAGAATAGGATTTGTTTTTTTAAGCGGAGGAGGGCGTCTGGGAGAGCGAAAGACGGGTGGTCGTCCTCGTCGTCGTCGTCGTTTACGTCGTCGTCTTTTGGGTGGTTTCCAAGCGCGACTTTTTGGTTCGTTTTATACGCTCGAACGGTGTCTTTGAGAATCTTTTTGTCGCTCGCCGTGGAGGCGAGGAAGAGGTATCCGTCCATGACGTCTAGGAAGTACTCGCGAAAGAGTTCAAATTGCTTTTGATTTTCGATTTGATCTTTATCGCCACCGATGCAGACGCATTTCGAAGATAGAATAGCCTCGCCCCATTCCGGTAGAGGTCTCTTTTCTAACGTTTCCTCTATTCTCTTTCTACTCTCTAATCCCGAGACGAACGCGTCGAAGATATCGTCGTCTTCGTCGTGTTCCTCCTTCTTTGTCGGGGCTAAATCGACGATGGAGAGCGACATTCGCCCACGAAACCCAACCACATCACCGGCAAATATCGGCGCGTCCACAATCGCGTGCGGATAAATCACGCAATGCAAGACGACAAAATCCATCGGCCCCCACGCCAACTCCAAGTGCATCTTACGAAACGTGCGTTTCGATCGCAAGCACACGTTCTCTATCCGGATCCACGATTTACCGTTCCTGCCGTCGTTCCCGTCCTCTCTGCCTTCGGGAAACGCGCGCACAGATTTCAATTCCGGCGCAGTTGGAAATTCAGAGACGGAATCGTCGTTATCTTCCGCGTCCTCCTCATCGCTTCTCGTCGTCGTCGAGGTTGTCTGCATCGTCCTCGTCGATGTCGCCGCTGCGAACGCGAACGCTTCCTCCTCCCATTTTCGTTCAATCACCTTCGCTAATTCGACGATGGCTGAATCTTCCGGCGCGTCGGAAATGTCCCAACTTGTCCTCGCGCTGCTGCTCCTTTTACTCCTACCACTCGTACCACCAAAACCGCCGCTGTCTCTCTCCAACGTTCTCGGTAAGCTCTGGTAATACCGTCGCTCTGCTTCGTCGTCTGCGAACTCAAAATCATCATCTTTTCGTCCTCGTCGTCGTTCTTCTTTGTCTTTGTCTTTCCCGTACAAGACCTCGGCTATTCTCTTTGCTTCGTCGTCGTCGTCGTCGTTGCTTTTGTCGTTGTTGTTCTTCTCGTCGTCGTCGTTCCAAAACGCCGCCGAACTTCTTCGTCGTAGTCGTCGTCGTCCGTGGTGTTGCCGCTTTTGCTGATGACGACGATGCGCACAAAAAGAAGAATGCGCGCGAATAAAACTGCTGCTCTCCGCCATTGCGCGCGTTATAATCGTCGTCGTCGTTTCTCTCTCGCAAACTGCAGAAAAAGTGACGCGCAAACCACGAACGGAAATGGAAAAGTGAGAGAATGCAACGGTGCGTCCCCGTGGGTCGTCGTTGCCCTTCCTCCTCCTCCGCGATCA
>Ga0181599_1003620_pt1 | contig 12955 bp, 2 predicted proteins | sample 041ome_3_FD_148658 | JGI IMG/M metagenome (GOLD analysis project Ga0181599, IMG submission 148658) | Coastal salt marsh microbial communities from the Groves Creek Marsh, Skidaway Island, Georgia - 041405US metaG (spades assembly) | ecosystem: Environmental > Aquatic > Marine > Intertidal zone >...
CTCGTCGCGCGGAAGACGCGAAACGATGGCGTCTTCATCGAATGTAATTCCGGAGAAGAAAGTTGATTCTTCGGCGCAACATCATCATCATCATCACGCGAACAATACCAACAACAACAACAACAAGACGTCTTCTGATGTCGTTTCGTCCTCCTCCTCTCGACCGACGGATGCGTTCAGCGCGTTACTTCGAGATTTATGCGCGAGACCGCCGAAAAACAATACCAACGCGCATCACAGCAGCAACGAGCAGAGTTCTTCGAGATACAACAACAACACGAAGAACGCTAAGAGAAGGAGTTCGTCGTTGTTTTTGTTCTCGCAAAACAGCCGAGAATTGACCGGGGAATTGTTCGGCGTCGGTTTTGACGCCGCGAGCACGCGCGAGAATAAGTCGTTGAAGAAAAGTACCGTTTCCGTGGCGGCGAAGAAAACAAACGCGACGAGCGATAACGCCGGCAGGTTTTACGGAGTCGCGAATAACGACGAAGATGATTCCGAGAATTCTGACTCGAGCAGCGAAGATGAGAGCAGCTCCTCGGAGGAAGAGTATTCGGACGCCGACGGTGATGAGAAGAGCGACGGAGAAAATAGCGAGGACGAGAACGATGATGATAACGACGACGAGGAAGATTTCTTCCTGTACGGAGCGAGGAGTAAGAAGAAGAAAAGTTTACTCTTGTTTCGAGAGAAACGAGGGAACGCGTTGAGAGAATACGTCGAAGGCCAGGCACGGGAAGCGTCGACGAGTGCATTCGCGCAGTTTACCAACGATGCGCACGAGAGGATTGAAAAGTTAGCCGGAAGCGTTATTTTGAGAGAACGGTTAGCCGCGGTGGCGTGCGTGGACCAGTTGTGTTCGGTCGAGTTTGGCGAGGAGGTCGAGAAAGTTACCAGGTTTGCTCGGTATTTGAGGACAGCGGTGACAACGATGCGACAAGGACCGGAACCGGTTTTAGCGAGTGCGGCGAGTCAGGCGTTGGGGAGGTTGGTGGCGACCGGAGGCGCGGTGACCGCGGATATCGTGGAGGAGGAGGTGAACAGAGCGTTTAAATGGTTGAAAAATCCCGTACGGGAAGAGCGAAAACGGTTTGCCGCCGCGTTGACTTTGAGAGAGTTAGCCGCAAATGCGCCGACGGTGTTTAACGTGCACGTGCCGCATTTCATCAAAGCCGTGTGGCCGGCGTTGCACGATCCGAGTTTAGACGTTCGATTGGCCGGCGTGTTGGCGTTACGAGCGTGTTTGATGGTTATCGAGCAAAGAGAGACGAGATATCGCGTCCAATGGTATTATAAACTGTATGAAGAAGCGAGAAAAGGTTTAGAAGCTCCGTTGACTCCGGGGAATTCGACGACGACGCCGTCGAAATCTGGCGGCGGCGGTGGCTCTGCCAAGACGCCTCATAGCAGTAGCAGTAGAAAGACGCCCTCGGACAAGCACTCGCCGTCGGCAAAAAAAGTGCACACGAACGCGCAGTACAACGATCGTCCAGAAAAAATCCACGGTTCTTTACTCGCGCTCGGCGAACTGTTGCGTCACACGGGCGAGTTTATGCTTTCTAGATATAAAGAGGTTGCGGAAACGGTTTTGAAGTTTTATCGATCCAGACGTCTCATCGTGAGAAGGTCGGTGATTGATTTGATTCCAAAGTTAGCCGCGTTTTCACCGAGAAGGTTTGCAGATTCGTATTTACCGCTAGCGTGTGGGGTTTTGCTTACTTCTATTCGAGCGCAAGGCGAAAGAGATGCGGGTTTCCTAGCACTCGGTGATTTAGCGAAAGCGTTGGAACCGGCGATGCGCGCGGACGAACTCATGCGCGTGCGAAGGGCGAGAGAAGATAATAACATGACGAGCTCGAGCTACTACCCCACGCAAGGACAACACGTGCTTAGCGGTGGTGGTATTTCCAGTCATCGAGGCACGCCGCAGTTGATAGTAAATAGCAACAGCACGACCACTCCGAATGCTCACAACAGAGGATACGGCGGCGGCAGCGGAGGCGCGTCGCCTCTAGATAGATCTCGATCTGGGACGCCGGCGAACGGCTCAAATTACAGCAACCAACAACATCAAATGAACAATCAAAACTTGCTCGGTCCGCTCATGCAATCGCCCGTTCTGGCGACTCCAAACAACGACAACAACAACAACGCTTTAATTGGTGGATCAGGAGAAGTCAATAGTAACGGCCCGGGATGGCTTACGCCCGGTTCCGTCAGTACTCCCGATGGGTTCATGAACAATAATAACGGAGTTCAAACGCCAGGAGCATACGGCAACTACCGATCGCGATCGCCGAATACAGTTTCGCAGATTACCTCGGCCGATGGAAGGAGCGTTCGCGTGAACGACTATTCGGTCCAAGAAAATCGCATGTTTGAGAAACCTCTGGGAAGCGCGTTATTGCGTTACCTTCCGGAAATCTCTGCCGTCATGTACGATGTTTTCGGTGAAGGTTCTTTAAATTACGAAGAGCGTTTGGCGTCAAGAAAACGACGAAAGAGCATTAAGAAAGAAAACCGCGAAAAGAGGAAGAATAGGAGTAATAATAACGGCGAAGAGCTGGACGGCGATTTCGACGACGAAAACGGGGGGAATGGTCGCAACAAAATCGCAAAGAGGACGAAACGGCACGAGTCGGCTAAAGATACGGAAAAAGACGAAGACGACGAGGAAGAAATTCGAAGAAAGCAAGAGCTAAAATTAGCGAACGAGAAGGTGCTTCGTTCGGGCGTCCGCGAGGCTCTGAGATGTTGCGGCGAAATGGCTGCCGCGCTTCAGGAATCTTGGAAACCGCACGTATTGAACGTCTTGCCGACAATGTTTGCTGTTGGTCTGTCCAAATCCTTAGTCTCTTCGTTGGAAACAATCACGGACGCGTTACCAGACTTGACTTCACAAATCCAAAGTCGCTTATTCGATGCCGTGTCCATGGCGACTAGGACGACGAACGCGGGTAGCGGCGAATTTGGGCATCATCATAACCTCCTCGGTTTTGAAGGCGCGATGTTTGAACATCCATCGTCTGATGCGACCAATGGTCAACGAAGAGTTTCGCGACGAACACTCGAGCTCGCATTACGCACCATGCGCTCGTTCCCGTTCGAGTCTCGATTGTTGCTAAAATTTGCGCGACGTAACGTCGTCCAACATTTAGATAACCCTTCCGTGGACGTGCGATTGGAAGCGGCGTTGACGTGCTGCCACTTGTTGGAGCTGAAGCAAATTTCGCAAAAGCCTTCTCCCTCTTCGTATCATCGACAAAATCAATACAGCGCTTCGAATCGAAACGCGTTGATGCTACTTAACGGTCAGTCCGACGCTAAACCGCAAGCGACGAGGGATGTCATCATGGAACGGTTGTTGCAACTGTCGGTCGCGGATTTAGACGCTAACTTTCGAGCGTCAGTTTTGAGGGCATTTGTGATTGGCTGTCGCGCGATTGATTCGTATTTGTCGCAAGCGCGGTCCTTGAGAGCATTATTCGTGGCTTTGAACGACGAAAATGTGGTAGTGAGAGCGCTGGCGATTGAGTTGATAGGCACGCGGCTTTCACCGAGAAACCCCGGGTATTGTTTGCCGGCGTTGAGAGCGTACTTGTTGCAGCTCTTGGCAGAACTCGAAAGGTCAACAGAATCTTCAGTCAGAGAAGAATCGGCAAAGTTAATCGCGACTCTCATTCGTGCATGTCCTCGATTATTCACGCCGCACATTTGCCCGGTGATTTTGAAAACATTGACGAGGATGTTGAGAGCGAAAGCGGAAGATTCGAAAAGTAGCGGCGCTGGGGTTGTTGACGATAAAAAGAAGGACGGTAAAGATGCCAAAAGCGGAAAGAAAGAAAAGGGCAAGAAAGGTGGCAACGGCAACGACTCGAATAATAACAACGGTAAAGACGAAAACGCGAACGACTCGAGCGATAAGTATTACGATTTCAACGACGACGACGCCTCCAATCGCAAGAACAAGAAGGAAAAGAAGCAGAGAGACGTCGGTAACATTACAAACGAAAGGCCAAATTTAGACGACGATGATACGTCCATGAAACATCTGAACGAAGACCCGATGAGTGCGCACGATCACACGAAAATCGGTAAAATGTCTACTTCGGATGCGATGGCAAAATCATCGGCGTCGGTCTTTGTGCGCACTGCGGTGAGCGGTCGAGAGAAAGCCGCCGCGATTGCCACCATCGGCGAACTCATGGAAGTTGGTGGACCGGCAACTAGGTTGCACGTGCCTGAGCTCCTCGTTTTGCTCATGCAAGCTTTGAAGTCAAACGCTACGCGTGATATTGCCGTGATCACTTTAGGTAAACTGGTAAAGCACTCCGGGTACGTCGTCGCTCCGTACGCCGATCACCCGCAGTTGCTTCCGTTACTTTTACGCATGGTAGCGACGGAGAAAGGCACAAAACGAGAAAACGTGTTGCGAACATTGGGTATTCTCGGCGCTTTAGACCCACACGCGCACAAAGAAAACGAAATCAAACTATACGGTCAAGGTTTACTCTCCTCGGCTGGCGTTCGAGGGGTGAAACAATCCGCGGTGGCCAAAGCGGTGACAAACAACCCTAAAGCAGTCGCGGTTGAAGCGAATGCGTACATCATGGGAGGTTTTGGTAAGAATGTGAATAAAATAAATTTAAAAACAGCTGGCGATGACAATTACCGCGACGACGACGATGACGACGACGAAAATTCGCACGACCTCTTACCGCTGATGAACTTAACCACGGCGAGCGACGATTTCTACCCGACGGTTGCCTTGAACGCGTTGTTAAGAGTATTGAGAGATAAATCCATGTCTAGTCATCGACACATGGTTGTTCGATCGGTCATGTTCATTTTTCACAATTCATTAGGGTTGAACTGTGTTTCATACCTACCGACCGTCCTTCCGGTTTTATTCGACGTCATGCGCACGTGCGACGACGCTTTGCGAGAGTTTATGCTCTCAGAGTTGGCGATTTTAGTAAGCGTGATTAAAGCGCACGTGAGGAGATTTTTACCGGAAATTTTAGAAATCATTCACACGTTCTGGGGCAATAACGCGCTTTTAAAATCGACGTTGTTGCTGTGCGAAGAGCTGTCCAGAGCGTTGAGAGATGAGTTTCGGTCGTATTTGCCGGAGTTGTTGCCGAGGATTGTCGCGGTGTTGGCGGACGCGGAGCGATCTGGGAGGTACGCGGCAGTGCCGTACGTCTTGAGAGCGTTGGAAACGTTCGGGAGTGGTGTGGATGAACACTTACACTTAGCATTACCGTCGATTGTTAGGTTGTTCAAACCAGGCGTAGCTCCGGTACCGTTTCAAGTGCGCCGAGCGGTCTTGGCTTCGTTATCCAGACTTTTACCTCGCATGCAGTGCGCGTCGTCCCAACACGCGAGTGCAATTATTGCTCCGCTAGCGCGCATTTTGGAAAGCGACGACGCTATTCTTCGAAAGTATGCCGTGGATGCGTTAATTGCTCTGGAAAAGCCGTTAGGAAATGAATACCGGCTGTTCCTTCCCTCGATTACTCGCGTCGCTCGCAGAGTGGGCCTGAAAGACAAACGTTTCGAAGCGATGCGCGAACGCATCGAATCGGGCGGGAAGTTTCCTGCGGCGTTCGGGGCGCTTTCGATCACCTCAAATGCGAGTATCTTTGGTAGCGAGGGTGTGCTCAGCCAAGAAGAATACGAAGAGTCGAACGCGTTTGATCCTCGATCGAATAGACCTCCGCCTCCGGTGCAACCACAAAAGCTCGTCGTCAACGAATTCGCGTTGCGCAAAGCGTGGGAATCGTCGCAAAGATCCACAAAAGAAGATTGGCTCGAGTGGATGCGTCAGTTATCGGTTGAATTGTTAAAATCTTCCCCGTCTCCGTCGCTGAGAGCGTGTGCGGACCTGGCGAACGTTCAACCTAACGTCGCTAGGGATTTGTTTTGCGAATCCTTCGTGAGTTGTTGGGCTGAGTTGTCCGTGGTGCACAGAGAGCAACTCGTGCGTTCGATGGAATCTGCGTTCACGTCACCGACGATACCTCCGGAAATTGTAGCGACTTTGCTCAACTTGTCCGAGTTTATGGAACGTGACGAGAAACCGATCCCGGTAGACGTGCGAACGTTGGGGGCCATCGCCGAGCGGTGTCGCGCGTACGCTAAAGCTTTGCATTACAAGGAGTTGGAGTTTACATCCATGCCAAACGAATGCGTCGAGGCGATTATTGCGATCAACAATCAGTTGCAATTGCCAGAAGCCGCTCTTGGGGTGTTAACGCATCTGAGGAATAAAAAATTGGAAGTGAACGTGAAAGAGTCGTGGTACGAAAAATTAGGGCAATGGGAATTCGCGTTGGAGGCGCATAAGAAGAAAGCGGATGAGTTGGACGCGCGAGCGGCGAGAGAGGCAGAAATTCTATATCAAAGAGAAGTTTCCTCCAGAAACCATCATCAGCAGTACTCGGGAGCAGCGCAAAGACCGCCATCGCCGTCTTTTTCGTACCATTACAATCGACAACTCATGTCCAAAGCCGATCGCATCGCGCGCGAGGAGGCGAGTTTAGGGCAAATGCGATGTTTAGCCGCTTTAGGTGAATGGGAACGACTCATCGCGTTAGCTAAGAGAGAGTGGCCGACAAACGAAGGCGGTGCACCGCATTCCCACGCGAGCAAGATTGGTATCCAAGTAGGGGAAAACGGAGGGGACGCCATCTCCGAGAGAAAGATAAAAAAGCTCGTATCGGCAAAACACTCGGTTTTAAGGGATAAAGTTGCACCGTTAGCGGCTCGAGCGGCGTGGCATTTAGGCGATTGGAAATCGATGGAAAAGTACACCGTGCATTACTCGAGCTCGAAACGAGATCCCACGACCGGAAAGAACGGGTCTAGTGCGAACGGCTCCGGCGGCGATAAGAAAGGATCGGGTAATACCTTGGACGAGATGAACGGTAAGAAGAGCAAGCCGGATAATTCAACGCCGTATTCCGAAGTCAACGCGTTGATCACGCCCGGGGACGGGGATTTCTACCGCGCCGTTCTCGCCGTTCGTCGCGGAGACCCGATGGCGGCTTTAAGACACATCGACGCGTCTCGAGAGGCGCTCGGTCAAGAGCTCGTGTCGTTGGTTTCCGAATCGTATGATCGCTCATACGGCGGTGTTGTTCGCGCGCAGCAGCTCGCCGAGCTCGAGGAAGTTGTCGAATACGCTCAGTTACAAGCGATGGCGCAACACGACCCACGCGCGAAACACAGACAAGATGTCGTTCGTCAAATGTGGCGCGATCGCATCTACGGCGTTTCGAGAGACGTGGAAGTTTGGCAATCGCTCTTAGCCGTTCGAGCGCTAGTGCTCCCGATGAGCAAAGAAACAAACACGTGGTTAAAGTTCGCATCCATGAATCGTAAAGCCGGTCGTCAATCGCAAGCGAAGAGAACTTTGGTTAGACTTTTAGAATACGACCCGAGCGAGTTCTCCGCCGGTCAAGAAGGCTTCGGCGCTGGATCCGGTCGACCTTTGGTCATGTTTGCGTACTGCAAACACTTATGGGGCGTTAACTCGAGAGAAGAGGCATTTCAGCGTTTACAATCGCTCGCGAGCGAGTTATTTTCGGCGTCGTATCAGCGCGAGATGGAAGGTAGTCGATTAGCTAAAGACGACGCAAAGTTAGTCTCGAAGGCTTTTTTGAAACTCGGGCAGTGGCGATGGGAACTCGCCGAGGAAACGTTAGACGACGATACAATTTCCGACGTCTTGACTTCTTTTGGTACGGCTACAAAACATTCAAGACACTGGGCGAAAGCCTGGCACAACTGGGCTTTGTTCAACGCCACCGCGATGGAACACTACCAGCGTTTAGCCACGCAGCGATTAAATGTCAACGAAGAAAGAGACGCGCTCAAAGCCGCCGCAACGAGGCACGTCGCGCCAGCTATATCAGGTTTCTTTCGATCGATCGCATTGGGTGGCTCCACGCCGCGTGATATGGGTGGTGCTCTGCAAGATATTTTACGCCTGTTAACCTTATGGTTTAACTACGGCCATTTGCCGGAAGTCGAAGCCGCGTTGGTTGAAGGTTTCGGTCACGTTTCCATCAACACGTGGCTCGCAGTAATTCCCCAAATTGTTGCTCGAATTCACTCGAATTCACCACCTGTTCGACGATTAATTCATCGATTATTGGTTCGCGTTGGCCGTCAGCATCCCCAGGCGTTGTTGTATCCATTACTTGTCGCGTGTAAGTCGCAATCGACCACTCGACGCGTCTCCGCCACGGCGGTTCTAGACAACTTGCGGAATCATTCCGCGCTTTTAGTCGAGCAAGCGGAAGTAGTAAGTTTAGAGCTCATTCGCGTCGCGATTGTTTGGCACGAAGCGTGGCACGAAGCATTGGAAGAGGCGTCTCGTTTATACTTTGGCGAACAAAACGTGGATGGCATGTTTGCAGTTTTGGCGCCTCTGCATCACATTTTGGAACGCACCGGCGCGGAGACGTTGCAAGAGATGTCATTCGCGCAAGCTTACGGAAGAGAATTACGAGAGGCTCGTGAATACTGCGAGAAGTTCAAAGAGTCCGGCCGCGAGGAGGATTTGAATCAAGCTTGGGATTTATATTATCACGTGTTCAAACGAATCAACAAGCAACTGCCGACGTTGACAACTTTAGAGTTGAGATACGTCTCGCACCGGTTGTTGTCGGCGAGAGATTTAGAGTTGTCTTTACCCGGGAATTATATTCCTGGTGGCGAACTGGTAACAATCGCGTGGTTCGCGCCCACCATGCATGTCATCACTTCCAAACAACGCCCGCGACGTTTACAAATCCACGGCTCCGATGGGAAAGATTACGGTTACTTGTTAAAAGGTCACGAAGATTTACGCCAAGACGAACGCGTCATGCAGTTGTTCGGTTTAGTTAATCAATTGCTGAATAGCACGCCTTCGACATCGAGGAGAGATTTAGCGATTGCTCGATACGCCGTCGTCCCGTTATCTCCAAACTCTGGTCTCATTGGCTGGGTTCCGAATTGCGACACCATGCACGTTCTCATCCGAGAACACCGCGAGGCGCGCAAAATTCCTTTGAACTTGGAACATCGTTTAATGCTCGCCATGGCCCCGGATTACGACAATTTGCCGTTGGTGAATAAAGTTGAAGTCTTCCGACACGCGTTAGATAACACGCCTGGGAATGATTTAGCGCAAGTTTTATGGCTCAAATCGCACAGCTCCGAGCAATGGCTCGATCGTCGAACGACGTATACGAGATCCTTGGCCGTCATGTCCATGGTTGGCTACTTACTCGGTCTCGGTGATCGACACCCGAGTAACCTTATGATTGATAGATACTCCGGAAAAGTTTTGCATATCGATTTTGGCGATTGTTTTGAAGCGTCTATGCACCGAGAAAAGTTCCCAGAACGCGTGCCGTTTCGTTTAACTCGAATGTTGGTGAAAGCGATGGAAGTCTCCGGGATTGAAGGGAACTTCATCGGTACTTGTCAAAGAGTGATTACGGTGTTACGAAGCAATAAAGATTCCGTGTTGGCTATGTTAGAGGCGTTTGTTCACGACCCATTGATTAATTGGAGACTTTTGGCGAATCAAGCGACTGAGCAAAATGGATCCTCCGCGGAGCCTTCGTCCAACGCGAATTCTACGGCGAACAACAGCGGAAGCGTCACGCCGGCGGCTGGAACGAGTAGCGCGAAATCGAGTCCATTGGCGAGGCATACCATTTCTCGCGATGCCGAGGAACCATCATCAAATAATAACATTAATAACGATACTCTCGTCGCGGGAGACGGTTCCAGTGGTTCTGGCTCAGCAACCCCAGGTGGGTCTGATGTGCCTTCCGGTCAATCCTCTAGGGCGCCTTCGCGAACGCCGCCGCCAAAAACGCCAACCATTCCTGAAAACGAATCCTTCCACGCCGATTTGGACGAGAAGAGTAAAGCGGTTGGTGTCGACAGTCGAACAAATACCGCCGATTTTGGGCACAACTCTTCCTCTCGATTGGATTCTGGCTCCGACGATTTACCGAGAACTGGGCAAAAACCAGGCGCCGCGCCGATGTTTATGGACACGCCGAGCGGGCAAGTTCCGGTTTCCTCCTCCGTGATGGGCGCGACGGCGTTACACGCGCAATACGAAAACATGCGCGAGTTTGGCGGTGGTGGTGGAATGTCCGCTATGATTGGTACGGACATGAACATCCTCGGCGGTGTTGGCGATCCGACAAACGTTTCGGTCGATGAATCCGAACACGGCGACGCCAACGATCAAGACAGATCTGTCGGCGGTAACCACCAACAGCATCTCAATCACCACTCAACTTCCTACGCGCAGCGCGTTATGCATCAACAGCTCGGTGCCAGTGGCGATATACAACACCAAAATCAACACGCACAAAGCAGCGCTGCTGCTGCGGTTGCCGCCGTCGCCGCGGCCGCGGGGAATTACGGCAGTAGCATGTCCTCGTTCGAACCGGAAATTTTAAAGCGCGACGAACTCATCGACGCGTTGGACGGCATAAACGACAACGAGGATAATATGGTTTTGAACGATCGAGCGGTGAGTGTCATGCAACGAATGAACGATAAATTAACCGGGAAAGACGGTTTAATCGAAGCTGGTTCAGCGGTGGACGCTGGAGATTCAGTCGAACATCAAGTGCGACGGTTGATTGAAAAAGCGATGAATCACGAGAACTTGTGCACTTCTTACATCGGATGGTGCTCTTTCTGGTAGTTTTTATTAATAGTTTTTTTCCTGCATACTGTACCTGTTTGTTCTATTATATCGATCTATGCGCTACTATATCTTTTATGCTATAGCCCGTACGCTTGTCTGGCAGAATCGGACATTTGCGGCACAGAGGGCGGCGTCCACCCTCCTCCTCCTCCTCCTCCTCCTCCGTCGAACGAATACTCGCCGCTCGCCGCGGCGCCGTTGCCGTATTTATCCCACGGTCTGTGCCCTTCAAAGCTCTCGTCGTCCGATGGTTTCATCGACCACGGTTTCTTCGTTCTCTCCTCGAAATCTTCGCTGACTGGCGGTAAAGCTACGTCCGGATTCGGCGGACGATCGTCGATGTCTTTAATCCCCGGCACCGGTTCGCCTTTCTCCACGAGTTCGATGACTTCTAAAAAGTTTTTCGGTCTCGGCGGTTCTTCTAAAACTCTTTGCTGCTGATTATGGTTACTCCCCATGTTTTTACGAACGTTTGCTGCCCGTTGTTGTTGTTGTTGTTGTTGTTGTTGTTGTTGTTGCGACTTCATCGAGTTGATGTCGTCGTCGTCGTCGCCGCCGCCGAGTAATTCCATTTGGTGTCGCTTCTTCGCCTGAAAATAATCATCTAAATCCAAATCTTCGTTATTTTTATCACTGCTAAAACGATGATAATTATTAGTACTCTCTACCGCCTCCACGCGTTCGGCGACGTACCCTTTCTCGCCTAACCTCCGACTTGGCGACGACGCCTCCTCTTCCTCTCTCTTCGTCGTCTTCGCAAAATCCTCTCGCGCCAACTCCATCTCCCTCAAAACGCTCCTCCTCAACGCGTCCATCTCCTTCTTCGCCTCCTTCCTCTCCTCCTCCACAGTCTCCATCAATTTCTTCTTCGTTTCTCTCATTTTTTCCTCCGCTCGTTCCCTCTCCTCCATCACGTCTTCCCGTTGCGTCATCTTCGCCTTTTGCAACTCCTCTCTCATTTTTTCCTCCACGTTTTTCACCGACTGCAACACCGCGCTCTCCGTCGTCTCTTGCCGCTCACGTAATTTCTTCTCCAAGTCCGCGAGATTCTCCGAGAGTGACTTTGAAATCGCGTCCAGCATTTGCGTTTGTTTCTTCTTTTCCTCTTCTTCCTCTTTCTTCTTATTACTCTCCGTCGTCGTAAACAAAGAGCTTTTCATCACTCTCGGGTACACCCGCCATCCGAGCACCGCCAACGCTGCGGCGTACGCCACCACTTGCGTCCACCGCAAAGAAGAAGAAGAAGAATTCTGCTTCTGAATCATTCCGTACGGTAAAACTGGAGGATTATTATTAGGTAAAACGATAGGTTTCATCGAACCATCGTCATCGTTCGATGACGCTGTTCTCCGAAACGCTTCTTCAATCTCCGCTTCGCTCACGTTTTTGTTCCTTAAAAATTGTTTCTTTTCCTCCTCGGTGTACGATTTGGAATTTTTAATCGACGGGTGCTCGAGGAACGCGATCGCGTTTTCCAGTCCTGATCCTGACCCTCCCACGGCTGCTGATCCTTCTCGTTTTGTCATGCTCCTTTTTTGCGCTCTCTCTTTCTCGCTCTGCGTGCTGTTCAATATCGGGACAACAACAAAAAGTCGAGAGAATTATGAATCCAATTCAATTCAGAAAGTAGTAAGAATAAAGAAAGAACTTATTATAAAAAGATCTCTTCTCCTCGAAAAAATAGTCGCGTGTTTGTGGTATTCTCTTCCTCTCTCTTATGTAAACGAAGCCAAACGATGTGTTCAAACAGAGTACAAAGAAGAGGACAAAAAGTCGAGAGAATCGACTGAGAATCCAATAATGCAATTCAGAAAGAAAGAAAGAAAGAAAGAAAGAAAGAAAGAAAGAAAAAAATAATTTAGGGTTTTAAACAATTTTTTAGGGTTTAAGATTTGTGTCCTTTTTTTCTCTCTTTTCTTTCTTTCTTTCTTTCGTTCCTTTTCGTCATTTCGCGCTTCCCCATTTAGTAGAGAGGGTGCTTGCACAGTTGACGGAGAAAGACAGAGAAGCGCACAAAGCGCAGAAGCAGTGCGTTTCGAGAGAGAAAGAGAGAGATCTTTTTGCGCTTCTTTTTTCTTCTTTTTGCAGAAGAGCGCGCTTTATTCTATTTATATAAAGAGTATATACACATATCACAGAAATAATGTCTGCGTGTTATCATCAATCCGCCGCATCGATGGCGAGACAATCGAGCTTCGCGTCGTCCTCTTCGTGTCGCAGAGA
>Ga0181599_1003621_pt1 | contig 12954 bp, 8 predicted proteins | sample 041ome_3_FD_148658 | JGI IMG/M metagenome (GOLD analysis project Ga0181599, IMG submission 148658) | Coastal salt marsh microbial communities from the Groves Creek Marsh, Skidaway Island, Georgia - 041405US metaG (spades assembly) | ecosystem: Environmental > Aquatic > Marine > Intertidal zone >...
CTGCTGTTACTGCATATCTCTCTCTCTTTCGTTCGTTGCTCTCTTCGTCTGAAATACCACAGAGATGATGATGATGATGATGCGAGAAGAGTGTTGCGCTCTTTTTTTTGAAAATTTTCACTCCGTCGTTGGTTGAGCTCTTTCTGCTCTTTCTGCTGCTGCGACGCGGAGAGTAGAAAAAGGAGCAACAAATGCACAAGTCCCACCGTCCTTCTCGTTCGTCGTCGTGTTGTTTAGGCAAAAATAAAAAAAAATTAACCGGCTGATGATGTGAACACGAACAACGTTTGGCGGCGTTTCTTCGTTGCACACGCGACACACACTTACACGACACAAAAAAAAGCGCGCGCATTTTCTTATATTAATATTTGACCATCAAACGTAACGCATAACGCGCGCGTTCGAACGATAACAGACGCACACGACGCAGAGTCGAGAGAGAAGGACACGCATTCACAGCGTTTATTCAGTTTTCTTCTTTCTCGAGGAAACCACGAGCGCCAAAAACAGAATATACACATAACTAAATAACAACTCAACATCGAATCGTCCCCGGCGGCGAAAGCAAAAGTTTAGAAGAAGATATAAAGTGTATAGCAACGCACGAAAGAGAAAGAAGAAAAGATGGCAGCAGAAGGAGACGGACAGAAATACGGCAAAGACATATTCAACAAATCCAACGAGACGTGGTACCACGAGCTCATCGAGGATGGCTTAGCGCTTTCCTACCGAGTGGACCAAGTGTACCACCGAGGGAAATCGGAGTTTCAAGAAATCGAAGTCGTGGAAACGAAACCGTTCGGACGGTTGTTAATCACGGACGGTTTGATGCAATCTTCGGAGTGCGACGAGGTGGTGTACCACGAAGCGTTGGTGCACCCGGCGTTGACTCTGCACGAAAATCCAAAGAGAGTGTTCATCGCCGGCGGCGGCGAAGGCGCGACGCTGAGAGAAGTTTTGAGACACCCGTCCGTGGAGGAGTGCGTGATGGTGGACATCGACGGCGTTTTGGTCGAGCAGTGCAGAGAACACTGCCCGTTTTATAACGACAACGCGTACAACAATCCGAGAGCGAAGTTGGTCATCGGAGACGCGAAGAAAGGTTTAGAGGATTACCCGGAGGGATCGTTCGACGTGATCATCATGGATTTATCCGACCCGTTGGACGGCGGTCCGTGTTATCAACTCTACACCACGTCGTTTTACGAAACGGCGAAATCGAAATTAAGAGCGAACGGTATTTTAGTCACGCAAAGCGGGTGCGCGTCCGTCCGAGACGCGCAGTTCGTGTGGTCGCCCATTCACAACACTTTGAAGCAGGTTTTCGACAACGTCAGCGGATACACGATGTGCGTCCCGTCCTTCACCTCTGAGTGGGGGTTCAACATCGCCAGCTTAGACCCGTTGAAACCGGATTTACGCGAAAAAGGAATGAATGAAGTCGACAAGAGGTTAAAAGAGCGCAACTTGGACTCCGTCTTACAATTTTACGATTCTATTTCGCACGCTCGCATGTTTAGCCCGCCGAAGCAGTTGCGAAAGATGCTCCAAGAGGAGACGAGAGTGATGACGGTTGAGAACCCGCTCTTCATGTGCACCACGGACACGCACCAAGGGTTGTTCGAGAAGAAGTAAAAATAAAGAGAGAGAGAGAGAGAGAGAGAGAGAGAGAGAGAGAGAGAGAGAGAAAAACACAACGACGCGTGCACCGCTCTTTTACTACTAATTACACCATTATTTATAACCATTGTTATTATAATAATAATCATCGTCGTTTACTATCACGCGTGTGTTCGTATTTTTGAGTTTTTGTGTTCCTTTTACTGCGAACTGCGAAACAAGCAGCCGCAAAATTTCACGATTGAATCTTCAAACGTAAACTCTCCCAATCCCTTCCCAAGGCGGTGTAAATAATACACATAAACACACAGAACGCGCGATAAAGTACCACTTGTATATAATACTTTTAAATAATACTACTACTAATAATGTACAACGGGATTGGATTAACCACCGCTCGCGGTTCCGGAACTTCCGGCTACGTCCAATCGAACAAATTTCACCGACAACAAAGTCGCTTGAAAAGACACGAGTTTGAAGATTTAAAGAAGATACACGAGAGAGGAGATCGAGGAGACACGCGAGGCGCGAACAAAAGAGAAGGCAACATAGAGATTTTAGAGCACAACAAGAAGAGAAAAATCGAGGTGGAATTGGTCGCGTTTCGAGACGCGTTGGAGGAAGACGAGAAGAATTTGACCGAAAGTGAAATCGAAGCGAAAGTGAACGAAGAGCGAGCGCGGCTGACGAGAAAGATGCAAAGAGAAGAAGCAGGAGCAGAGGAAGATCAGAAGCGAAGAGGGTTCAAACGAAATCGCGAGAGAGACGAGAGAGACAACACGCACGAAATCGCGGAAAGGCAGAGGCAGAAAATGGCAAATTTGCGCACGGCGTTTGGCATCTCGAGAGAAGACGACGAGAAGAGAGAAGGCGAAGCGTTCGACCAAGAGTTGCAGAGAGAGATGAGAGAAGAGAAGCAACGAAAAAGAGAGGAGGAGATTTTGAGAAGAGAGAAAGAAATGGCGAAGAGGAGGAAAGAGGAGAAGAAAGAGGAGAAAAAGAGGAAGAAGAAGAGGAAGAAAGAGGAGAAGATTTTACGGAACGGCGAGCGGGCAAAGAAAGGGTTGCCGAAATTGAAGGAGAAGTTGGACGCTGTGGAGAAAGAGATTGAAAAAAGAGGGGGATTGATGGCGCTGAAAGAGAAATTGGAACCGAATAAGAAAGTATCAGATGCAAAGAAGAAGAGAGGAGAAGAGAGAGAGAAACAAACGACGAAGAGGAGAAAGGAGGAAGAAGAGGAGGAAGAAAACAGCGATTCGAAAGAGGAGAGAGGAGAGAGGAAAAAGATGAACGTCCCGCCGCCGCCGCCGAGACAGCAGCAGCAGCAGCAGCAGCAGCAGGTTCCTCCTCCGCCGGCGCAACTTCAAAACGTGCCACCTCCACCGCTGGAAGCGAGACGAGACGAACGAAGAGGAGCATCTCGCTCTCGCTCTAGGTCCCGGTCTCGATCTCCGCCCAGAAGAAGGGGACGAGATGATAGCAGAGATAGACAACAACGAGACACTAGAAGATACAGGGACGATAGTCGAGATAGAAGGAGAGGAGGTGGATCAGAAAGAAGGGGGCGCTCTTCGAGTAGAAGTTTTGGTAGTCGCAGCGCTTCGCCGAAAAGAGCGAAGAGAGCGAGGAGCGAATCCTTTGGAAGCGAATTTTCAGAGAGTGAATCTTGAAAGCTTAAATAACACAATTGCGCACGAATATATTAATCATTACCATCTTTATTCTTCCTCATAGATGCCGTTTTCGATCGCGTATTCTTCATCGAGTATGTCTTGCACCTTCGCATTCAGACGAGCGTGAAACGTCCAGAGTGTGAACATGGAAAAAATAAATGCGAGAATGGCGAGCCATCCGATGCTGGTTACCACCGTCCACACGCGACCTTTTAACGTGTACGAGACGCAATCTGTCAACTGATACTCTTTTAAAACGGCCTCGTCTTCACCAACGAACGTCGCTCCCAGCTGAATGACCCAAAACGAAAGTAAACAAATCGCGGTCGAAAATACGAGCAAGGTGCGGTCCCCCGGCTCGAGCTTGAAAAAGTGTCCGATATCTTCCTTGATCTCTTTTTCTCTCCTATTCTCTTCTTCTACGTGCATCACCTCCTCGTCGTACGGAAGTTCTGCGAGTTCTTCTTTACACTCTCTCGTCGTTTTTTCTACGTAATAAATACCTAAGAGTAAACACGTGCCTTGAACGACGGCGGTGACCAGTAACGCGACGTCGGCTATCGAACTCCAAAGACCACTCGTCGTAGGTGAGGATGATGTGTTATTGGATTGCTCACCATCATTACTTCCACACATTGCATTTGTTCCTTGCTTTAGCATAAACGCGCCAGCCAATACCGTCGTAATCACCGGGAAAATTACCGGCACTGTCCCTAATAACATCTCAAACACGTTCAAATTCAAAATACCCGTCAAGACGCTCGTCGGCCAATCCGGACCTCCAACTAAAAGCGCCACTTTAGCTTTGGAGAATCCTCTCTTAGAGAGCACTAGCTTTGCCGCACGCATAGCTTTTGTGTTTATACCGACCATTTGTCGAATCCAAACGCGTTTCCCGAGCCGCTCGCCGATGAGTTTCTGTTGCATAACGACGGCGAGGAGCTTGACAACGAAACAGGCGGCCGAGGCGGCGAGCAAAGCGCAGACGTAGCTTTTCGTTTCGCTCGGCGTTTCTCCGCTTTCAGATAGCGCTCTTTTGAAAAAATTCACCGATGTTTCGTCTGTCAACAAAATACCGCCGGTCAAATATACCGGAATACCCGGGATGACTGGGATTAAAAACATTGCCAAGCCAACGAGAGAGAAGATTACGTAAGTAAACGCAAACCCAGCCTTTGCAAGTTTCACTCGTAACCACGACAAAAATACGACCGTAAACGTTCCAGCTAGAACGTTTAAAGAAACTAACAGACATATCCAATAGTGCAAATTGATACAAATTGCCGTCCATCGCCATTCCGAAGCAGAAGCTAAAAACCTGCTCACGCGATAGGTGAACCAACCACGGTGCAATTTTTCATCCATCGATAATCTTATCTGAGAAGTATTCACGAATCTTCGAACGAATTGGTTGACAAGAGAGAGAAATAAGAACACTGGAATTAATAACGTCAACGGCGTGGATAACATAATAGCTCGAAACGCGTCCACGTGCGTTTCCGTGACCACTTTCGACGTTGCTCGAAGAAACGAGGAGGATTCCAACGCTTTCTGTTTAGCGTTTTCTGTGCCTCCGAGCGCGAAGACCGTTCCAACACCCAGAACAAACAAAGCCGCCATCGAGAAAGATAGAAGCAGAGTGGACAATTCTTCTGCACCGCCGGATAACGATGCCGAGATCCAAATGCCCAAACCGACCAAGGAGAACGTGAATGCGAACGCTTTCGCGGCAAATTTAGTCTTGTCCCGACTATGGGTGGCAGTATTATTTTCCTCTCGAATGGCGAGACCGAGAACGTACGTGAAGCACGAAAACAAAATGCACGCTAACATTGCGAGCATAGGGGTAAACCACATGATATACGCGGCAAGACACTCATCATTTTCTTCCGCGTTCTCCCCACACCCCGCGTCTTCCATGTACTCGCTCTTCACCTCGGACCAATGCCATCGGTTTTCATCGTCTCCGCCGTTTCCTTTCTCTTCGGCATAATACACCACAAACGCTAACCACATAGCGATACCGAGCGCAGAAAACATCAACGCCGACGATGTTCGCATTAAAAATTGCGATGCAGACATGGTGAACCACCTCTTGCACAAAACAACCAATATCGGCGCGCAACAGACGAACATCATTGGCGGCGCTTGAGGGTATGTCTTTGCCGATAAAGTCCCCGAGGCGACGAAGAGCACCGCGGCTAACACGAGCGCGCCGTTTCTGATTGCACGTTTAAACGAATTCAATTTTGATGATGCTGATAGTGGCGCTTTTACTGTTTCGCCTTCGTTCTTTCTTTGTCCCTCGTCCGCTTCCACATTATCAGCAACGTCGTCCTTTCTCCAACTTTTACTACTCTCACTCTCATCAAAACGAAATAAAGCGTCAAACACGAAGAGAATGCACAGCAGAAGCACCGACACCGACATCAACTCCAACTCGTACTGCTTTTCCTCGTTCGCGAGAAAACGATACGTTTCTCTCCCGTACCCGAGTTTTGCACTGAACGCGAAAACGTAAGAGAACGATATCGATGCGATCAAGAAGAGTAAAACGAACGTTTCTCGCATGCGATTTGTTTTCGTCGCGGTGGTTGTCTCCTCGGGAACTTTTAAAATCTTACTTTTGGCATCTTCGCGAAGATCAAAAGAACTCCCGAACGCGGACGATGGCGCGAGATCGTCTCTCTCTTTCTTCTCCGTCTTTTGTCTGGTCAGCATCGTCGCTCTTCTTCTTTTCGGCGGGTCGCTTTGACCACTTTAAAGAGAAAAATTTTGCTTTGAGCTGTTTTTTTTTCACAAGCGAATGAAATGCGTTTTTCGTTTTCGGACGCCTAAAAATAGAAACCGAGAACAAGAACGACGACGACGACGACAACAGGGAACAGCGATGATTTGATATGGTAATGCGCGCACACGAGATGAAATCGCGCCGCGTTCATACACGTATTGCGCTCATAGTATTGTTATTACGCGTGGTAGGTACCATTCATATTAAAAATGTTTTCCTCTCTTTTTTTCTTCTTCTCGCGCGGTGTTCTTTTAGCGGTAAAATGTCACCAACGTCGCCAACGAACTCAACGTCAAGAAGGAAACACCCAACTCTTGTTCCAACAACGCCCACAACGGCACTTTAATGTTCAATGTTTCGATCAACAAGTTTGGCAACCAGTAAAACGCAAGCACGCACGCGGCAAATCCGCCGACGCAAAACACAAACGACCTGGCGAATCTCATGTTGTTATGTTTCGTCGCACCCGCTTGGTCCAATTTCGCGTTAGGTCCCGGATCCACATCCACGAGCTTGATGAACATGCGAAACGCCATCGCGATGGCACCAAAAATAGTCACTTGTAGCGACCTCATGTTGTGCGGTTGCGCCCACGTGACGCAAAAGCACGCCATCGCGATGCCGTAGTTCACAAACAAATCTTTGTTCGGCGACGGGCACCAGCGCGGCTGCCATTTCGATCGAACTTGATCCGCGTTCAACACCGACGGCGACTCTATTTTCTTCCCGGACAATCTCGCTTGCAAACTGGCCTGTTGCAACGTATCGTACGCGGATTCCACTTCTTTCAATTTCTCGCTGTCCCCTTTGTACAACATCTTTTTCTTATTGACGGCTTGTTGAATGGCTAACGCGTCGTCCGTCTCCTTGACGCCTAAAAGTTTCCTCGCCGCATCCTCGGAATCCGTCGAGCGAACGATGAACGAATCGCTCGCTCTTCTGCTATTCTTCTTACCGACGTAAACGCTCGCTACTCTTTTGTTATTAATATTATTCGGGAAGACGACGGCCGGGGGGGTGCTTCTCCTTCTGTTTTGGTGTCGTCCCCCAATTGTCGCCGTAGTTGTGGTCATCCCCCCGGCCATCGTTGGCTTTTGCAACAACGCTGCGCTTAATGCATACATTCTTATTATTATCAAACGATTTTCAAACTTTGGGGTTTTGAATCTGTTCGATACGTATGAAAGGCTGCGAAATCTGTGTCTTCTTTACGTTCGCGCGTGTATTCGTGTGTTGACCCGAATTCACCTTTTCTCTCTTTTATCTTCTTTTCGTCTTTCGTCTTTCGTGTGTACGAGAGAGCTAATTTCGCGATTTTGATGAAGCAGCAAAAGAGAAAAAATCACGCACAAAAAATAAAATTTTTCTCTGCTCTTGTTCGTCTCTCGTTCGTCATTTATATCTTATTTAATTAATAATATAAGAGTGTGGTAAAACGAGAACACGCACACTTCGCGCGCCAGGAACAGAGAGAGAGAGAGATGACTCGTAAGTCGTCTTCATCGCAAAAGCGTTCGTGAAATAAAAGGGAGAGGAGAAAGTTCTCTCTAATCTCTGTCTGTCTGTCTCTCTCTCTCTTTTCCCGAAAAAATGCATCGTCACCACCATCACGCTTCTTCTTCTTCTTCTTCTTCTTCTTCTTCCTCTGGTGGAGGTAAAGCGTTATCCGTGCGAGCGATTTTGTCCGGGTCGATGGTTGGAATAGTGATTGCTTCCATGAACGTCTCGTTCGGTCTGAAAACGGGATGGTCGCAAGCCGGATCCGTACTCGCGGCGTGTATATCGATTGGATTGTTCGCGCTGATTAAACCGAAACTACCATTTTCCAAGGAGGAAGCGAACGTGGCGCAAACGGTAGCCTCGGCGGCTGGGTCGATGACCATGTCCGCGGGATTGATTGGACCAATGCCTGCGTTAGCGTTGCTTGGGTACGAACACACGTACTTAGGTTTAGCGAGTTGGTCGATATCGGTTGCGTACTTGGGCGTGTTTCTCGCGGTACCGCTGCGAGACCATTTTTTGGTGCAACACCGGTTGAAGTTTCCGAGCGGAACGGCAACGGCGGAGTGCATACGCGCCGCGTTTGCCTTGCCGCCGAGTGGTGGTGGTGATGGTGGCGGTGCTGGTAATAGTTTTAGTGGTAGTGGTAACGTGGAGATGGGCGAAATGAAAGGTGGTGATAGTTTAGATAGCGAACAACAACAACAACAACCGGAAGATCGAGCGAGGAAGCAATTTAAATCGCTTCTCTTCGCCGCGTTCGTCTCGTTCGCTACGGCGATGGTCGCGTGGAAGTTTCCGAAGTTTTTGAAACCACCGATATTAGTATTTCTAGGTTTGCACGAGTTAGCGAGACGTGGATTCGGGATTCGATTGGATTTTGCACTAGTCGGCGGAGGTATGTTGATGGGCGAGAAAGTAGGATATTCCGTTTTAGCCGGTGCGATTTTCGCGTGGGGGATGATTGGCCCTTTTGCGGAATCGAAAGGGTGGGTATCGGATACCGCAAACGTATTTAACATGAAAAATGGTGCGAGAGGTTTGTTGTTGTGGCCGGGCGTCACTTTCATGGCGGTGGATTCGTTTTCGCAGCTGTTCAAAGCTATGGTGGTTGCGAAATATGCCGCCACGAATGATGGTAGCAGTACTACTAGCGAACCGCAGAACATGGAAAGCGAGACAAACGACAACGACGCGACGCTTTCGGCGACGCCGTTTTCCAGCGAAGAAAACGTTCCGCGGAATTGGTGGATAACTGGTTTACTTTTCGCCGTGTTCAGCTCCATGGTTTCGCAAAGAATTCTTTTCGGCTTGAAGTTTACGACTTCCGTCATGTCCATTCCAGTTGGCCTGTTTATGACGTACATTGCAATCAGATGTGCAGGCGAAACCGACATAAACCCAATCGGCCCTATGGGTAAAATCATTCAACTCATCTTCGCGTTTCTCGATCCCGGGCAGTTGATCGCAAACTTAGTCACTGCTGCGGTCGCGTGTGGGGGAGCGGGACAAGCGGGCGATTTAATGCACGACTTCAAGTGCGGGTCTATTTTAAGGTTGCCACCTCGTACTCAATTAATCGCGCAAATGTTAGGCGTCCCATTTGGTGTGCTCGGTGCCGTGCCTTCTTTTTTATTGTTCTTGCGCACGTACGAGCTAGGCGGCGACGAATATCCGGCACCGTCGGCGTTCGCGTGGAAAGCCGTCGCGGAAGTGTTGACTGGATCGAGCAGTGAAGATGGAGGAAGCGCCGTCGGTGTCCCGCACCAAGCCATCGTTTTGAGCGTTTTAGCTGCTCTTTTTGCCGTTTTCGTCCGTACTTTAGAGTTCAAAATGCAATACAAAGGCACGGCGCGCATGAAGCTCCTCGCTGAAAAGATAATACCGAGTCCGATGGCATTAGGAATCGCGTTTATTATTCCTCCGGAGTTTTCCGTGATGGTTTTTTTCGGCGCCTTTTTATCTGGTTCGTGGAGACGAAGAAACAAAGACTCGTTCGAGAGTTTATCGCAGTTGGTCGCCGCTGGTTTGCTCGCAGGAAGTGGGATCGCCGGCGTCGTCGCAGCAGGGGTGACGATTTTGGCAGGCGGCGGCGGAGGCCAAATCGTAAAAAGGAGAGAAAGATAACTCTTGTAGCGTGTACCATAAGTATATATGATAGTCATTTAAAAGTCAACGTTGTACATTAAAAAACATTCTTTCAAATAGAAGAACTTTACTACCGTATTAGAGAACATTATTAAGTGCTTATTTACGTTACGGTTTGATCACGATGGCATCTCTACCCGGACCAACACCGATGAATCTACATTCGACGCCGCCGGACAACTCCTCGACTCTTTGGACGTACTTTTTCGCATTTTCCGGCATATCCTTCCAGTCTCTCACGCCGGAAATATCAGATTTCCAACCCGGCAAGGTTTCGTAGACAACTTCAACCTTCTCCAACTCCTCGATCGAGGCTGGAAATGCCGTCGTGACCGTACCGTCTTGTAACTTGTACGCGACTCCGATTTTAATTTCATCCAACTCGCTCAAACAATCCAACTTGGTGATGTTCAAATGCGTGAATCCGTTAATTTTACTCGCAAAGTTCAACGCGACCATGTCCAACCATCCAATGCGTCTCGGTCTTCCCGTGGTTGTTCCGTACTCGTAACCAATCGCTCTCAAGTCATCCGCCAAGTCGCCAAACAACTCCGTTGGGTAAGGTCCGCTTCCGACTCTCGTCGTGTACGCTTTGGCGACGCCAATGATGGTTTCAAATTTGTTCGGTGCCAAACCGAGTCCGGAACACACCCCACCTAAACTCGGATTCGACGAAGTCACGAACGGATACGTGCCAAAATCCAAATCCAACATCGTCGCGTTCGCGCCTTCTACCAAAATTTTCTTCTTGTCGGTGTGCGCTTGATTGACAATCTCCACCGTATCCGCGATGAACGGCAAAATTCTCTCTCGGATTTTTCCATACCTCTCAATCTCCGCGTCCACGTCGTATTCAAAACCGTCGAATCGCTTCCCGGCGTCTGCCGCCAACGCTCTCAACTTTTCCGCGAACGTCTCCATGTTTTTAATATCGCCGACCCGGATCCCGTTTCTCGTCGCTTTCGACGCGTACGCTGGGCCGATGCCTCTTTTCGTCGTCCCAATCATGTTCCCGCTCAACTCGGCTTCCCTTAACCCGTCCACTTCTTTGTGCAACTCAAACAACAAGTGCGCGCGATCGGAGACGATCATTCTCCCGGCGCAATCCACGCCGACTTTCTCCAACGCGTCCAACTCTTCAAACATTCCGGGCAAATGCACCACGACCCCGTTCCCAACCACGCAGAGCGCTTTTTTATTTAAAATCCCGGACGGGACCAAGTGCAACGCGTATTTCTTCCCGTCGTCGTCGTAAATCGTGTGCCCGGCGTTCGCGCCGCCTTGGCATCTGCACACCACCTCGTACTCTCGGGCTAAAATATCCACCAACTTCCCCTTGCCTTCGTCGCCCCATTGGGAGCCTAAAACCGCGCAGACTTGCCCGAGCTTCTTCCACTCGTTATCGGAGGAAGCCGCTTTAGCCTCCGTCGCGGTTGGAGAAGAAGAAGAAGAAGAAGAAGCTCTCACGATGGTTCTCGTCGTCGCTGTTGTTGTTGTTTTACTCCTGTGATGGTAACATTGGAGGTTGTTCTTCGAAGAAGTCGACGCTCTCACGTTGTTTCGTCTGATCGCCGTCACAGAAAGGGCTTGTTGATGGCTGCTCGCAGCGCTCATCATCATCGTCATCGTTTCTCTCTCTCTCTCTCTCTCTCTATGGATAAATAGTAACAAACGCGATTATTATCTCTCTCTGTCTCTCTCTCTCTCTCTCTCTCTCTCTCTCTCTCTCTGTCTTTCTCTCTCTCTGTCTCTCTCGCTTTGCGCGCGCGTTTTGTGCCCCCCGCTCTCCTCTGGGTGGTATTTTGTGTCTTGTGGTGTCGCAGTTTTCTCTTTTGAATTCTTTTTTTCCTTTTTTTGTCATCAGACAGTCAGAGACGGAGCCACAGAGAGTGAGAGAGAGATGACGAGAGAGAGAGAGAGAGAGAGAGTTCGGCGGCCAAAAAATTCGCACCTCTCTCTCTCTCTCTCTCTCTCTCTCGTACTTCTTCCTCTCTACGTAATTCTTCCTCTCTCGCCGCTCAATTTCACTCACTAATTTTAACGCTCTTTCTCTCTCTCTCTCTCTCTCTCTCTCTCTCTCTTTATGCACACATAAAGAGTAGTTCTTCTCATTAAATAGCGAGAAAAGAGCGTCGTTACCACCACGCGCACCCAAAGAGATAGATAGATGCACACACACACACGGAGAAGAGAGAGTTTTACTTTTTGCGATAAAACAGAATTAGAGAAGAGTTTGACCGGAATTTTATCACACGTCGTGTCGTAAGAAAATGCGCGGAGGCGATTCCGAGGCGGCAACGACCAGTGGGAATAACAACAACAACAACAAAGGGAAGTCGCCGACTCGAGCGAGCGCGAGGAGAAGGAACAGCTGCGACGAAAAGAATAATAACAACAACAACAACAAAGCGACCACTACGAACGCGGCGACGAAGAAAAAAGCAACCTTCGCACCTTCAATTGAGCAACAGGAACGGGAGCGGCAAAAGCGAGTTCAGATGCAAAAACAAAAAAACGAAAAGACGCACCAAAATACTACCACCACTACTACTACTAATAGGAAAGACGACGAAGACGATAAAGAAGCGATGACGATGTACGCTTCAGCGCCGTCCTCGCCGACGCCAAACATGGCACCACCGAAACACCCACCACCGACGCCGATGAAACCGAGACGAACGTCCGCTCGATTGCGAAGGAGCGGCGAAGAAGAAGAGCACGCGATGCTCGACTTTGCGGAGGAGAGCGAGGACGAGGTGTACTTTGACGACGAGGACGACCGCCATCGTCAGGGTGCGGGGGCGAAAGACCAACAACAACAACGAAAAAAGAAACTTCCGACTCGGCGTAAACTCGAAGAAGCGTTCGACCGAATCGTGGAGAAGAAAGGAGGCAAGAGCAAAATTCTAGACCCGTTCGAGGATTTCGAGGAAGAGTACGAGAACGAAAATGTAGGATAGTGGCGTCGGGTGTAATAACGCAGTAAATGTAGAACACAAAGTGAGAGAGAGAGAGAGAGAAGAAGAAGAAGAAGTATAATAGTTTTGTAGGAAAAGAGGAAAAAGATTGTAACAACAACAACAACAACAACAACAACAACAACAACAACAACAACAACTACGACAATAAACAGACGTAAGTAAAAACTCACACCGACGTGAAAACCATAATAAGACGACCACGGTGCTCAAATTTTTTTTCTTTTTTTTTTTTTTTTTTTTT
>Ga0181599_1003622_pt1 | contig 12953 bp, 9 predicted proteins | sample 041ome_3_FD_148658 | JGI IMG/M metagenome (GOLD analysis project Ga0181599, IMG submission 148658) | Coastal salt marsh microbial communities from the Groves Creek Marsh, Skidaway Island, Georgia - 041405US metaG (spades assembly) | ecosystem: Environmental > Aquatic > Marine > Intertidal zone >...
CCGGGTGCGCACCGAAACCGATCTGACAACATGGCTTGCGCGTCGCGGCGGTGCCGGTAAATTGCCACCAAACGGTTTTCCGCGCCCGGCACGTTTTAGCTGACCAGACGATTTTCTGGCCAAAAAATTATCTGACCTCTTTCTGTTCAGCTATGTGGCAACTCTGACGGGGGTTTCGGCAGCGTCGCTGATATCTGTAATCAGCATCTGGCCGGGTTTATGCGTGATACATAGAGGTAACGCCGCGCGCATAATCGCCGCTTGCGGGGTCACGCCGCAGGCCCAGAATACGGCCAGCTCATCATCGCCGACCGGGGTAGGGTCGCCCCAATCAGGTGCGGCAATATCATCAATGCCGATCGCCGCCGGATCGCCCCAATGAACCGGCGATCCATGCGCCAGCGGGAATTGTGCCGAGATCGCTTGCACCTCGTCAAGCCGGTCAGCCGCAATCGCCCGCATGCTCACCACCATGGGGCCACCAAATGGGCCCGCCTCGACAGTCGCAATGGTGGTTTTAAACATCGGCACGGTGCGATTATGTGTCACGTGAAATAGCGGGAAACCAGCGCGTAAAATGGCGTGTTCAAAGGTGAATGAACAGCCAAGTGCGAAGGCCACCATATTGTTTTGCCACAAGGCTTTTATGTCGCTGCAGCTTTCGGCAAGCCGGCCATGACGATAAATATTATATGACGGCACATCGGTGCGAATATCAATATCCTGACCAAGGGTGGCCATCATCGGGATGCCGGTATCGCTCACACCCACAACCGGGCAGGGTTTTGGGTTTCTTTGACAAAATCGCATAAAATCAAGCGCATATTTGTCTTCAAGGATGACAAGATTAGCTTGCAAATAGCCGTCAGCTAAGCCGGCGGTATGATCCTGATAGGCACCGCTGCGGATCGCGCCACGAACAGTTTTCTGGTCAGCATGTCGCAAATTGTCATAGAAATTGGGCATGGCAAAGCCTCAAAAAAATGTCCCGATCAGGCAAATCTACCCGGTCTCGCAAATCTACCCGATCAGGCAAGCTTATGTGTCGGCGCTTTCGTCAAATACATGCCATGCGCCGTCGCGAAAAACCTCGGCTGGCTGAAAGCGCGCCTTGTACCGCATTTTTTGGCTTTGTGCCACGTAATAGCCAAGATAAAGCCATGGCAGATCCAGTTCTGCCGCACATCTGATCAAATCGATAATCATGTAGGTGCCAAGTGATCGGCGCGATTCTGCCGGATCAAAAAAACTGTACACAGCGCTCAGCCCATCTTGTTGCATATCCGCCAAAACCGAGCCGACCAGCTGTTGATTCTGATCATGGTAGTCGATCAGCATGGTTTCAATCGGGCTGTTGCTGATCATGCTGGTAAAATCATCACTGCCCATACGCGCCATTTGTCCATCATCATGGCGGTTGGTGACATAGGATTTAAACAGTTGATAATGTTGTGAGGTCGGGCGTGCCTCACAAATGCTGCGGATGAGATCGCCATTTGTTGAGCTGATCCGCGTCATATTGCGGCTTGGCCGAAATTGCCGCACATCGACCCGCCAGGGCAGACAGGCCTGACAGTTTGGACAGGCTGGCTTATAGACCCAGTTTTCAACCCGCCGGAACCCCGCACGGGCCAACGAGTCATGAACTGATGGTTGAAAATCTATATCAACAGCTATGCGTTGCTCGGTCTTGCCGGTGATGTAAGGGCAAGCGCTGCGCATGCTCAGACGCATGGGGAGGGGTTTGCTGCGGTGAAGTCGTTTATCCTGATCCATATTTTCAACATGCCAAGAACAGCACCTGGAAATCAAGAATTATTGCAGTGACCGGGCGGCGTTAACTGGCGCTGTCTTCGAGCTGTCTGACCTGAAAATTGGCGGCTTGCAGCGCCGCCATGATTTCATCGACATGCGCTGGTCCGCGGGTTTCGACGACAGCATCAATTTTTGCCAGCTTCGCCGGCACATCGTAAAATAGCCGCTGGTGATAAATCTCGACAATATTGCCGCCACACTTACCGATAGCCGTCGAAATGGCAGCCAGCATGCCGGGCTCATCGGCAATATCAATGCGCAAACGGGCAATGCGACCATCAACCGCCATATTACGATTAAGAATTGACGCCAGCAGACGCGGGTCAATATTGCCGCCGCAAATGACCACACCCACTTTTTTGCCAGCAAACAGAGCCGGATTGCTATAAATGGCGGCAATGCCGGCGGCACCGGCACCCTCGGCAACAACGCGTTGCTGTTCAACAAGCGCCCCAACCGCCCATTCAAGCTGGCGTTCGCTGACCAAAATGATATCGTCGACAAGCTGGGCCACCACAGGCCGCGTCACATTGCCAGGTTTTTTAACGGCGATTCCCTCGGCCAGCGTTTCGCCGCCGCATTCGATTTCCTTGCCAGCGATGGCCAGTTGCATCGTCGGATAGGCTTCTGTCTGCACCCCAATGATTTTAATATTTGGCCGCATTTCACGCGCAATGGTTGCAATTCCGCCAATCAGGCCGCCGCCGCCAATCGGAACAACCAGCATATCGAGGTCGGGTTCATCTTCGAGCATTTCCAGTCCAACCGTGCCCTGACCGGTCATCACCAAAGCATTGTCATAGGGGTGGATCAGCGTCAGTCCACGTGCGTCTATCAGCGCGTTGACGGTGCCTTCGCATTCATTCAGGTTGCGCCCTTCAAGCACCACTTCGGCACCATAGGCGCGGGTACGCGCGACTTTTGCAAAGGGGGTCTGCGCCGGCATGACGATCACCGCAGGAATGCCCATACGTTCGGCATGATAGGCAACAGCCTGTGCATGGTTGCCAGCCGACATGGCGATCACCCCGGCTTTGCGCTGTGCGGCGTTCAGGCTCTGCATGGCGATGTACGCGCCGCGTGCCTTAAAAGATGAGGTATATTGCTGGCATTCGAGCTTGACGAATAAATCACAGCCAAGCTGCCGCGACAGCATCGGCGCCGCCAGCATTGGTGTACGGATGATGTGACCCTGTAATGCGGTTGCGGCGCTGCGAATATCTTCGGCTGTAACTGACATTGTATCTCTCCTTGATGTTGCTGCCGCTTTTGTTGCCAGAGTTGCTGCCAGTATCGTTTCGGCGCAGGGATGACGCGCAGCATAAATGCACCCATCATCTTGTATCATTCGTAGCTTTAGTGCCTTTAACGCTGCTGATGAAGAAGTTTGGCAATATCCGGGGCAAAATAGGTCAATACGGCATCGGCGCCGGCGCGTCGAAACGCCATCATCGTCTCCAGAATGGTGCGATCACGATCGAGCCAGCCATTGGCAAAGGCAGCGCATTTCATGGCATATTCGCCAGACACCTGATAGGCAACGCAAGGCACGCCAAATTCGGTTTTTGCGCGCGCCAGAATATCAAGATAGGGCAGGCCGGGCTTGATGATCACCATATCCGCACCTTCGGCAAGGTCGAGGGCAATTTCATGTATTGCCTCGTCACTATTAGCCGGATCCATCTGGTAAGTGGATTTGCCATATTTGCCAAGCGCCGCGCCGGCTTTGACAGCATCACGGAACGGCCCATAAAAGCTGGACGCATATTTCGCCGCATAGGCCATTATCTGGATATTTTGAAAGCCGGCATTATCCAGCGCGTTACGGATTGCCGCCACCCGGCCATCCATCATGTCGGATGGTGCGATAATGTCACAGCCAGCCCGCGCCTGATGCACAGCCTGCCGGCATAAAATCTCAACCGTTTCATCATTCAGAACCTGGTCACCGTGAATCACGCCGTCATGGCCATGGTCGGTGAACGGGTCAAGCGCCACATCACAGATCACGCCCAACTCTGGATAGCGCGATTTCACCGCTTGCACGGCGCGGCATACAAGATTGTCGCCATCGTCTGCGAGACTGCCAACAGGGTCTTTTAACGCGGCATCAATTGAGGGGAAAATAGCGATCGCGGGAATGCCAAGATCAACCGCTTGCTGTGCCTGTGCCAGCAGCCGGTCAATTGAATGACGCGCCACCCCCGGCATGGCGTCAATCATCTCGGTCTTTTGCTCGCCCTCGATTACGAAAAGCGGCCAGATCAAATCATCCACGCTCAGCCGGTTTTCTGCGACAAGCCGCCGGGAAAAGGCCTGCATACGGTTGCGCCGCATACGGGTATTTGGATATTGGCCTCTACTCATGGCGATTGTTTTCCGCTACTGTTCCCACTACCAGTCTTAATACCCAGCAGAAAACAGATGTGCAATGCCTCTTTCCGATATTCATTTTGAACAAATTGCGGCGGCTGGGTTGATCACACTGGATCGGCCGGAAGCACTGAATGCGCTGAGCATCGAAATGGTCACGGCGTTGCGCGCGCAGCTTACGCATTGGGCAGATGACCCGTCGGTCACGCATGTCATTTTGTGCAGTTCATCTCCGCGCGCATTTTGCGCTGGCGGTGACATTAAATATGCCCGTCAGCTGGCATTGTCGGATGATCCTGATGGGACAATATTTGGGGCGGCGCCCTATTTTCGCGCAGAATATCTTGCCGATATCGCGCTCATTCAATGTGATAAGCCGGTAATCGCCTTATGCGATGGCATTGTCATGGGCGGTGGTGCCGGGCTGGCCCAACACAGCCAGCATATTGTGATGACCGAAAACACGCGTTTCGCCATGCCTGAAACGGCAATCGGGCTGTTTCCTGATGTTGGTGCCAGCCTGTTTTTAGGGCGCTGCCCGACGCCTGTCGCCAGATTGCTCGGCATGCACGGGCATCGTCTCGGGGCGGCTGATTGTCTGCTGTTGGGACTGGCAACGGCGCAGGTGCCAAGCACATCATTGGCCGCGCTGAAAGAAAAGCTGCTGGCCTGTGACGTTGCTGATATCGGTTCTGTTATCCGGCAGTTTCAGACCGATGCGGGACAGCCGCCACTTGCCGCACAACGCCGACTTATTGACCATATTTTTGCCGATGGCCCGGTTGAATCGATGCGGGATCGTGCGGCAAATCTGGCCGAAAACATGCCGGAAAATCAGTTTCTTGGCGGGGTTGCCGCCGGCTTTGCAACGCGTTGCCCGTTATCGATAAAGCTGTTTGACCGTCTGCTCGCCGAAACTGCGGATGTGACCGACCCGGTGGCGGCCATTGAACTTGATTTTCATCTGGCATTGCGGATGACCAAACGCGCCGATTTTGTTGAGGGCGTTCGGGCGATTGTTATCGACAAGGATCAGGCACCGCAATGGACACCCAATTCGCTTGAGGCGGTGACTGAAACTATGTTAGATGCGGTGTTCGACCGGGCTGGCCTGCCGGCTTTATTATAGAATGCCGCGCATGTCTGGTCGAAACCTGTCCGCCCATTCGGTGTTATGCAGCACCGACGCCAACGGTCAAACAAATGTGAAAAAGGATCTAAAAGCATGCGTCTAAGCCAGTATTTCCTGCCCGTGTTAAAGGAAACGCCGAAGGAGGCGCAGATCGCCTCACATCGCTTGATGCTGCGTGCCGGCATGATCCAGCAGTCAAGCGCCGGCATTTATTCCTGGTTGCCATTGGGCAAGCGGGTACTGGATAAAATTGCGACGATTGTGCGTGAAGAACAAGACCGTGCTGGCGCGCTGGAAATTTTGATGCCAACCATTCAACCGTCTGAAATCTGGCAGGAATCCGGCCGCTATGATGATTATGGTGCGGAAATGCTGCGGATAAAAGACCGGCATGACCGCGATATGCTCTATGGCCCGACCAACGAAGAACAAATCACCGATATTTTCCGTTCGCATGTCCGCAGCTATAAAGCATTGCCGCTGAACATGTATCATATCCAGTGGAAGTTTCGCGACGAGGTGCGCCCCCGCTTTGGCATTATGCGGGGCCGTGAATTTCTGATGAAAGATGCCTATTCATTTGATTTGAATGCAGATGATGCGCGCACGGCTTACAACAAAATGTTTGTATCCTACCTCAAAACCTTTGCCCGTATGGGGTTGACAGCCATTCCGATGGAGGCTGATACCGGCCCGATTGGTGGCGATATGAGCCATGAATTTATTATTCTGGCTGACACCGGTGAAAGTGGCGTCTATTTCCACAAAGACTGGCTGCAGGCGGATCTTCTGGCCGACATTGATTATGATGCCGATCTGCAACCATTTGTTGACAAATTTACCTCGCTTTATGCACGTGCCGATGAAAAGCATGATCCGCAAAACTGTCCGGTGGCAGACGATGATCTGATGACCATGCGGGGCATTGAAATTGGTCATATTTTCTATTTTGGGACGAAATATTCAGCCGCTATGGGGGCGACGGTCAGCGGGCCTGACGGGCAAAATCTGCCGGTTCATATGGGGTCATATGGTATTGGTGTGTCGCGCCTTGTTGGCGGCATTATCGAGGCCAGCCATGATGATAAAGGCATCATCTGGCCGGAATCTGTGGCGCCGTTTGACATGGCTATCGTCAATCTAAAGCCGGGCGATGCCAAATGTGACGCAACCTGTGCCGATCTGTATCAGCGTTTTTTGCAGGCCGGGGCTGATCCGCTGCTTGATGATCGCGACGAGCGGCCGGGGGCAAAATTGGCGGCGATGGATTTGATTGGTATTCCGTGGCAAATTGTTGTTGGGCCACGCGGCTTGGATAATGGCGTGGTGGAAGTGAAGCGGCGCCAAACCGGTGACACCGAAGAACTGGCGCCCGATGTTGTTGTTGACCGTCTGCTGAATCGTTAAAACTGCCGCTGCGGCAAGCTAGGAAGTTAAATGCGACATTATTTTTCAGCTGTTGAGAGATTACTGGCGTTTCGCTATATGCGCGCCAGACGGGCTGAAGGGTTTATCTCGGTCATCGCCTGGTTTTCACTGGCCGGCATCACTTTGGGCGTGGCGACATTAATTGTGGTGATGTCAGTGATGAACGGGTTTCGGGCAGAATTGGTAGGACGGATTTTGGGGCTGAACGGGCATGTGTCGGTCTATTCAGAGGTGGCTGGTGGGATCGTTGATTATGACGATCTGGCGCTGAAAATTGCCGAAATGCCGAATGTCGTTGCGGTCACGCCGCAAATCGAAGGGCAGGCCATGGCGACGCAAAACACCGTCAGCCTTGGGGCAGTTGTGCGTGGGTTGCGCTGGTCAGATTTAGCCGTGCGCAAACCGTTATGGGACTCGCTGGATGAGGCCGAGATTACCGGTTTTCGGGAAAAGAACGGGGTGCTGATCGGGCATGCGATGGCGTTTAAGCTGGGGGTCAAAACCGGCGATAGCGTGACCCTGACAACCGCCAAAGGCAAGCCGACAGCATTTGGCACCCTGCCAACCCGTCGCAATTTTCCGATTGTCGGGATTTTCGACGTTGGCATGTATGAATATGACTCCAGCTTTGTGTTTATGCCGCTTGCGCTTGCGAGCGATTTTTTTGGCTATGACGGGCGTGTTTCGGCGCTGGAAATCTATGCGGCCGCGCCGGAAAATATCACCTTATTGCGCAATCTTATTGGCGAATCGCTGACCGATAATCTCAGCGCATTTGACTGGATTGAGCGTAATCGCGGTTTTTTGAATGCGCTACGGGTTGAGCGCAATGTGATGTTTTTGATTCTGACGCTGATTATCCTTGTCGCTGCTTTTAACATTATTTCTTCGATGATCATGCTGGTGCGGTCGAAAAATGCAGATATTGCGGTTTTGCGCGCGATGGGTGCCAGCAGCGGCAGTATCATGCGCGTGTTTTTAATGACGGGTGCCAGTATCGGCGTCGTTGGCACCACAGCGGGAACTGTTTTGGGGTTGGTGTTTTGTTGGAATATTGACGCGATCAAACAGTTTATTGAAGGCTTGTCGGGTGCGGAATTATTTGCCGCAGAAATTTATTTTTTGTCGAATTTACCGGCGAAAACCGACCCTCAGGATATTTTTATGGTGATTTCCATGGCGCTTGGCCTGTCGTTTTTTGCCAGCCTCTATCCGGCATGGCGGGCATCACGCGTTGCCCCGGCCGAGGCGCTTCGTTATGAGTGAGAGCATGTCGTCACAATCACCTTCACAGGCCTTGCTCGAACTGCGTGATGTGCGGCGTGGCTATCATCAGGGCGAGTCCAGACTAGATGTCTTAAACGGCGCCAGCCTAAGCGTGCGGGCTGGTGAGATGAAAGCCTTGGTGGGGCCATCGGGATCGGGCAAATCGACCTTGCTGAATATTGCCGGGCTGTTAGAGCAGCCGGACTCTGGAACAGTGTTTATTGATGGTATTGATTCGGCGCGGTTGCGTTCGGCAAAGCGCACCTTGTTGCGCCGCCAGCATATTGGCTTTGTGTTTCAGTTTCATCGTTTGTTGCCCGAATTTTCCGCGCTGGAAAATGTTATGATTCCACAGATGCTGGCCGGTCTGGACAAGTTTGAGGCAAGTGACCGGGCGGCACAATTACTGGCAATGGTTGGTTTGCAGGATCGTGTCGACCACCGGCCGGGATTGTTATCGGGTGGTGAACAGCAACGTGTTGCCATCGCCCGGGCCGTTGCCAATGCGCCGCGTGTGTTGCTGGCGGATGAACCCACCGGCAATCTGGATCCGGATACGGCGAAAGATGTTTTTGGGCATTTGGCGGCGATCACCCGCGCCACCCGGACGGCAGCCCTTGTGGTCACGCATAACCAGCAGCTGGCGCTGAATATGGACAGTATCCTGACCATTGAAAATGGTCATGTTGTCGAATTGGCCTGAACAAAACCGTTTTTTTACCTGACAAGTCGATTGGTCAGCCCGGCCGATTGCGATATGCTGATCGCCCACAGTGAAGCGTGAGTGAATCCGATGCCAGCCCAATTTGTCCATCTGCGTCTGCATAGTGCCTATTCTCTGACTGAATCGACCTTGCGGATTGGAAAATTGACGCAATTGGTCAGTGCTGATTCGCAGCCGGCAGCGGCGCTTACCGATACCAATAATATGTTTGGCGCTCTGGAGTTTGCGCAATCCATGGTGGCAGCCGGTGTGCAGCCTATTATGGGCGCGCAGATTGAGCTTGAAGATACGGACGGGCGCGGCGATGTCGTGTTGCTGGCGCAAAATCAGCAAGGCTATGTCAGGCTGTCACAATTATTGTCAAAAATCCTGTTATCTACCGATGGCACGCAGGTGCCAGCCTGTGATTATGATGATTTACGACACTATGGCGATGGTCTGATTATGCTGAGTGGCGGCGCATTGAGCGGGTTTGTCGGCAATCCGGCTGGCGATGGCCGGGCTAATCTGGCGCGGCAACGTCTGGAAATATTGGCCGAGATTCTTCCCGGCCGGCTGTATATTGAGCTGCAACGCCACGGCTTGTCGATAGAGCAGGCCAGCGAACCGCATCTTCTCGAATATGCCGACATGCTGGATCTGCCGTTGGTCGCAACAAATGATTGCCGGTTTGACGATCCCTCGATGAGCCAGCCACATGATACGCTGGTTTGTATCGGCACAAGCCGCAAAATATCAGAACAGGATAGGCCAAGATACTCGTCAGAGCATTACTTTAAGACTGCCTCTCAAATGTCTGAATTGTTTAATGATATTCCTGAGGCTATTGAAAATACTTTGGTCATTGCCAGACGCTGTAGCGTGATGGCGGAAACGCGGGCGCCCATTTTGCCGGCGTTTGCAACGGCGGCTGGGCGTGACGAGGCCGCCGAATTGCGGGCACAGGCCAGCGCCGGGTTACAGGCGCGGTTAGATCGGCATGTCGTAACCGATGCGCCGGATGATGCGGCGCGTCAGTCACTGGCACAGCCCTATTATGACCGGCTGTCCTTCGAGCTTGATATTATCGAGCAGATGGGGTTTCCCGGGTATTTTCTGATTGTTGCCGATTTTATCCAATGGGCAAAATCGCAAAATATCCCAGTCGGGCCGGGGCGTGGTTCGGGCGCCGGGTCAGTGGTGGCCTGGGCGTTGTCAATCACCGATCTTGATCCGTTGAAATGGGGGCTTTTGTTTGAACGGTTTTTGAATCCGGAGCGCGTTTCGATGCCGGATTTTGATATCGATTTTTGTCAGGACCGGCGTGAAGAGGTGATCAGCTATGTACAGGGCAAATATGGCCATGACCGGGTGGCGCAGATTATCACATTCGGTTCATTGCAGGCGCGCGCGGCATTGCGCGATGTTGGCCGGGTTCTGGAAATGCCCTATGGCCAGGTCGATCGCATTGCCAAGCTGATTCCAAACAACCCGGCCAACCCGACAACAATTGCCGAAGCGCTGAAATCCGAGGCGTCCCTGCGTGAACAAAAAGCTGAAGATGAGCAGGTTGCTGATCTGATCACCGTTTCAATGAAGCTAGAGGGGTTGTATCGGCATGCGTCCACACATGCCGCCGGTCTGGTGATCGGTGACCGTCCGCTGGCTGAATTAGTGCCGCTCTATCGTGATCCACGATCAGATATGCCGGTGACACAATTCAATATGAAATGGGTTGAAAAAGCCGGTCTGGTCAAATTTGACTTTTTGGGCTTGAAAACCCTGACAGTTTTGCAGCGGGCGGTCGATTTTATCGCACGACGCGGCACCCAAATTGATCTGGCGGATATTCCGCTTGATGACAAAGCCACATACGAGATGCTGTCGAATGGCGACACGGTTGGGGTGTTTCAGCTGGAATCAAGCGGCATGCGTGATGTGTTGCGCGGGCTCCGGCCTGACCGTTTTGAGGATATCATCGCGGTTGTGGCACTGTATCGGCCGGGGCCGATGGAAAATATCAAAGATTATGTGGCGCGCAAGCATGACCCGTCACAAATCACCTATATGCATCCGAATTTGGAACCGGTTTTGGCCGAAACCTACGGCATCATGATTTATCAGGAACAAGTGCAGCAAGCGGCGCGCGTGTTGGCTGGTTACACCCTCGGTGCGGCAGATATTCTGCGCCGCGCAATGGGCAAAAAGATCAAGGCCGAAATGGATGAACAGCGCCAGATTTTTATCAATGGTGCGGTAAAAAATGAACTTTCGGAGCAGTTGGCGTCGGACGTTTTTGACCAGATCGCTGCATTTGCCGGCTATGGTTTCAATAAATCACATGCGGCGGCCTATGCCCTGGTATCCTATCAAACAGCCTATCTAAAGGCGAATTATCCGGTCGAGTTTATCGCCGCGTCGATGGCACTTGACGCTGGTAACACCGATAAACTGGCTGTCTTCCGGCAGGAATGTCAGCAAAAATCGATTGCGGTATTGCCCCCCGACATCAATGCATCTTCGGCCAGTTTTGCGGTTGAGGTTGCCAATGACGCGGCAGATTCGCCTGCTAGTGTCCGCTATGCACTGGCTGCCATCAAAAATGTTGGCAGTGAGGCGATGGCACGGCTTGTTGAAATCCGGCAGGCGGATGGGCCGTTTTCCTCGCTGCAGGATTTTCTGCAGCGATTGCCACGTGAGGTGATCAACCGTCGCCAGATGGAGGGGCTGGCGCGGGCCGGGGCATTTGACTCGATTCATCCAAACCGGCGCGAATTGGTCGAAAATATGGATCTGTTGTTGTCGCATGCCGACGCCATGCGGCGCGAGGCTGAATCGAATCAGGATAATTTATTTGCCGGCACCGAGGCGGCAAGCGATACCAGCATCCGGCTGCAGGCATATGATGACTGGGCTGCGATGGACAGGTTGAAAGAAGAGTTCGATGCGCTGGGCTTGTATTTATCCGCGCATCCGCTGGACAGCTATGCCAGCCAGCTGTCACGGCTGCGTATCGTCACGCATGCTGGTTTGACCGAATTGTTGGAAAACGGACAGGCACCGCAACGGGTGAATCTGGCCGGGTCAGTGACCAGCAAACAGGTGCGTGTGTCACAGCGGGGCAACCGCTTTGCCTTTGTGCAACTCACCGATCAGACCGGGGTTTTTGAGGTCACCATGTTTTCTGATGTTCTGGCAGAGGCGATGGCGCTTCTTGATGCAGAAAAACCGCTACTTATTTCGGCCAATCTGAAAGTTGAGGAAAATGGCCCGCGGCTGTTGGCGGCCCGGGTTCAGTATCTCGATGATGCTGTGGCGGCCTGGCATGGCGGGGTCGCCCTGTGGGTTCAGGATGAAAAGCCACTGGCGGCGCTGAAGGATGCGTTGCGCGCCGATGGGCCGGGCAAGGCCGAGGTGAAATTGCAAGCCCTGATCAATGGCAATGAAGTCTGCATCGGCGTGCCGGGCCGGTTTCGTCTCAGCGGTGAATTGAGACAGCATTTACGGCGCATGCCGGGCATTTTAAATGTGCAGGAATTATAACGAAAACGCGGTTGCCGGATTTGCGGTTTTTTGCCGGTAACGGGTTGCTTTTCGCGGCTTAACAAGCTAAACAACAGGCGATTTCACACATGGGGACGGCCCCGGCACAGTAGATCCTGTGTTTTTGGCCATCCGGTGAAGGCAAATGTCTTTCATTTCCCCATGGAGGTTTAACCGGAGAACAGGAGTATTAAAAATGGCTCTCCCTACATTTACTATGCGCGAAATGCTTGAAGCTGGTGTTCATTTTGGACATAGCACACGTCGTTGGAATCCGAAAATGGAACAATTCATTTTTGGCGCCCGTAACAAAACACACATTCTTGATCTGCAACAGACGATGCCAATGTTTCATCAGGCATTACAGGCGCTTAGCGACGTTACTTCACGTGGTGGCCGGGTTTTGTTTGTTGGCACCAAACGTGCGGCAGCCGAAAAAATTGCCGAAACAGCGCGTAACTGTGGCCAGTATTATGTGAACCATCGCTGGCTTGGTGGCATGCTGACAAACTGGTCAACCGTTTCGCAATCGATCCGCCGGTTGCGCGATCTTGAGGCGCGGTTTGAGTCTGGTGAGATTAACCAGTTGACCAAAAAAGAAACATTGCAATTGACGCGTGAGCAGGAAAAGCTCGAGCGCACCTTGGGCGGAATCAAGGAAATGGGCGGCATTCCCGATATGCTGTTCATTCT
>Ga0181599_1003629_pt1 | contig 12936 bp, 7 predicted proteins | sample 041ome_3_FD_148658 | JGI IMG/M metagenome (GOLD analysis project Ga0181599, IMG submission 148658) | Coastal salt marsh microbial communities from the Groves Creek Marsh, Skidaway Island, Georgia - 041405US metaG (spades assembly) | ecosystem: Environmental > Aquatic > Marine > Intertidal zone >...
GGGTGCGGATAGCTGCACCCAATGACTCTGATGCAGGCGGTAATAGCCTAACCAATAGCGGCAGTATCACGAGTGCGAAGGCCCAGGGCCAGAGGAAATCAAGCACTGGCCACCTCGTGATGTTTCATCCAGAGGCGAGCGTGATACCAATCAATTGTTTTGGGTAGTTCGGGCTCTGCACGGTGCACCTGCGATAAAATAGTGAGTGCGTCGGCATCCAGCTTGCTGCAGGTTTGACGTAGGAAGTTCGGCCAATCATCGCCAGACAATCCAGCGACGGTATTAGGCGCGTAAGCCTTCAACGCCGTTGTCTTCAGCGCGCGACTGAGCATCTGTACGTCAGCGGAGTCTGCTTCTAATTCAATGAGCCACTGAACACCGGCACGTCGATAAACGGCGCGTTGATAATGCCTGAAGGCGAGATAGAGGAGTGTGCCCAGCACTATCGCGAATAACGCGATAACGGCCCACCAGCCTGGCGCGAGCGGCAAGAGACCAATGGCCTCAGGCGTCCTTAGCGGCGCGAGTTGTTCTAGTAGCTGCTCGGGGTTCATCGCTTAGGAAACACTCGTTGCAAAAGTTCATTCGGGTTTTCACTGGTGTCGACGGGAACCAGCGGCACCTGATAGCGACGAAGATAATCGATGACCTCGGCTTGAGACTTCTCAAAGTCATCTTTGTAGGCGTTCCGCAAGCGCTGCATCGAGGTGTCCATTTTTATCTGCTTGTTCCCATCGGTCAGCGCATATTTCCCCGAGGGTGGCAGTTCTGCATCGAGCGGGTCGGTGATTTTGAAGCAGACCACTTGTCGATGGCTGACGATATCGCGGAGTGTTTTTTCCACCGACGTATCAGAGAGAAGGTCGGTAAAATCGCTGATTAGCATCAGTCGCGCGCCGGGCCTCGAAAGACTCTTGAGCTGACTGAGCGCAACGGGCCACGAATCGTTCGACTCACTGTATGACGAAGAGGAGGGCGAAGGTGCTGACTCCATAAGGCGCAGCAAACGCAATACCGAGCGTTTAGAACGCTGCGGCTTAATTTCGAATAGGCCTGAATTGGTCATTGCAATACCGCCGACGCGCTCGCCGGCATCGAGTCCCGCCCATGCCAATACCGAGGCGATGTGTGAGGCGAGAACGGTCTTAAAGCAATTTTTAGAGCCAAACCACATGGGGGAGCGAAGATCTATAAGCAGCACAATGGGTTGCTCTCTATCTTCTTGAAACAGCTTTGTATGAGGATCGCCCGAGCGCGCGGTAACGCGCCAATCGATTGAGCGCACGTCGTCGCCCGGTGCGTAAAGCCTCACTTCCTCAAAGTCTACGCCGCGTCCGCGCTGACGAATTTTTCGCCGGCCTGCCAACAGCGCGAGTGCCTTGGATTGCGCATTGATGTTAATCGACTGGGCAACGTGACGACCCTCTACGAGTCGCTCTGCCGAGACTTTGTGACCTTTGGGGAGAAACTCCAACATGCTAATGAGCTTAGGCTACTGGAACCAGATCCAGCAGCTTGTCGATAACACTGTCGGCTGTCACTCCTGCAATTTCACCGTCATAGCTCACAACGAGGCGGTGTCGCAAAACGTCGTGCGCCATTGCCTTTACATCATCAGGGCTGACAAAGTCTTTACCAAGAAGCCAAGCATGTGCACGAGCACAGCGATCGAGTCCAATTGTTGCGCGAGGCGAGGCGCCGTACTCGATCCAGCTTGCGAGCTCTGCGTCATAAGCCTCAGGCTGTCGTGTCGCCATGATCAGCTGCACAATATATTCCTCGACCGCATCAGACATATGCAACTTCAATACTTCTTCACGCGCAGCAAAGACCGTGGCCTCAGATACCTCGGGCTGATCAACCGACTCGCCGGTTGATGCCTCGCGGCGCGCGAGCTTGAGAATTTCTCGTTCCGCGTTCGCATTGGGATAGTCCACTTTTACGTGCATGAGGAAACGGTCGAGCTGCGCTTCAGGCAGTGGATAGGTACCTTCCTGCTCGATAGGGTTCTGGGTTGCCATTACGAGGAAAAGCCGAGGAAGCGGGTAGGTTGTGCCACCCACACTTACTTGTCGTTCGGCCATGGCTTCTAACAAAGCGGACTGTACCTTCGCGGGTGCTCGGTTGATTTCGTCAGCAAGAATGAGGTTGTGAAAAATAGGTCCCGCCTGGAATTCAAAGGTCCCTAGCTGCGGACGAAAAATGTCTGTCCCCGTTATATCACCGGGAAGCAGATCGGGTGTGAACTGAACTCGGTGGAAGTCCCCCTCGACGCCCTCAGCCATCATTTTGATGGCGCGGGTTTTTGCTAATCCTGGAGCACCTTCAACCAAAAGGTGGCCGTCAGCCAAAATTGCGATGAGAAGTTTTCGGACGAGATCAGTCTGACCAATAATTTGTTGACCGAGCCAGTTTTCGAGGCCGGATAGTGCAGCGTGTGTCATGTGATTTTTACCTACAGCGACGTCCCCCAAAACATGGGGTTATGCTGAGACAAACTCAAGTCTTCAAAGTTTCTCTCAGTGACTTAATTTAGACATTATCGGGTAAATTCGTCTGTCGCGTCGACAAAGATCATTTCTTTGGGAGATTCACCCGTTGATCCAGCGGGTCTCTGTAGTATTAAGTTCCGCGAGGGCTGGCTAATTTTCGACTCAGTCACCATCTTTCATGCACTGCCGACCGTCGACTTCCCGGAGGGCGGAGTAGTGCAAGTGACCGCCAATGATTCCAATGAAATTTTCGGTCTTGATCATATTGATCGTCGCTACAAATCGACACGATCGAGAAATTGCAGTAACTGCTTCGCTTTGCGAGTAAAACCCCGTATGTTGCGCGGGTCTCGGGTGCTGCGATGCAGATATCCAACGTCGACTGATACCTGTGAGTCCCCCAGCATGAACCGAATAGAAAAACTCAAAAACGACCTCTACAGTTTTGAAGAACTGGATACCTTAGAAAAAAACGCCATCAAGCTACGTGATCAAGAAACGCTTTCACTCGTTACATTAAGCCGCGCGTCCAAGAAAGCAAAAGGTGAAAAACCCAAGAGCACGGTCGACGCTCATGGTGTGCCGCTCACCAAGCGCGGCCGCAGAGATGCTAAAGCCGGGCGCCAGAAGAATCCCTGAAGAGTCCCTGAAGAATCTTATTAGAACTCGGATCGCAGCCAACCGTATCACCCAGAGACTAACCACAAGCGTCGGACGAGTCTGCATCAACGCGAGTGGTTCGGTTTGCTGCGGCGGTCAATTGAGGCGGAGCGATGGGTAAGTAAGGGCTGAGAACACTCTAAGCCACCGCGCTCCCGAGCATTACGCAGCGTGCCCACGGCTATTGTGAGATCGTCCCTGTTTTTTACCAGTCGGCTTAGCGCCGCGACGCTGTGCACTAGAGCGCCTGCCTTCGGGTTGCCGACCATCGGCTTGGCGGCCGTTGCCTCGGCTAGCACGTCCGTTTTGAATGGGTTCTGGTTTGATCGTGGGGTCCACGTCGTAACCCGGCAATTTCACTTGCTCAATTTTGGTTCCGATGAGCTTTTCAATGTCGCTCAACAGCTTTAGCTCGTCGACACAAACAAGTGAGATTGCACCACCTGTTTGTCCTGCACGTGCTGTACGTCCTATGCGATGCACATAATCTTCGGCTGAATTGGGTAGTTCGAAGTTCACAACATGGGGAAGCTTTTGAATATCAATACCGCGGGCTGCGATATCAGTGGCTACCAGCACCCGGACAGTACCCGACTTAAAATCGGCCAAGGCTTTTGTCCGCGCGCCCTGGGATTTGTTTCCATGAATTGCCGCGGCCGAAATACCATCGGTTTCCAGTTGCTCAGCCAGTCGATTTGCTCCGTGCTTGGTGCGCGTGAAAACCAATACTTGTTGCCAATTATTCTCGCCGATTTGCTGTGACAACAGCTCGCGCTTACGACGCTTATCTACTGGATACACCACTTGACTGACACGCTCAGTGGTCGTGTTCTCCGGTGTGACCTGAATCTCGCTGGGATTCGTTAGGAAATCAGCGGCAAGGCGTTTGATTTCGGAAGAGAACGTGGCAGAAAAAAGCAGTGTTTGGCGTTGCTTGGGTATGCTCTTTACCACCCGGCGAATATCATGAATAAAACCCATTTGAAGCATGCGATCGGCTTCATCGAGCACGAGCGTTTCAATTCTAGATAGATCTACGCTTCGTTGCTGAACGTGATCGAGCAGCCGCCCGGGAGTCGCAATGATGATGTCGACACCTCGAATGAGCTTTTGTTTTTGCGGGTTAATGCTCACCCCACCAAATACGACCGCCGAACGAAAGTTGAGGTAACTGCTGTAGTCCCTAACACTCTCGTGTACCTGTGCAGCGAGTTCGCGCGTCGGGGTCAGTATCAGTACTTTTGGGTAACTCTTGTGTTGAGTGTTTGGGTGCTTATTCTGCAGTTGTTGCAGCAACGGTAGGGTAAAGCCGGCGGTTTTACCCGTGCCGGTTTGAGCACCGGCGAGTAAATCTTTGCCTTGTAACACCAGCGGGATAGCTTGTTGCTGAATGGGGGTTGCTTCAACGTAGCCCTTTTTCTCAACAGCACGCAACAGCTCCGACGACAGGTCGAGGTCTTTAAAATACACAGATCAAGTTCCTAATAGGTTGTCTTGCAGGTCGTCTGGCCAGGCTACAGTCAACGTATGAGGTAGGGGCTCGGTCCAGACTGGGGTTTTTTGATAATGAGCCCTCAAGGATTCCGGGGCCGGGATAGGTGCAGACCGAAAGGCACCCAACAACCGCAGAGTTGCAAAGTTTTGTAATGATGGGAAGGGATGCGGGCGTACTCTGGTATTTATGCGCGTAAAAACTGAGTGAACGGCTTAGATAAGGATATGATCCGCGGTTTTCTACTCGATTTTTAGAGTGAGAGAGGCCCCTGACGGCGCTCTCCTTCATAGCACCAGTGTTGTCCCAAATAACGCGCTTTTTTCTTTGGCCTCAGCAGAGTGAGATCCGCAATGACAAACCCATCAACGCAATCACCAAAATCCGGATCTCGATTAAAGGCGCAAAATGTTACACCTGTGTGTTCGGTTGTTTGTGAGTAGTGCTTGTAAAGCGTCGGCACCTTCAAACCCTCCGAAGCAAGGTAATGTTTCAAGGCCTTGAAATCCTCCTCTCGGTCGATGCCGAAAAATTCCTTATCCAGTTTTGCTTTTACCTCATCGGAAATGGTGAATGGCGTTCTGGGATGTACCTCGACGGGAAGGCTTTTGTAGTTTTCCGAGTAGAAATAGGCGATCCGCGCTATGGCCTCTGCGTTGTAAAAGCGCGAAATCGATGTCGCCCCAAATAGGTACCGAATATGAGGTCTTTTTGCTACGTAGGCGCCGATGCCATACCAGAGATAATCGAGCGCATTTCGCGTTTGATACTTTGGTTGAACAAAGCTGCGACCGAGTTCTAGCCCTCGTGCGAAGTAGCGCTGCATGGAGGATGAGAACTCAAAGAGCGTGCTTGTGTACAAGGCCGAGACTCCGCCTTGGTCAGTGAGTAAGCGCGCATCACCCAATCTATAAGCACCAACAATCTCCAATTCATCCTCGTCCCAAAGGAATAATTGGTCATAAGTTTTGTCGAAACTGTCTATATCTCTAGGCTCACCTGACCCTTCGCCGACAAGTCTGAAGGTCATTTCTCGAAGCCTGCCGATTTCGCGCATGATGCTGGGTGATTGCTGAGCCGTCGTTAGGAGAATGCGCTTACCGTCGGGCGTTGTGCCTAAATGCTCGCAGGCTGAGGCCTCACGCCTCACTAGTACTGGAGACTCGGGCGGAGCCACTGTCTCTACGGAGTCAAAAATCGGCTTTCGATTCTTCGCTAGTCGGTAGACGTGTTGTTTAAACATACTCGCGAGCGTCGCTGCAGAAAATTTGTTCGCCGCGTAAACCTCATGCGGAATGGCCCTTCCTATGCGGGCATCGATTGTGTTGTGGCTTTGCTTAAACATCTCCCTAATGAGCCACGCCGTTGATAAGGGCTTTGCGAGCACACTCAGGCTATAGAAAAATACAGAGTTTCGACCACCCACGAAGATCGGTAGGATCGGTGCCTTGGTGGCGGAGGCAAGCTTAATAAAACCACTTTGCCAGGCCGGATCTCGAATGCCTTTGGCACCGAACCGCGAAACCTCGCCCGCGGGGAATATCAAGAGCGCAGACTCATCATTGAGATGTTCTTTTATCGCTAACAAATGTTTACGGCCGGTCTTTCCCCCCATGTTGTCGACAGGTAAGAGCACAGGATGCAAGCGGCTTATTTGCATTAGCATGTTGTTAGCAACGACTTTCACATCAGGTCGTATCTGCCGGATAAGATAAAGGAGCGCCAGCCCGTCGAGTGAGCCTATCGGATGATTCGCAACGATAATTACCTTGCCGGTGGCCGGGATCCGATCTCGCTCAGATTCTCGGGTACGGAGTTGGAAATCGAAGAAAGTGAGTGCCGATTCAACAAGGTCAAAGCCCTCGCTATCTGGGTATTCGCGGTCAAACTGTTCGAACCGTCTTTGAAAAAACAAAAAGCTGAGAGTACTGCCAGCGACACGGGCAAGCCTTGAATGGCGACGCGCGAATTCAGGAAAGTACTGCTGCACTAAGTTTTGAAAGTTAAGCATCCATAACTCCGCTGCTTTAGGTCGCAGATCTCGTCATGCTGAACATAATCTGGGGTTTCAAACCAGCCGGAATTTTTCCCGTTACCGGACAGATATGAAGCGCAGTGCATCCGCATGATTGTCACGTGGACTTTAACCGGATTGGCGTGCAGTGCATGTGAAGTTTTTGTGACGTTGTATTGCCCTTACAGGCATATAAGACTCCAAAAAACAATGTGTTAGCGGCATTTTATCATCTTCGACTTAACGGTTGTCATAAAACAATCATCTTTCAGCAAGGAATTTGTAATCTGCGGTTAATAAAGTGCTCGCCCAAGCCACTCTAAAGTCGAGAGTGTTAATCGCTTGAGGAGCACCGATGATAAAAAGTACGTTAGCGCGTCTGCTGTTGATCACGGCAGGGTTGTTGTTACCCCAACTAGCCACGGCCGAGGATGAACTTTTACTTTATGTTTTCCAAGGCGGCCAGCCTCAGCGCTCAGCGACGATTACGATAGACGGTGAAGTCGCTGGCACCACACGACTGGATGGGTCATTCACGGCAGACCTTAATGCAGGCGGCCACGTTGTGGCTGTTGACGCGAGCGGTGATCAACGCGTTGTTCGCTTTGCCCTGGAATCAGGCCAGTTAGCCGACGTCGTGATCGAATTAGCCCCCGGCTCATCGCCGCTTGTCGATGTGTACGCTAGTAGAGAGTCTGCTGCAGAGCGACGCGATCAACCCAAAGGAAGTCTTGAAGTTACTGTCACAAGAGATGGCGCGCCAGTAATAGGCACGGTCGTGAACCTGTCCAATGGCGGGGGACGAGCGGCCTCCGATGAGGACGGTGTAGCAACGATTGAGGCGCCACGCGGGCGCTACACAGTAACTGTTGATGGCAATCGCTACACCAGCCGCGTTTTCGCCGGAGTGACTCGAGGTTTGTCGGTCAGGCTGGCGAGTGAGTCTATCTCTTTTGAGCTTGAGCGGCCGCAGTTAGAAGAGGTGGTGGTTCTGGGTAGCTTTGATCCCGGCGCCTTTGAGTTAAGCGAGCGAGACACAGGCAATATTGTCGACACACTTGGCGTGGAGCAGCTCGCGCGTTACGGAGACAGTGATGTTGCGGCATCGATCGTACGCGTTCCTGGTGTGTCAGTGCAGAACGATAAGTATGTGGTGATTCGGGGTTTAGGTGATCGTTATGTCACGGCGAACCTCAATGGCTCTGCCATGCCCTCAACCAACCCTTCTCGACGAACGGTTCCATTGGACCTCTTTCCGTCAAGTTTTGTAAATCAGCTAGACGTTAAGAAGACCTATCTGGCGTCAATGCCGGGTGAGTCTACTGGCGGCAATTTGGTGATAAACACCAAGACGTTCCCTGATGAGGCCTTTATTGACTTGTCAGTGCAGTTGGGCGGCGTTACAGGCCTTACTGGAAGCTCGGTTGCTGTTGACGCGCTGGAGGGCGATTCGGATTTTCTGGGTTGGGATGATGGAACGCGAGAAGAGAACGGAGCAATTGCAGCTATTGCCGACGCGCTCAAAGTAGGGAGCATTACTGACAGCGACGGCAATACCTTCGTTGTGGATAGTTACATTTCTGGTCAACTTCGACAGTCAGCTGGCCTTCTGATGATGGATGGCTGGGATGCCGACACTGCGTCTGTGACGCCGGCTATTGATTTGGGTATCTCTGCTGGTGATGTCTTCTACATCGGCGACGCTGAGATTGGCTACTTTGCTGCAGGCAGTTATGCCAATAGCTGGAGTCAACGACAGAATGGCATCCGCCGGTCGTACGGCGGTGGCTCTGACATCGTGGCGGACGACTTCACCTATCAGACAGCGACCAACAACATTGAAGTCAGTGGTTTGGTTTCAGTGGGCGTGGGCATTGGAGATAGTACCTATGAGTGGAACACCATTGTCTCCCGCGTGACGGACTCCTTCGTTGAGCGCTACGTGGGTGTCGAGGGCGACGAGTTCCGGTCCGTTGTGGGCACAAGTGTACAGTGGGAAGAGCGTCAATATGCCTCGACTCAGGTCGCCGGATCGCACTTTCTCAACGAATCCGGTTCATTGTTCCTCGAATGGCAAGCAACCGTGAGCCAAGCTGAACGCGATGTGCCTGATCGCCGCAACTCTTCGTTCATTGCAAGTCAGTCGCAGACACTGGGCAGTGACCTGGTCGCCGGGTTTGATTTTAGTGCAACGAATGCATCACAGGGTGACTTGTTCACAGGCTTCTTTTTCAACTACGGCGGTAGCAATCGACGCTTCAATAACTTGGTCGATAACAACTACGAACTCTCATTCGATCTGACATGGGATGTTTTTGACGATGGCGACTCGTTTAGTTCATTGAAGATGGGACTCAGTGCCATTGAGCGCGATCGAGAGGCAGAAGCGGCCATCTATGGCTACTCCACGATCTTGGCAGGGGACATATTAGCGGCGCCTAATGCGGTCGTCTCGGACGTGGTTTACGCGGCGAGTAATGACCCATCCGTTATAGGTGGCGTCCAGGGTTCAGTGACGCGCGGCCTCACCTTCACGGAGTCAACGCTTCCCTCTGATAATTATGGTGCGGACCTTACCTACAACAGCGCCTACGCGCTCTATGACCACACGCTTGGGTTGGAATGGCAGGTCATCACAGGCATCAGATTTGAGGAGTACGTTCAGACTACCGAGACTTTTAGCAGTTTCAATGGTCAACCCGTGGAGTCTGTTATCGATGAAATCACGCCACTGCCGCATTTTGGCGTGAACTGGTCGTTTACCGATGATCAACAGCTTCGAGTCGCATTGAGTGAGACGATTGCGCGTCCAGACTTTAAAGAGACGGCGAATGCCTACTACCAGGATCTTGAGTTCGGCGCTCAGGTCTTTGGTAATCCATTTCTCCAAACCTCTTCCATCACCAATGCCGATATTCGCTGGGAGTGGTACTTCGACGAGGACGCAGGTAACAGCATTTCCGTCGCTTTATTTCACAAAGAAATCGAGGACGCTATTGAGCGAGTCGTGATCGCAGCTTCGGGCACGGCAGCCAACGCGCGTACGTTCCAAAACTCTGATCTTGCAGAACTTAACGGTATTGAAGTCGAAGGGCGGATTTCATTCTCGCTCTCGGACGATTTTGACTCCGAGATCTTTATCGATTTCAACGCGGCATCCATTGAGTCTGAGGTCGATATCGGCGGCGGCGTGATTCGTGCTATGCAGGGGCAACCCGACTACACAGCAAACATCATTTTTGGCTACGACGATTTTGCGACAGAGCAGCAGGTGACCTTATTGCTCAATCAGAACGGTAAAACCGTTGCTGACCGCGGTATTCAAGGCGCAGCCGATGTCATTTTAAAGCCAAGGCTTGACGTTCAACTGGTCTATCGATGGGACGTGAGCGAAGCGCTCTCAGTGCGCGCAAAGGTCAACAATCTACTAAACGAAAATTTTGAGTACTCGCAGGGAGGCAAGGTCTTCCAGCAGTACGAACGAGGAACAAGTTTCCAAGTTGGAATCGACTGGAAACTGTAGAGCAGCACCAAAACAGCGAAAACCATTTTCATTAGGAGTGAATGTAGATGAATAAGCAGTTAGTCATGGCGCTACTCGCCTCTGGAGCCCTGGTAGGACTCAGCGGTTGCAGCGGCGGCGGTGGAGATACAACGATTATCATTGAGCCGCCAACAAACGATGGTGGGTCCGGCGGAACTCCCGCACCAGCGCCCGCGCCGGAACCTGAGTCCAATGACGTTCCTTGCCCCGAGGGCACGACAGAAACATCGACCGATGTTTGCGAACTCACGGGTACATACGACGCAGACATGACCTTGGTAGCCGGTAATACCTACACACTGAACGGCCGCGTTCAGTTTGGTAATGGCGCTGCGCGAATGTCATCTGCGACGACACTCGAAAATGGCGACACCCTGACCACACCAACGCTCACCATTGAGCCTGGTGTTGAGGTCAAGGGATTAAACGCCTCCGACGGCACATTCCAAACCGCCGCGGTACTGCAAATTAACCGTGGCGCTAACATCATGGCTGTAGGCACAGCTGATGATCCCATTATCTTCAGTTCGGAAGACGCCGATTACGAAGGGCCATTTGAGTGGGGTGGCCTGATTGTCAGCGGTTTTGGTCCGCATAACACCTGTGATGATGAGATCTGCAATATCACTGCGGAAGGTGGTGCGGGCATCTTTGGCCAGGTGTCTGGATCAACACCTGACGATAACAGCGGCATGCTAAAATACGTTGTCATCGCGGAAGGTGGTTACTTGATCAATGCGGATGGCGACGAAATCAATGGACTTTCGCTCAACGGTGTCGGTAATGGCACTGAGATCGAGTACCTGCAGGTCCACGATAACGCGGATGATGGTATTGAGTTTTACGGCGGCAACGTCAACGCTAAGCACGTCGTGGTGACAGGTGCGCGTGACGATTCCATCGATTGGGACGAGGGTTATCAAGGCAACCTGCAGTATGTCGTTGTGAAGCAGTCTGCCGAGGGTAGTGGTGAGGCGTTCGAGATGGATACGCAGGGCGCGGACTCGCCTCTATCCAAGCCAACGGTATCAAACGTCACGATTATTGCTAATAAGCAAGCTGACGATGACTCGTTCATCATGCAGTTCAAAAAGTTGTCAGGCGGTTTCTTCCATAATGTGGTCGCCACGGTTGATGCTGACTCGCCAAATGCGTTTGATACGTGTGCGCGCATCACGGGTGGATCCGAAACTAACGTTGGCACTTCACTGGTGTTCAACAATTGGATTCAAGACTGTGCCAACGCGGCCGGTGATCGGGGTGTACTTGCAACGGTTGATATGGGTGGCGCTGCACTGAATGTTACTGCGACCTTTGCCAACTTGAACTCGCTCGCGGCCTCTACGGCTGACGCGGCTAAGCTGTCCGAAGCGATGGATTGGGCAGCAATCAACGCTTCTTTCGGTGAGTCAGTTGCAGACGTCGCGTACCTCGATGCAGTTGATTACATCGGTGCCGTTGACCCCGATGCAACGACCGCCTGGTGGGACGGTTGGACTATCGAAGGTTCTGTGGGTACACCTGAAGCAATAGCAATCGAGTGTCCTGCGGGCACCACTGAAACGGCGGATAACGTCTGTGAGCTCGAGGGCATCTATAACGAAGACATGACACTTGTTGCCGGTAACACCTACACGCTAAAGGGACGTGTTCAGTTCGGTAACGGCGCTGAGATTCTCGATGCGCAGGGTTTCACTCAAGGTGGTGCTGAGTTGACGACGCCTACGCTGACGATCGAAGCTGGTGTAGAGGTGAAAGGCCTCGAGGCGGCCGACGGCACTTTCCAAACAGCTGCGGTATTGCAAATAAACCGCGGTGCGAAGATTGAAGCGGTGGGTACAGCAACGGCGCCGATCATCTTCAGCTCTGAGGATGCAGATTACGACAACCCATTCGAATGGGGCGGACTCGTGATTAGCGGATTCGGTCGTCACAATACGTGCACTGCTGATCTCTGTAACATCACTGCTGAAGGCGGTGCGGGTAACTTCGGTCAGATCAATGGCGACACGCGAAATGACTCCAGCGGAACGCTCAAGTACGTCGTGGTAGCTGAAGGTGGTTACTTGATCAATGCGGACGGCGACGAGATCAACGGCTTGTCACTGAACGGCGTTGGTAGCGGTACTGAGATCTCATACCTGCAGGTTCACGATAACGCGGATGATGGTATCGAGTTCTACGGCGGTGACGTCAACGTTAAGTACGCAGTTGTGACTGCAGCTCGCGATGACTCCGTCGACTGGGACGAGGGCTACCGAGGCAATATGCAGTACGTTATCGTTAAGCAGTCGCCTGAGGGCAGCGGTGAAGCGTTCGAGATGGACACGCAAGGCGCGGATGAGCCACTCTCTAAGCCAACGATCGCCAACGTCACTATCATTGCTAACAAACAGGCTAACGACGACTCCTTCATCATGCAGTTTAAGAAGAAGTCAGGTGGTTTCTTCCACAATGTGGTAGCGACAGTCGCAGGTGATTCACCCAACACGTTTGCATCGTGTGCGCGGATCACCGGTGGCGCAGGAGCGAATGTAAACACAGCGCTTGTATTCAATAACTGGATTCAAGACTGTGCGAACGATGGAAGCGGCGGTACGTTGGTATCTGCTGACAGTGAAGATGGTGCTGACGCGGTAGGTAACGCAACCGTGGTTGTTGCAGCGCCGGCTCTGGATGCGATTTTGGCATCACAGGCGCCTGAGGCAGTGCTCGCAGCTCCCGTAAATTGGAG
>Ga0181599_1003636_pt1 | contig 12915 bp, 9 predicted proteins | sample 041ome_3_FD_148658 | JGI IMG/M metagenome (GOLD analysis project Ga0181599, IMG submission 148658) | Coastal salt marsh microbial communities from the Groves Creek Marsh, Skidaway Island, Georgia - 041405US metaG (spades assembly) | ecosystem: Environmental > Aquatic > Marine > Intertidal zone >...
GACCGGTGATGTGGACTTTGACGGCGTCAAGGACAAGTGCAGCTTCATTACCCCGGTACCGGGCGGTGTGGGTCCAATGACTATCGCGTCCCTGATGCAGAATACCCTTAATGCCATAAGCATGAAGTAAATGGCTCCATTTTTGGCAAAACGGCTGGCCAAGTGGGGAGCAAGACAGATGACAAGACGAACGGCAGGACGGATGTAATGAGCGAAGCACTGACAGAACTCAAACCCTATCTGGGAAAAGTAGCCGATGCTCAGGTATTGTCTTTTGAGGAGGCGCGGCAGGCGTTTGAGATCATTATGTCCGGCCGCGCCACGCCAGCACAGATAGCCGGCTTTCTGGTGGCATTGCGCATGCGCGGCGAAAATGTCGATGAAATCAGTGCCGCAGTAGACGTAATACGCTCCAAGGCGCTGGCAGTAAAGGCGCCCATGGATGCCATGGACATCGTAGGTACTGGCGGTGATGGCTCCGGCACGCTGAATATTTCCACGGCAACCGCGATTGTTACTGCAGCTTGTGGCGTTCCCGTGGCAAAGCATGGCAATCGTGCCCTGTCATCGAAATCCGGTGCCGCCGATGTATTAACCTCACTGGGGGTTAATCTGGAGGCGGACATCGCATGCATAGAACAGTCCATTACAGAAGCGGGTATTGGCTTTATGATGGCGCCGCGTCACCATGAATCCTTTAAATACGTCGGGCCGGTGCGGGTCGAAATGGGGATTCGTACCATATTCAATATCCTTGGCCCCTTATGTAATCCGGCCGGTATTAAAAATTACTTGATCGGCGTCTTTGCCCAACAGTGGGTAAGGCCAATGGCAGAGGTGCTGGCCAGGCTTGGTTGTGAGAAAGCCTGGGTTGTCCATGGCGCTGACCATCTCGATGAATTGAGTACCACAGGCAGTAACTATATTTGTGAAGTAAGCGCCGGTGCGGTCACTGAATTTAAGCTGTCACCGGAAGATGCCGGGCTTGCTGTCGCCAGTCTGGAGGACTTGAAGGGCGGTGACGCCGCCTATAACGCGGAACGCCTGACGGCCCTGTTAAATGGGCAGCTTGATGCTTACCGCGATGTGGTGCTGTTCGGCACAGCCGCCGCACTGCTCATCGCTGGTAAAGCGGCTAATATACGTGATGGTGTTACTCTGGCAGAGGCAGCCATTGATTCCGGAAAAGCCAAATCAGTTCTGGATAAACTGGTCAAAATCACTAATAGCTAAATTATATTGTAGATTTTGCCACGCCCCGTGAGTGGTCAAGCTTTATTGATGTATCCGGCAGGATAGAAAAAATGAGCAGCAACCAATGTCCAGTGTGTCAGCAAGAAGCCATGGATGCCATGACCAAACTGATGAAACGGCCTCATGTCTGTCAGAATTGTGGCGTTGAACAAAGGATGAACCTCATTTATACCAGTGTGGTTTCCATCATCTTTTTTGCCCTGGCCGTGCGGTCACTCATTACTTCAGGATTTTCAGCTGGCGCCATGGTGACAGTTCTTGTGATGACCGCGGCATTCATCGGGGTATGCCTGCTTATTCCCCTGGAAACCAAGGGCTCGACCTCCGAGACCTGAGCCAGTTAGATTGCGGTTTGCCTGGGTAATTGAAATCTCTGGCTAATCTTGAATCTACCTTTGGCCTCCTTCGTAAAGTGCCTCTAACTTGCTGAAATTACTCCGCTAAATCCTTTATTGATTCTTATTTCTCCCGCAAAAAAAAGATACACTAGTCGACGCATTGTTCTTTGTGAAAACAATGTGAATAGATCAAAATCAGGTAAACCCACAATACTGTGCAGCGTTTAGAATCTTTTAACGGTATGGATTGACTTCGGAAAGCGGCTGAATAATAGAATGAACACAAGTGAAATTGAGTCAGAAACGCCAGTAATTACAAGACGTGGCCGTAAGCTCTGGATTGTTGCTATCGTCCTGCTGCTGTGCGGTGCCGGCAGCTGGTATTACTGGCAGTCAAACTCCCAACAGGAAACCACGAATCAGCCGCTGATAGCGACAGTGCAAATAGGCAATATAGAGAACACCATCACTGCGGCTGGGAGTTTGCAACCCTTCGATTTTGTGGACGTCGGTGCCCAGGTGAACGGCATTCTGGAAACCCTGCATGTAGATATTGGCGACGTCGTGGAAGAAGGCCAGTTGCTGGCCGAAATTGATGCCAGAATTCAACTGGCCAGAGTGGAAGCCAGTCGTGCCAGTATTGAAGCCCTGGAAGCACAAATTGCCGCCCGTAATGCCTCCCTTGCACTGGCTCGAGCCAATGCCCGCCGTCAGGAGCGACTGCGGGATGCCGATGCGACCAGTGAGCTGGATTATGATAACGCCATTAATAATCTGGCGTCTGCAGAAGCCGGCTTGATCCAGCTGGAAAAACAGATTATTCAGAGTAAGGCCAGCCTGGAAAGTGATGAGACCCAGCTTGAATTTTCAAGGATCTATGCTCCCTCAGCCGGCACCGTGGTTTCGCTGGATATGAATGAGGGGCGCACCATCAACGCCAATCAGCAGGCGCCAACCATCCTGAGAATTGCAGATTTGAGCACCATGACCGTCGAAACTGAAATATCGGAAGCGGATATCAGCAGTATTAAGAAGGGCATGCCGGTCTATTTCACGACCCTGGGCGGAGGAAACCGACGCTGGTATTCCACCGTGCGACAGATACTGCCCACCCCGATAGTCGAGAATAATGTGGTGCTGTACACCGGTCTGTTTGATATCGATAACAGTGATGGTTCCTTGCTTTCTGATATGACCGCCCAGGTATATTTTGTTACTTCTTCAGCAGAAAATGTGCCCACTGTCCCGGTTGGCGCCTTAACCTTCATTGATCAGCCAGGTGCTGGGGGCTTTGCAGGCGCTGGTGGTGCAGGAGCCACAGGAAGACCCGCTGCCTTCCGGGGAGCGGGTAATGGGGCCGCCAGACCAGGAGCAGGCGCTGGACGCGCTAATACACAAGGTGCTCCGGCAACACGACTGGCCAGAGTTCAGGTGGTCAATAGTAACGGTGGATTTGAAGAGCGGGAAATTATGGTAGGTGTTACCAGCAGAATATCCGCTGAGGTAATTTCCGGTCTTGAAGTCGGAGATGAAGTGGTTGCCGGTATTCTGCAGAACATTCCGGGAGCAGCTGGGCAGGGTGGCCAAACGGATCGTCGTGAAATGTTCCGTGCTATGGGGGGCTTCCGTTGAGCACAGGCGCTCTCCATCCTGATACATCATTTGCCGCTGGTGATTTGAGCAAGGAACCAGCGCTCTCCAGTAGCGAAAAAAACACCACTGAAATAAGTGGTGAAGTTGCCATTCCATTAATTGAGCTAAAGAAAATCCATCGTATTTTTGCCACTGATGGTGGGGTCGAAGTTCATGCGCTACGCGGCATTGATCTAAAAATATACCCGGGTGAGTTTCTTGCCATTGTAGGGCAGTCGGGTTCCGGTAAATCCACTCTGATGAACCTGCTGGGCTGTCTGGATCGTCCTACCAAGGGCACCTATTTATTTGCCGGTCGAGATATCAAAAGCTTTGATGCTGATGGTCTGGCCTGGTTACGTCGTGAGGCGTTTGGCTTTGTTTTTCAAAGTTATAACCTCCTCAATAGTTCCACCGCAGAGGAAAATGTTGAGGTCCCGGCCATTTATGCCGGCCTGAATCACAACGACAGACGTATGCGTGGGGAAGCCCTGTTAACGTCCCTTGGTCTCGGTGATCGCCTTGATCACAGACCCACTCAACTCTCCGGCGGACAGCAGCAGCGAGTTTCCATTGCCCGTGCCATGATGAATGGTGGCAAGGTTATTTTGGCGGATGAGCCTACCGGTGCCCTGGATACCCAGAGTGGTATCGAAGTGATGGCCTTGCTGGAAAGTCTGGCCCGTGATGGACATACCGTCATCCTTATTACCCATGACAATGAAGTCGCCTCCCATGCGGATAGAGTCATTGAGTTTCGTGATGGGGAAATAATTAATGATAGCGGACATGCTGAAGGCGTCATTGACCCCAAACAGAATAAAACCCTGCGGGATTTATTTCTCAGCCGAAAAGTTGCCTCGCCAATGGCTGGTATTGGTGAATCCATTCGTATGGCGATGCGTTCCCTGAAAGCCAATATTTTCAGAACCATTCTGACCTTGTTGGGAATCGTGATCGGCGTGGCATCTGTCGTTGCCATGCTGGCCATCGGTGAAGGGGCGCGTGAGGACATTGTTGACCGCATTTCTTCAATTGGTACCAACAGACTGACATTACAGCCGGCGCGTGTGCCCGGCCAGCGCCGCAGCCTGCCGTCAACACTCACGCTTGAAGATGCTGATGCGGTAGGTCAGGAATTGCCCAATATACTGGGCGCCATGCCGGAATTACAAAGTAACTATACCGTCAGATATCAGCGTCTGGATTATTCGACTCAGGTAACGGCAACCACCGAGAATATGCCTGACCTGAGTGCCTGGCCTTTAGCCAAGGGCATATTTTTTACCCGCGAAGACAGTGATCGCTATACCCCGGTAGCCGTCCTCGGTGCCACCGTAACTAACGAGCTTTTTCCCGCCGGGGCAGAACCGCTCGGCGAATATATTCTGATCAAGAATATCCCTTTTCTGGTGATTGGCGTGATGACTACAAAGGGTGCCTCGTCCAATGGCAATGATCAGGATGATGTGGTTTTTGTGCCGTTTAAAACAGGGGCACTGCGTTTGATGGGTGAAAGCAATGCGCGCAGTATTTCCGTGTATGTCGATGATGTGGACGAAATTGAAGCCACAGAGCAAAACCTCATTCAGTATATGATTGCGCGTCATGGCAGTGAAGACTTTCGCATTTTCAATGCGGCTCAATTGCTGGAGACCATTACCGCTTCCCAGGATACCTTTACCATCTTGCTAGGTTCAGTAGCGGCCATTTCACTGCTCGTTGGTGGCATAGGTGTGATGAATATCATGCTGGTATCGGTGACTGAAAGGACCCGCGAAATTGGTATTCGTATGGCCACGGGTGCAAGACAAATGGATATTATGTCCCAGTTCCTTTCTGAAGCAATTGTGGTGTCTGGAGTGGGCGGTGTTATAGGTGTCATCACCGGTGTCACCGTTGGCTATATTCTTATTTTCTTTGAAGTGTCGATCAAGTTTACAGCGATGCCAATGATATTAGCCTTTAGTTGCGCTACTGCCACTGGGTTGATTTTTGGGTTTGCGCCGGCCCGAAAAGCAGCACAACTTGATCCGGTTGTGGCACTGGCGAACGAGTAACTTATGATGTACAGCCTGCGTTCTTTTCTATTTTCACTTGCCTGCATGGGATCTCTCGTCAGCTGTACGCTGACCGAGTTACCTCAGCTATCGGACGCTGATGTGCCGGAAAATTGGCAAGGACCAGTGGTTGAAGAGGCCGATATATGGCCGGAAACCGATTGGTGGAATGCCTTCAACGATGAAGAGCTGAGCAATATCATCTCTCAGGTTCAGGAAAATAATCTGGACCTGGAAAATAACCGTCGTAATCTAGAGTCAGCCCAGATTGCACTGAGGGAAGCGGGCTTTAACCTGCTGCCAACCCCTTTGGTAAATCTGGGGACGGGGGCCAGTTATAACGAAACAAGAGTCGATGGTTCCGAAACATCATCCAGCCCCAACGAACCATTTAGCCTGGGTGCCACGTTTACTTATAACGACATCCTCAGCAAGCCAGCTGCATATGACCGGGCTGTTGCAGATTATGATTTCCGCGTAGCCCAGGTTGCTGATGTAGCGCTTAATACCCTGGGAACTGCAGCCTCAACTTATTTCCAGCTACTGCTGACGCGGGATAAGGTCGAGGCATCCATGCAGAATGTGGAAAATGCTGAAGCGATTTATCGAATAGCCCAGGCCAGAGTTGACGCCGGTGTTGCCGTGCCCATTGAAGCCCTGCAACAGCAGATTGCACTTGATCGTGAGCGTAACAACCTGCGCAGTTTTATTCAGAATGACCTGGCTACGCGATCATCTTTGGCCTTGTTGCTGGGAAGATCTCTGCAGAATTTTGAGGTGGCCGGGCAGACATTGCAGAACATAGAAGTGCCTCTGGTTAAGCCCGGACTGCCGTCGGAGTTGCTGGTCAGACGACCGGATCTGGTTCAGGCTGAAGCCAATTTGCGCAGTGCCCGTGCCAGTGTCGATATCGTAAAGACCGATTTATTCCCGCAAATTTCCCTCACCGGAGGCATTAACGCATCCAGTACTTCACTTTCTGAACTGGTGAGTGATCCTGATACCATCCTCAATATAAATGCCAACCTGATACAAACCCTGCTTGATAATGGCCAGCGTTTTCGAAATATCGACCAGGCCAGAATCACCATGGAAAATAATCTGAACAACTATCGCCGTGCTGTTATTGGTGCCTTTAATGAAGTGGAAGTGTTATTAAGCAATATTGAATTACTGGAAGCACAGGGTGTGGTGGCATTGCAGAACCTGGAGGCTGCGGAAGAAGCGTTTCGTATTGCCGAGGTTAGATACCAGGAAGGTGTGGCCGATTTCCAGACTGTGCTGATCGCGCAAAACACATTGTTTTCAACCCGCAACAGTTATCTCGATAATAAATTACTGCGTCTTAATACCATCACCGGTTTATTCCAGGCGCTTGGTGGGGGATGGCAGGCGGAGGAATAGTTACAAGTTACAAGTCTCAAGAGGCAAGCAACCACTCTCTCAGGCTTCAATGGTTTTCTGTAGGTCGGATAAGGACCGCAGGGACGCATCCGACAAGGCGATCATTGATCGCCTTTTTTGCGACTTGCGACTTGCGACTTGCGACTTGCGCTTGCGCTCCGCGCTCGCGCGTCAATGGCGGGTAATTTTTTTCTCGATTACTGTCATTGCCTGATCCAGACGTGCTTCGATATTGCCGCAGATGATACTGTAGTCTAGCTGGTAAAAATCAAGCTTGTCCTGATACAGGGCAAACAATTCTTCACGATCATCAGGATTTTCGCGCAATGGATCTGCTTCCCAGGGTACGTCATAGTGACAAAGCAAATAGTGACGTTTGTGGGTCACAATATTGGCGGCAAAGCTATCGAGGATCCACTGGTGGCATGTTCCAAAACGCACTTCACTCCAGATAATCAGCACCAGCAGGTCTGTATCACAAAGTAGCAGCTCAGGGTTTTTGCCCAGAGCGAGTTGCTCCAGTCGATGCTGTTCTCCGGCTATTTCAAGCAGGTCTGGTTCGCTGTAATGGAAGTGGCTGTCGCGACCCAGTCTTTGATTCAGGTATTCACGGGAGATTTCCGGCACAACATGTGCCCGCAACATTTCCCCGAGGCCTGAGGCCAATGTGGTTTTGCCGCAAGATTCCGGTCCTGTCAGGACTATGATGTTACTTGATAATTCACTGATGCCTGTTTCCTCCGGCAAACTCTAATCCTTTATTGTTTCATCAGTTTATAATTCTAGCAGGTGTTTGAGTTATCGCTTTAATTGTTCTACGGGTTCCCAGTTTCCATGTAGCAGTTGCTTCAGGCTAACATCAGGAGCAGAGAAACATTTTATTTCTGTTGGTATTGATGTTGATTCAAGTCTTGGCAGAATAAACGTGAGTGACACCGTTGTCCATGATCCGGAGTATCGGGTCTGGGGGAAAAAATCAGTTTACAAAAAAAGGGCCGCATGGCGACCCTTTTTGAAATATTTACCTGCACCCTAGTTCAGGGGGTTACCTTCCTCGTCAAGCTCGACAATAGGGTAGCCCAGTGCAAGCAGTGAATCCTCGATTACGGCCTTGTCACCAACTACAAGGATTTTCATTTTTTCTACTGGCAGATGTTCGCGTGCCAGCTCCTGTACCTGTTGTGCGGTTAATGCAGAGATAACAGTTTGCTGCTGTTTCACAAAATCAGCCTCCAGGTCATAGGTAATAATCTGGTCCAGCAGACGGGCTTTCTGCCCCGGGGTTTCGTAATCGCGCGCTTCACTCTGACCAATGGCATCCTTGGTGAATTGCAGCTCTGCAGCGGTAATACCATTGTTGCGGTAATTGGTGATTTCATTTATAAATTGCACCACAGAGTCAGCCGTTGTATCCGTGCGTACACTGGCAGAAGCAGTAAATGGCCCCGGTATCTTACTGCCGCTGAAACTGCTGCGCGCACCATAGGTGTAGCCCTTGTCTTCACGCAGGTTAAGATTAATACGGCTGTTAAATGCGCCACCAAGAATATAGTTCATCAATGAACGTTCCCAGTAGTCTCCAGCGGCGTCGTAAGTCAGGTCAGTTAGATAGCCGATACGAATTTCGGACTGGGCAGCACCAGGTTTGTCCACCAGGTACAGCGTAGTCTCATTTACGTTAGTGCCAGTGGGTTGTTGATTAAGACTCACATTTTCATTGGGTAATGCCTGGAGAAAATCCAGCTTGGCCAAGACGTCTTGCTGGGGCAGGTCGCCGACAATGGACACTTTAAGGGCCTGACTCACCAGGTTCTTGCGGGCAAAGGCTTCGATGTCTTCCAGGGTAATGCTTTGCAGGGTGGGTATGGTACCCGCTGCTGAAACGGCATAGGCATGCTCTTCGCCATAAATGAGTTTTGGATAGACCGTGCCGGCAATACCGGAAGGCTCTTCCTTGCTTGCCTCGATATTTTCAATCTGCTGCTGACGCAGGCGATCGAGATCTGCCTGGGTAAATGAAGAGCGAAACAGTCGTTCTTCCAGCAGATCAAGCGTCGCATCGACATTTCGTAACAAAGACTGAACACTGATATTAAAGCTGTCACTTCCTGAGCCTACCGAAATACCGCTACCCAGTTTATCCAGTTCAATTTCAAATTCCTCGGCACTGAAATTTTCAGTGCCTTCATTCATCATTTGTGCCGTCAGACTGGCAACACCGTATTTGTCCGCTGACTCCAGCAGGTGCCCGCCATCAAAATCCAGTCGCAGACTAACCAGAGGAACTTCTGCATTGGCTGTGCCAATCACTTCTATGCCGTTGCTCAAATTCTGGCGCCAGTAGTCCGGCATGGAAACCAGAGGATTGGGCGGTGGAGTGGGTCGTATATTGCGATCAAAGGATTCCGGTGCATCGCGTTCTTCCAGGTTTTCAAGAGTGCTCTCTATCTGGGAAAGCCGCGCAGGAATAGTGAAATTATCTGGCTTGGCGACAATGTCTTCGCCACCTTCGGGTACTACGCTCAGGTATATGGCAGGTTTTTCCTTGATATAGCTGTTATATACCCGCAACACATCTTCCTTGGTCAGGGCGCGGATATCATCCAGTTCTTTCTGAATCTGGTCAGGGTCACCAAGAAAGGTTTCATTGGAGGCCAGTTGGCGGACCTTGCCGCTGACACTGGCCAGGCTGTTAATTAATCCTGCTTCCTGGGTTGCCTTGTAGATCTGGATATCATCATCACTGATGGAGTCAGCGTCAAAGGACTCAATAATGTTCCGCATTTCGGTTTCAAAATCTGCCAGAGGGGTCCCCGGAAATGGCAGAACGAGGAAGATAAGCATACCAGCCAGTTCCTGCATGTAATTAAATCCACTGGCCTGAATGGCTTTCTGGGTCAGAATGAATTCCTTGTAGAAAAAGGATTTCCTGCCCACGGTAATGATTTCACTCATGGCTTCCAGAGCAACACGATCAGGATGGTCCATGGGGATTGTTGGATAAGCGATAAACAGTCCAGGGAAGCGGATGTTTCTGTCAACATAGGAAATATAACGATCAGCATCCAGCAAGGCGGCTTGTTTTACATCGTTTTCCACAGCAGGGCCCGGTGGAATTTCACCAAAATATTTCACTACCAGATCCATTACTTCTTCGACATCCACATAACCGCCAATGGTAAGCGTGGCATTATTGGGGCCATACCAGCGCAGGAAGAATTTCTTCAGGTCGTCCAGGGTCGCGGCATCAAGATCGTCGATAAAACCAATGGGCATCCAGGAATAGGGATGCTCGGGAGGGAACATGGCAGTAAACATTTTTTCCGACCACAGGCCGTAGGGAGAGTTTTCATAGTTCTGACCGCGTTCATTCTTTACCGTATCGCGTTGTACTTCGAATTTTTCCTGGGTTACAGCGTCAAGGAAATACCCCATACGATCGGACTCCAGCCAGAGCATAGTTTCCAGCTGATTGCTGGGGACAGTTTCAAAATAGTTGGTGCGGTCAAAGCTGGTAGTGCCATTCATGGTGCCACCAGACTCGGTGACAATGCCAATATGCTGTTCATCAGCAACGTGCTCTGAGCCCTGGAACATCATGTGCTCAAAGAAATGAGCAAAGCCGGAACGTTGTGCTTCCTCTCTGGCTGATCCTACATGGTAGGTCACATCCACATGTACCAGGGGGTCTGACATGTCTTCATGGATAATAACCGTCAGGCCGTTGTCCAGTTCATATTTGCTGTAGGGGATCACTATTTCCCCGCTGTCGGCATCAACGCGTTCAATTAACGAATAACCAGATGTCGCTGCTTCCGATGACTCAGAGACAACAGTTGATTGAGGTGCTGAAGACTCGGAACACGCAGTAAGAACCACAATAGCCAGAGCGGCTATGAGTGACTGGAAGCTTTTGCCTAAAACGTTGAGAGGAAAATACATCCCTGACTCCTTAACAAAATATGGGTAAATGAGATAAAGCGGACTGCAGATTAAAGCATATCGCAATAGTCACTCCAAGAACCGGAGAATCCCTGAAAAATTTCATTTAGCCTATACTATTCAGGCAAGGAGTTCGGGCTACAAAAAAGGCTCGCATTGATTACAGCATGCAGAATTTATTAATCAACGGGAGTCTGGGGTAATATAGGCATTTCGTGAAAGCTGAATCCATCTTGCAGTGACGCGAGTAAGCCCACAGAGAGCAGTCAAATATCATGGCCACCCAGTTAGTGAAACTCAGGCAAGTACCAGCGGATGAGCTGGAGGAAATCTATGCCCTGATGCAAGCCCATGAAATTGAGGTGTATGAAACCGGCGCAGGGAACTGGGGAATTTCCATGCCGGCCTTGTGGCTGAGTAACGATGATCAGCTGGAGCAGGCCAAAGCTTTGCTGAAACAGCATGAAGAAGAGCGTTTCCAGCGGATGCGTGATGAGTATGAAGCGCTGAAGGAAGAGGGCAAGGCCAGGACCTTTCTCGATATAGCCAGAGAAAATCCTGTCAGGTATGTGGCGTATATCGTGATGATAGCCGGTCTGGTGTATATTTCGGTTGTGCCTTTCTGGGCGCTTCTCGGCGAATAGAATTCCAAAGGTAATATATTTATGAGTCATCCCATTATTGCAGTGCAGCCACTGGACTTTCATTGGCAAACTCTTGACCCGTTTCTGTTCTGTGCCTTTCACCAGGACAATTTTCCCCCTGGCAATGGGGAACTCGGGCCAGCGGCTTCTCTTGCTGGCCGTAATATCGGACAGGATTTTGAGAAAAAGGATGGCTGGCGTATGTATCATGGCGACAAGGTGCCGGGATTTCCGGGGCATCCCCATCGTGGTTTTGAAACCATCACCGTAGTTCAGAATGGACTGGTGGATCATGCTGACTCTCTGGGAGCCGCCGGACGTTATGGCAATGGTGATGTGCAGTGGATGACTGCAGGAAAGGGAGTGCAACACAGTGAAATGTTTCCCTTGCTTAACGAATCCGGGGAGAACCCCTTGTTATTGTTTCAGATCTGGCTGAATCTTCCTGCCAGTAGCAAGATGGTTGAACCTCATTTCACTATGTTCTGGAATAAGGATGTGCCGGTTGTTGAACGCAAGGATGAACAGGGGAAAAGTATCAGCATTGAAATAATTGCTGGCGAGCTGTCAGGCATTCAAGCACCCGCACCACCGCCTGATTCCTGGGCCGCAAATCCTGAGAACAATGTGGCGCTATGGCTTATTGAATTGGAGCAAGGCGCACACTGGACATTGCCCGCCTCGGCAGCTGGACTTAATCGTGTATTATATTTTTATGAAGGCGACAGTATTACTGCGGCGGGGCAAGAAGTTGCGGTCAGTCAGGGCTTACAATTACAGTCAGATCAGCCTCTGGACATTACTTGTAACGGGAGTACTGCAAAACTTCTGCTTTTGCAGGGACAGCCAATTTCAGAACCTGTCGCGCAGTATGGACCTTTTGTGATGAATTCCCGGGAAGAGTTACAGCAAACCTTTCAGGATTATCAGCGCGATCAGTTTGGTGGCTGGCCCTGGGAACGTAATGACCAGGTGCATGGTGATAGTGGCAGGTTTGCTCGCTACGCTGATGGCAGAGAAGAAAAACCCGAACAATAAATGACTATACATAGCATGCATATAGATACAAAAAGACAAGAAAAATAAAAAATAAAAAAACAAAAAACAAGAAGGATCAAAGATGGAACAGGAATTACAGCAAGCCCAGGAAATTTATAACCTTATGGTTGAGTTCATGGTGAATTACAGCTTCCAGATTGTGGGCGCTATCATCATTGTTTTGCTGGGTATGTTTGTCGGCAAAAAAGTGTCCGGTTTAATTGAAAACCTGATGGTAAGAAAAAACAGAGATGTCACGCTGAGTCATTTCGCCGCAGGATTTGTGAAGATTCTTATTGTAGCGATGACAGCAATTATCGCTCTGGGAAAAATCGGTATCAGCGTTACGCCCTTTGTAGCCGCCATCGGCGCTGTGTCTCTGGGTGCTGGTTTAGCTTTGCAGGGGCTGCTGTCAAATTATGGCGCCGGTCTTAGTATTATCGTGGCTCGACCATTTATTGTCGGAAATACCATCTCAGTGCAGGGCGTCACTGGCATTGTGAAAGAAGTGAAACTTGCCTATACGGTGCTGAGTAATGAAGATGAAGTAAACATAATGATTCCCAATAAACATATTGTCGGCGAGATCATTCACAATTCCCG
>Ga0181599_1003640_pt1 | contig 12900 bp, 6 predicted proteins | sample 041ome_3_FD_148658 | JGI IMG/M metagenome (GOLD analysis project Ga0181599, IMG submission 148658) | Coastal salt marsh microbial communities from the Groves Creek Marsh, Skidaway Island, Georgia - 041405US metaG (spades assembly) | ecosystem: Environmental > Aquatic > Marine > Intertidal zone >...
TGGTGTTTAGGGTGGGGGTGACAAAACGAGGAAAACGAAGAGAGCAAATTTCCCCCAGTTTCGTTTGATTGATGCACACGCCACAAAACGAAGAAGACAGAAAACATACAAACATCATGTTTTTCCGTATTCTCCCCTCTCTCTTCTACTCCTACGTATCGTCGTTATCACAACAACAACAACAACAATTATCACAACAACAACAACAACAAAAGAGTAATAATAACTTTCCTTTGCCTCCTCAACTGTGCATTGCGCTCGTGTTTCTTCTCATCGACGCTCTGAAATTTGTTTTCCACGAGAAAACGGGCGAAATTTGGTCGTTACAGAGAAGAATAAAAACTTTAAACAACACGATCGGAAGAGAAGCAGACGAGAAACGAAAAGAGGAGCTGAGGAAGAAAGAGAAAGAGTTGCTGACCAAACGAACGCCGTTGATGCGAAAACTAATGAGCTTTGGACACTATCTCTCGTGGTTAAAGTTTCTCATCTCCTCAGCCTTCATAAAGAATTTCTTCGGTGTTCCTCTCTTCGAGGTGCCGAGAGTTTTAGTCTGGCCATTGGGAAGATTTTTAGCGTTTCCTCACGGTAACACCTTTGAGTTTGGCCAAATAGCGGTCATTCCGTGGGTGTGTCTCTCCAGCGTGTGTAGCGTACAACTGACGAACGTGTTGTTGGGACCGTTTATTCTTATGTGCTGCTCTTCTTCTTTGGTCGTTTTTGGTCGTCGGCGCCGAAGAGATTTGACTTTGTAGCATAGACGTTAGTTGGTACTTTATTAACAGAGATGAGTCCGACGACTGACTCCTTTACGCGCGCGGGTGTGTAACTGATAGCGTCGTCGTCGTCGTCGTCGTCGTCTTCGTAGATTATTATTAGCGTTTAGTAATAGAGAATAGGAACTTGAGAGTTTAACAAAACAACAACCTTTTGTGACCTTTTCTTCTTCTTCTTCTTCTTCTCCTTCTTCTTCTATCAAACCTCACTCTCTTTTCCTCTGCTCTACGAAAAACATAAGATGGGATTCCAAAAGTCCTCCGCGGCTGGTAAGAAGAAGAAGAAAAAGAGCAGCGGCAGCAGTAACAGTTCGTCCGCAGTGAAGATATCGTCGCAAACGCCAATTTTCGGATCCATCGAAGACGGCGACGAAGAGGAATTCGATTTGGTTTTACGAGAGAATCCCGACGCCATCAGCGAACGTAACAAAAACGGTTGGAGTCCTTTACACCAAGCGTGCTTCTCGGACAGAGCAGAGTTTGCGAGAAAACTCGTCGAGCTAGTCGGCGAAGAGAACAGAGTTGCTTACATCAACGCGCCGTGTAAAGATGGAGATACTCCTTTGCACTACGCCGCCTGTCAAGACGCCGTCTCGTGCGTAGAATTCTTACTCTACCAAAAAGGCATAGAGTTAGAGTGGAAAGACTTGGACGGCGAAACAGCCTTGGACGTTGCGCGGCCGAAAGCGAAGAGATTAATAAAGGAAAGATTAGAAAAAATAGCAACAAACAGTACAGACGAGGCGGTGATGATGACGACGTGATTGAGAGAGGTAAGAAGTTCCTCAAAAGGATTCTGATTTTTCTAGTCGCTGCGCGCGCAATTGTCAGTGTATCGTTCGTAAAAATAAAATGAACAGTACTGTAACCGAGTATATGAAACTACATCTTATTCTTCTTCTCTTCTATTCAAAGTGTTTCTTACTATTCGAAGAAAAGATTCTCCCTGAAAGCGTGCGTCGCGAAATCTGGAGAGCTGAGATGCACTCTCCGAAACGCGTTGTGTTCTTGTTGTTGTGGCGGTTCGTGCGCCATCTCCTCTGCTCCTTCCTCCTCTTGCGCATCGCGCGATGACGCTTTCTTTTTAAGAGTACTACTAATCCCTCCCAGACCCGCTGCATTCCAAGCCATACCAGTCAAGATGACAAACATGAACGAAAGAATAACATTCTCTCGTCTGCGTGCCTGCGCGCGACTGTTTTCAAACTCCTTCAGCGCACCCATCAAGGCGTGCTCGGACTTTGTGAATCTATCCGCTTGCCTCTCCGTTTCTTTGTCGCACTTCGACGCAGATTTTTCCATCCTTCTCGCGGCTTCATTCAACGCGTTCGAAGAGTTTGTCACCACCGCAGCAATCTCATCGATTTCTTTATTTAAATCGTCCAACGCACCAGCGTATCGCTCGTTCAAGCTTTCGATGTAACGGTCAAGCACAGATTGGTTCAATTCCAAATCTTTCACTTTCTGCGCGAGTTTACGGAAAACGTTTTCGGAACCTTTACCGCCTCCTCCGGGTTGCGAAGCCGCTGCGGCCGCTGCTGCCGCCGCCGCTGCCGCCGGCGTCGAAGCACCTTCAGATGAAGAAGCAGAAGCGCCGCTCTCGTTCGATTTCGTCTTATTGCTGAGGGACGACGATGATGGCGGCGGTTTCATCTGGCCAGCAGATGAGGCGTTGGAATTTTCTTCACTCGTCGCGTCAGCCTCGGGAACTTCCGTAGCAAGCGTTGCGTTCGCAGAAGTAGTGGTAGTAGCAGCGCTAGAAGAAGGGGTGGATGTGCCACTATTCTCTCTCGTGTCGCGCGAAGACTTATTGGCTGTTGCCGCCTGCTCATCCTTTGAGGGCAATGTATCTTGCATCGCCGCGTTCACTTCCTCCTCGTTCACTTCATTTTTTTTCACATTGTTGGTGGCAGCAGCGACCGACTCGCCGCCGGGTGAATCAGTTTTACTTGTACTACCACTACCATCACTACTACCTTTCGAATTCTTCTTTGTTTTCAAATCTTCTTCGCTTTCCCGAGCTGACACATCGGTAGTACTCGAAGGCTTATTCCCACCATTATCAGTTGCATTCTCGTTATTCCCGTCGCCGTCGAGGTTCTCGTCGCGAGTAATTCCCACAACATCGGCGTCGTCAACATCAGACAAGGCAGAACCGTCCAACGCATCGTTGTTGCTATTCTCTCCTTCCTCGAAAGATGCCGATGCTTCTGCTTCCTCAGTCTCGTCCGTTTCGCGAAACAATTGCTCTACTTCCTCAACCTCTTCTTGTAACCTCTCCATTTCTTCCCGAAGCGTCTCTTTGGCATCTTTACCGTGAACGCGAAAAAGAGAAACCGTACAAAAGTGATGAGATCCAAAATGCGTCAAGAAGCGAAGCTGTACGTATCGCACCCATTCGTTCGCGGGAATGGAAAACTTTTGCGGCTCTCTCGACCGCGAGGCTTCACAAGTAGCGAGCTTTTTCCAACCGTCCTTATCGCTGTGATGACCGTCCGTACCCCAAATTTCAAAGTCGTGCATGCCGGAAGAGTGAAATTCGTAGTCGGCGACGATAACTTGTGTCAAAGTTGCTTCTTCGGAGAGTTCGACAGTTACCCATTTGCTTTCTGCGTTGCACGGAGATATGTAATACGAGTCCATATCTTCTGAAAGCATCGCAGAAGCGTGCTTCGACTCCTCGTTACTCGAGATAACTTTTGCTCCATTTCGGACCGAGGCTAAATTATACTTTTCTCGGTCTTCTTTGGTGACGGATTGAGGATGTATAATTTTATTGGCCATGTCATCATCATCATCATCATCGTCGTCTTCATCATTTGCATCGCTTGCTTTGCTGTCTTCGCTGTCAAGATGGTTGTTCTCCTTCGAATCTGCAACGTTATTATGCTCGTCAGCACTGCTCTTATCAATCTCCGCTTCTACTTTTGTGCTGCTCTCAGACGACGAAGCCGCCGCGTTCACATCTAATGCGGATGTTTCAGATTCCTCGGATTTTTCCGCCGCGCTCTTTGTATGCTCAGTCTCATCGGCCGCTTTTTCGATGCCGTCATTCCCTGCGTGCTCTTCGTTTCTATTTGTCTCCGTTTCTCTGTCTCCTTTATTTTCGGAAGTCTTTGCACTCGACGCCGTCTCCTTGTTCGCGACTTGTGCTTTTTCAGTCTTCTCGATGTCCGTTTTCTCGTTCGCACCCTTTTCATCTCCATCAGAAGCTTTTTTCTCCGACGATGCAGTGGTAGATGATAATGACGACGACGACGACGACGACGACGCTGATGCTGCAGACTGTTCCTCCGCGAGAGTGGCATCATCCGAAACGGAAATTCCGGATTTGGTGGATTCATCTGCTTCCTCTCCAGGTGTAGACGAGTTCTTCAGGTCTTTCTCGCCGTTGCTCGCGACCACCACCACCGGTTGTTGTTCGCCGCCGCTGCTAATATTCTCGCCACTTTTCGTTGCTTTTTTAGCCTTCTTCTCCAACGCTCGTTTTTGCTGAAGTTGTTCTTGCACGGATGTTTTGTACGCCTTCAATGAGGGCAAGACTTCGCGCTCTGTCTTCTCCCTCTTTTTCAACAGCGGCACGGGACCAATCTTTTCGTCTTCGTCGTCGCCTTCGTCGCCTTCCTTCTGGACGTCGTAAACGCAGAATTCATCTTCTAACGGTGACTTTTGCAGTACGAACGAGGCAAATTCTACGCGCGAGTACACCTTCGACCGTCGCTCGGCGTATTCCTTTTCCTTTTGTTTGTTTGATTCCTCCGCGGTGGCGTCTTTAAGAATAGTTGCCACCACGGGAGGCGCTCCTACTTCTGTGGTGCCAATTTCTCCAGCTTTCCTCGCGGCGTTGTCAGCAGAAGAGACCCCGGGTTCACTTGCCTCTTTTGCGAGCACGTATTGAACAAAGACCGATTCCTCATCGTTGAAAATCAAAAATGAGAGGAGGAAGAGAAGAAGTGCGCCCCATCGACGCGTCGCGCGTGGAAATTGTTGGCGCATCATTTTTGTTTCAGTCGATTCTCTCGGTGACGATTCTCTTTCTTTCCTTCTCTCTCTCACGTGGGAGTAATCGCAAACATGATGTTGTATCTGGCGCGTTATGGCTCTGTTTCACACTCACTTCTTCTTCTTCTTCTTTTTCCCTTCGATAATGATAACAACCCGGAGTTTTGCTCTCCACTACCTTTTCTCGCTGTTCGCTGTTGAATGCGTTGAATTTTTGTGGGTGCAGGTCACGTCGTTTTTGCTGACTTCTTCTTAAAATGTTTCCTCTCCTCCTTTCTCTCGTCAAAATCGAAGCTCCCTCTCTCGGGAGATACAAAAAACACGCAGCAGGTGCTCACTAACAACAACAACTACTATTATCAAACGTATAATAATATAAAACGAGGAAAGAAAGATAAAGAAAAAGTGAATAACGAGTAACAATGTCGTCGGCTGCGAAGGCGGTTTCGCTCAAGTGTAACGTCTGCGGCCTTCTTTTGAAAAGCGTGGAGGAGTGTCAAACGCACGGGGAGATGACCGGTCACGCCGATTTTGCAGAGTCAACGGAAACAATAAAAACGATGAAGTGTCGAGAGTGCGGGAAACGATGCAGAAACCTAGAGGAACAGAAATTGCACGCGAACTTTAACGAAGGTCACAGCGTGTTCGTTCCGTGCGAAGAGAGCGACAACGTGGTACAAACGGCGAAGGAGTTTCGAAAGATGGAGAACGACATGCGCGAAGACGCCGGGTTGCCTCTCAAGAAGAAAAGCTCAAATAAAGACGACGACGTCATGATCATCGACGATGACGACGACGACGACGACGACGACGAAAAAGTTGAGCCAGAAGTTTCGAAAGAGATGGTTGAAAAGTTAAAGGAGCTGGGATTTGCGCACAATCGATGCGTGCGCGTTTTATTCGCGACGCAGTCGGATTCAGTCGAGCAGTGTGTGCAATGGCTCGCCGAACACCAAGACGACCAAGGAATGGACGAACAACTGCTCGTTTCGAAGAAGAAAGCCGCGGCAGCGGTGAAGAAAAAACTTTCGAAAGAAGAAGCGCGCGTGGCTGCGGAGAAACTTCGCTTAGATGTCGCCGAAAAGAAAAAGAAGGAAGAAGCAGAGTTGGAAAAAGTGCGAGAAAAAGAACGCATACGGTCTGGAAAGGAACTCTTAGAGGCGAAAAAGAAAGAAGAAGCGCTGCAGTTCAAACGAAACGCAGAGCTGCGACGAATAGAAAAACAAGAAGAAGAGAAAGCTCGTGAGAAAATTAGAGTGAAACTCGAGGAAGATAAGAAAGAGAGACGAAGGAAACTCGGTTTGCCGGAAGAGTTGACGCCGGAGGAAATCGAGCGAGAGAAGAAACGAAACGAAGAAAAGGCGCGAAAGGTGAAAGAGGAGGTGGAAAGAAAAGAAAAACAAGGCGTGGGAGTCGTGCGCCCCGTGCAACTCGCGGAGAATTTGCGAAAAAACCTCGTCGACGTGAAGAAGAAGCACAACGATACCGATCCCGCTGGCGTGGAAAGGTGCTACAAAACGCTGTTAGCTTATCTAGGTAACATCGCGAAAAATTTTGAATGCGAACCGAGCGACGAGGCGTACGAAAAATACAGAACACTCAAAGTAAACGGCAAAGCTTTTTCGGAAAGAGTGAAAGCGTTCGATGGCGACGTGTTTTTGAAAACGTGCGGCTTTTGCGAGCAGAAGAACGACGCCGGCGAAGACGTTTTACATTTGCCAAAGGAAAAAATATCGCTCGCGGAACTCCAACAGGCTGGAATAGAAATCGATAACGCCTTGAAGAACCCATTCTTTGGAGTTTTGTAAATACTATACGAAAATAGGATTTAGCGCAAATGTTATTACTTACACATACAACTTGGGGATAGATGGTCGTCGCGCGTGTAATAAACTCGCACTTTTGAAAAATCGAAAAACACTTGAAATAAAAATACACGAACACAAAAGACGTCAAAATATCGCTGCTGCTTCTTGCGTCCTGTGAGCGCGCCGCGACGAACCTACTTGAACGTACCAAAGGAGACGCTGAAGACGCGCGATGGATAATAATGAAGCGCCTGTTATTAAAACAACCGAAGAAGTGAGCATTAAGCCGGTATGCGCGACCGTCAAGGAGAGAAGGATTCTCGTTCCTATCGATATCGCTTCTCACCAGCACTCGAAGATATCAACAGAGTTTGTGTTGAAGCATTTGATCAAGCCGAAGGAAAGCAGTATTCATTTCTTGACGATTATACCGAGGAAAGAAGTGAGCGAGTACTCGAGCACTTTGTCACAGAACGCCTCGCGTTGCAAAGCAACTGAACTCTCTATTGAACGATGGTTCAGGGAGATTTGTGAGAAAAATGAAGTCGCGTTTTCGGTGGAAGCAGTGGAGTTGGCAAAGATGTCGAATAAAACAATATCGTCAATCATTTGCGAACGATGCCTTCGTTTCTCGGGGAAAGTATACACTCTCGTCGCGTTGGCTGCGCACAACAGAAGCGGCATTGCAGAATTCTTTCTCGGAAGTGTTTGCAAATATGTCGTCGCAAACGCGTGCATCCCCGTATGTGTTATCAACACAGCTCCACAAATAAAAGAAACGGCTTGAAGTGCATGTGTGTGTGTGTGCGTGGTTGTAATAAATAAGCGTACTGTAGCTAGTTTACTAGTGAGACAAAGTTTTGAAGCTACTTACTATTGAGTACACAATTCTAATTACTATCATCTTCCTCGATGCGGAATTCCGGCGCTTTATCGCTACCCGATATGAAATACCACGCAAAGCTCGGCAGTCTTAATACGCTTGGTCTCTCCCGCTTCTTCGCGACGACGACTGCAACTTTCTTCGTTACAGATGTTTTCTCGCTTATCTTTTCTGCTCTCTCAGTACCGCTATGGACTTTATCGTTCCTTGCTAATTCCACGTCTTGACCGATGTTACTACTATCTTGCTCGAGAAGAAATCGTCGTCTCAACTTCTCGTTCTCGCGTCTTATCTCTTCATTCTCAGTCCGCAATTTCTCCACAACCTTCACCGCCGCGTCCTTTTGTCTCTCAGCTTCCTCCATTTTCTTGTGCGACTCTCTATCTCGCATCTCCGCGTTCTTCTTCATGAGACTTGCGAGTTCTAATTCCTCTTTTACCGCTCGTGGAGACATCATCATTTGGTGTTGATGTTCGTGGCGGTGTTCTACATTCCCTCGCGTGTCGTTTGTATCTGGCGCAGAATCCTTTCCCTGTCCCTTCTCTTGCTCTCTCTGGTTATGCATATCTTCCAGTTTAGTTTCCAAGAGCGCATGTTTCGTTTTTAATTCAGTATTTTCTTCTCGAAGACGATTTAATTCAACCTTTGTCGCACTCAAATCGGCAAACATCACCAGCACCTTGTCTTCGGCTTTCTCCAACGCTTCCTTCATGACGCGTATTCGTTCTGTTTCTACATTTGTCATTTCCTCGTTTTCGTTCGCCTTTTCTTCACCGCTATTCGCGTTACTCTTTCTACCCTCTTTCACTAGTTGTAACGCATCCGCGAGCTTTTGTTTGGTTGCGTGTAACTCTGTCAAGGCAAACTTCCCATTCGTCGCCTCTCGTCGCTCTCTTTCAATCGCCACTTCTGCTCTTTGCAATCGCTCCGACAAGTCCTCGCACGCTTCAGCAATCAGTTTTGGACGCTCTATATCTATTTCTTTCCGTACTTGTTCATTCAATCGCTCGTTCTCCTCTTCCAGGGAGGCGAGTTCGCTTATGCTGTCTGCGAGTGCCGAGCGCAGGTCTCGATTCGTTTCCAAAAGAAGCGTCGTGGATGTCTGCGTAGTCGTTTGTGTCCTTTGCGAATGTATTGGATCTGCCGCTATTCGACTCTCGATTTTATCAATTTTGGTCCCCACACTCGCTTGCGACGGTGAAGGTGAAGTAACCGCAGTTGTTGTTGATGTTGTCGTATTTTCTTCTGCCTCGTGAATAAAATGCAACTTTTTTTCAGTGACTTCATCTCGTTCTTCTTCTATCTCTGCTTCGGCTGGTATTGAATCGGTTGACTTTGTCTCATTTAGTGTTGATTTCGGGACCACTTTCTTTGCTGGCGTAGGCGTTGGTGAGAGTATAGGAGATGGAAACGGCGAGTTTGTTATTACTTCGACAGACTTTTGAATTTCGTTTTTACGAGTGAAGTGGTCTTCAATAAATTTCGGTGTTTCTGGTGTGTCCGCCAAAGCCGCGTCATTAGAAGTTTGGCGAGCGGCACTTTGCGGAGTGTTATTGTTGTTGTTGTTGTTGTTGTTGTTGTTGTTCTGATTCGAGTTCTTCTTTTTCTTACCACTCCCCATCGCTGTCGCGTTACGTTTACGTTGCGAGCAACTTTTTGTTCAGTTTTGTGCGTGTTTGTTCCAAAACAAACAACAAAAAAGTTTGGCTTGATTTTGAATTTTTTGCGACAGCCGACCAGACAGACACACAAAGTTTTCAAAAATTCAGCGCGCTCTGCAGAGCGCTTTGATAAAGATGGAGACTCAGGGGTCCTTTTTGAACGGCGCGGAGCCTTCTCCTCCTCTTCCTGATGCAACGAAAGAAGCGGAGAAAGAAGAGACGCGAGAAGAAGAAGGAGGAGAAGAAGAGCAGCAACAGCGAGTGGAAGAAGAAGATTTCCCCGGGGAGGAGGAAAAGAAGGAAAGAAGTGAAATGAACAAAGAGGAAGAGGGAGGAGACGAAGAAGCACCGACGACGACGACAACAGAAACAGAAACAGACGTGAAGAAGGCGAAGAAAAAGAAGAAAGGGAAGAAAGCAGTCTTCAACCAGGTTTCGCCGTTCGTGCGAAACGTCGTGAACCTTTTGCGGCAAGCCGAATCGACGGAACCGTACTTCACCACGCCGACGTGGAGGAGAACGCCGTTCGAACCGATTCCTTACAAAGCCTTAAAGAAGTACGAACCGGCGCCGGATATGCCAGAACTGGACGCGAAATATATCGAAGAAAAGTTAAATACGTCTTTACCACCCGGGTGGACGGACATTCCGCCGATTCCGAAGGAGTTCCAAGACGTGTTAGACGCGCACCGACAAAATCGTGTTCCACTGTGTCCATCACAAAAGTCATCGGCGAAAGAGGAGACGATTAATGGTACGCACGATTATTGCAACACGAACGGGGCTATCAACGGTACGACCGATGTTGAAAAGCCGCAAACGCTTAGCTTTGAAGAGTTACCGGCGTGGGCGAAGTGGGCGCGACCAGATGTTTCGAATCACGTGCCCTTGAAACTGGGCGAAGATATCGAGATTCGGCATTTATGGGGTATGGACTGTTACACTCGCGCGGCGGTTCTAGCGGCAGTTTCGCAAGCAGAAGGATATCAGGGACCAGAAAATATCAAGAAACGAGAAAAGTTTTTGACGAAAAAGCTCATGCCAAAGGTGCACGCGTTACGTGAAGAAGGTTGGGATATGGAGAAAGCTGCGCAAAATCTCGCGGAAGACTCGGAGAGAGAACGGGATGTGGAAACAAAAGGTGCGGCAGAGTGTTTGATTCGTGCAATTAAAGAGATTGACGAAGCCGAAGTGCACACAAAAGACGGGAAGAGATCTGCGAAAGATCCGCAACAAACGGGCGAACAAGCGCAGCAGCTCACAAGCGCTGCTTCAAAATCAGGTCGAACTACCAGGAGCGGGAACAATGAAGTCATTACCACCACAACTACTGCTGCCGATATTAACAACAGCGGTTTCGAAGAAAGTGTATTGCCGGCTGAAGAGGGACCTACCGATGGAATCGATGCGGAGCGAACTCAAACGAACGGTGCGGCGACGGCAATGGACGTCGACGAGAACGTCGACATTGTTTCCGCTAAAAATAGAGCGGAAGTGAAGAACGAAGAAGAAGAAGGAGAAGGAGAAGAGATCGATCCGCGAACTTTGCGGCGGCATTATCGATTGCATCCAAAAGGCGTAGGTGTGGTTTGCATCCGTAAAGAAGGTTTACAACCGGGTATGTTTGTTAATCATTATCTCGGCGAGATGTATTCTCCCTGGCGATGGTACGAACGTTGCGACGCGATGAAGAAGCGCAATCCCAATCAAGAGCTTCCCTCGTTTTTTAATATCACTTTGGAGAGACCGAAAGATGACGTTCGAGGTAAAGATACGGTATTCGTAGAAGCCATGCATGAATGCGAATTTGCTTCTCGAATGTCACATTCTTGTGCGGGGAATTGTCAAACCACGGTAATTTCGCACGAGGGGAAGCTTTCAATAGGAGTTTATACCAACTCCAAGATCGAATGCGGCGAAGAGTTGTGCTGGGATTATTCGTGTGTGACGGAAAGCGAGAAAGAATTTCGAGCGGCTATTTGTTTGTGTTCGAGTCCTAACTGCCGTGGTTCGTTTCTTTCTTACGCGGGGAGTTCCACGTTTACCGCGGTGATGAACGAGAAGCACAACTTCTTGCATCGAAACGCTATGCTCTGTCGAGCGTGCTCGGAACCGCTGACTGATGAAGATTTAGCTCTCCTCTCTGATTATGGCATTCGAGATTCCGCATTGAATACCCTCTCAGGTGAAAGAGCACCAGATTGGCTCGTAAAGTGGGCATCTTTGATTTTGCGATATGTGCAATTGGAGGAGAAATTACTTCCCGAGGCGCTGTGCAATCTGCCCATGCAAAAGGGAGTGAAGTATAATCTAGAAGGGGCAAAGGCTGAAACCTACGGTGTCGTCGCAACGCGATTACAGAATATTGTCGTAACACTCGACAAGATCAAGTACTTCTTGAGACAACCTGAGCAGTCCGATAAACCTTTCATGCGGGAAGCTACTGAGGCGGATATCATCGAACATTTGTGGACAGGTTCAGAATCGATTCTCGTGCGCGCGATTGGCGCACTCTCGAAAGCGTGCGGTATACTGAAGAATGTACCTCGAAGAAAGGGTTCGCGAGACACTAGGGCTGCCGTCGTGGAAACGAGCACTGCTCCTGCGGAAGTATTACCACCGAAAGTTGAGGAGATGGACGCGAATCTTACGTTAACTACGACGGAGGAGCCGATGAAAGAAGAAAAAATCGAAGAAGAAGAGGCACAGAAAGAAGCGAGCCAGGGAGAAAAAATATCAGATGAAATTGTGACGACGACGGCGGCAGGGACGACAACGACGACAACGACGACGGCAACTCTCACAATCGCGACTGTAACAGAAGAAGGAGAAAGAGCGAATGATTTTGCTCCAACTGTAACAGAAGAGATCACGAAAGAACAAAATTCTGGCCCAGTGGATGACTCAACTGCGGACGACCACGCTATTGCTATGGCGTTGTCGGAAGGATACGATCTCCCTCCTTTGAAAAAAATAAATACGAATCAGGCATCCACACTGGCTGCTGTTCCGTCATCAGTTGGACAAGATGAAGTTCCAAACACCATCTCTGCGAAGAAGATAAAGGAGAAGAAAACGACCCGGACTTTTACGGGTAATCCGACACAGGTTCTCGACGACATCATCGCAAAATCGAAAATGACGCCGTCGACGGCGAGCGAAGCCAAACAATGGCTCGCTGAAGTATCGGATTCCATTCGAAACTTGGGTATCGAACACTGCGCGTGCGCAGATCTTCTACTCATGTACGCGCGTACTCAGCGATGGTTCACGCCTGAAAAGTTTGTCGGCTTCATGTCGCCTCCCGTGCAGCTTCGCGAACACGATCCAGGATGTAAACAAACGGCGAGCAAAATTTCTATTCACGTAAAAAATACACTTACGAAAAAGTATCAGCCGCATTACCCGTGGGGTCAAATGTGCTCGTGGTTTAAACAAACAATTTACGACCCGACTGCTTCTCTTTCCGCCGACAGACGAGGTACTCTGTCGTTGCCAGATGTAGAATCTGCGTACAACAACGGCGGCGCCTACGTGAAAACGGATCGAAAACAATTGTTCCGAATTTTGCGAGAAAACGCGTCGAGAAATTGGCCGACAACAATGCAGTGGAGTTTTAAAAACTACGCCAAAATGTATGGCTCACCGTGGTTTGACGACGCTTTACGAGAAACGCAAGCGGATTTTGCTGCTTTGAAAAAAGGACAGGAGCAGGACATGGGGATGCGCGAGACCAAAGAACAGACGTTTGGATTTTTAGACGAGGTCGA
>Ga0181599_1003650_pt1 | contig 12875 bp, 7 predicted proteins | sample 041ome_3_FD_148658 | JGI IMG/M metagenome (GOLD analysis project Ga0181599, IMG submission 148658) | Coastal salt marsh microbial communities from the Groves Creek Marsh, Skidaway Island, Georgia - 041405US metaG (spades assembly) | ecosystem: Environmental > Aquatic > Marine > Intertidal zone >...
AGAACACACCGTCGAGAACGAAGGACGAGAGAGAGAAAAGAATCAGCGCTCTCGCGTGTGTGCGAGGGCGGCTGGCGACTGGTGGTGGTAGTGGCCCGTCTTCACTCTCTCTTTCTTTCTTTCTCTCTTTCTTCAAAGTCCTCCTCCTCCTCCTCTCTTTTTTGGAAAAAGTTTCCTCTCTTTCTTTTCGGAGAGAGAGAGAGAGAGAGAGAGAGATCGATGCGTGTGTAAAACGGGTTGGATGAGATTTTCGAGACTCTCGCGACCGACAAAAAGAAGAGAGAGGAGTTCTCGTGGGTCTTTTTTTCATTCTCCTTTCTTTGGTCTCGACGAGAAGAAAAGAAACAACAACAAAAAAAAAGTAAACAGCACAAAATGTGATCTGACCATTCTCTCTCTCTCTCTCTCTTTCTTTCTCTTTTTAACAACAACAATAATAATAATAATAATAATACTATTAAAACTCAACAACAGTCTCGCAGGCGTGGATGAACTCGAAGTCACGGAAGGCGGCGGCGAGGACGGAGATAAAGGAGGGGCGAGCGACGCGAGCCCGGACGTGGACCCGAACGACGGGAAGAACCATCAAGAAGATAGGAAAGCGATGTGGGCGACGTTGAAGAATATGATTGGCGCGGACGTCATGTCGGTATTTTCGGTGCCAGTGTTCATCATGGAACCGATGTCGACGTTGCAAAAGATGGCGGAGATTTTGCAGTATCAGCACTTGTTGGACGAAGCCGCAGATGAGGAGGACGAGGACGTGCGGTTGGCGCTCGTAACCGCGTACGCGGTTTCTGTATACTCAACCATGGAACGAACGAAGAAACCGTTCAATCCGATTTTAGGCGAGACGTACGAATTGAAACTCGACGACGGTAAGAACACGGCGATTTACGAGCAAGTGAGTCACCACCCGCCGATTGGTGCCGGGCACGCGGATACCGAAAAGTGGACGTACGATATTACCTCGGCGGTGAAGACGAAGTTCATGGGGAACTGGGTGGACGTTTTCCCAATCGGTCGCACGAGAATTCATTTGAAAAGAACGAACGAAACGTTCAATATTATCCCACCCACGTCGAGAATCAATAACTTGATCGTTGGGAGAATTTGGGTGGACACGTTCGGTGATATGCGCGTGCAAAACTTGACGACGAAAGCGACGTGCGATTTGCAATTCACCGCGTGCGGTTGGTCCTCTCGAGGTCGATACGAAGTCAACGGTTTCGTTAAAGATAAGAACGAAAAAGAGAAATTGAAAATGTACGGACACTGGAACAAAGATTTGAAATGTAGTAAAGTAAGCGATGAAAAGTGGGAGAAGAAGTTGTGGCAGGTTGAAGAGAGCGAGATCAGCGCAGCTCACGAACACCCGTACAGGTTCAACTCTTTCGCGGTGAAATCCAACGGCGCAGAATCAGCTCCGGCGGACGGAATGCTGTTGAAATCCGATTCGAGATTGCGACCAGATCGCAGAGCTTTGGAAAAAGCGGATAATTCAACCGCGAGCACGCAGAAAACCGCTTTAGAAGAGAGGCAAAGAGCAGAGAGACGAGAGAGGCGAGCTTTGGAGTGCGGCCCTTGGAAGCCGAGATTTTTCGTGGAGATGGGCAAAAACGCCGAGTGCACCGAAGACGAGGCAGAGATTGTCGAACACGTGTTTGAATACAACAAAAACTCGTACGAAACGATTCGCGTAATGGAGAAGATGTGCACGAACGTAGCAGGTGCAACGAACGAGGGAGAAGATAGCACGAAACATCCGTTGGATGCGGGATTTCATCCGTGGCAATTCGAGAAGTACGAACACGCCTACGCCTAATAGTGAAAAAGATAAAACAGATTGATTATTACTTGCTTCATTGCTTCATTAATAATTAGAAAGCGCTTTTTGAATGAATTGAAAATGATTGTGTTTGTGTACATCGTACTAATATGCGCGCATATATAACTTTTACTACTACTACTACTACATAACAGTTTAGTTGTTGTTGTTCAAAGTAATCTCTTGCCCAAAGATTCGAGGCGGCGAAAACGGCGTTCTCTTTTGTTTTCTGCCTTTCGGCGGAAACTTCGCGACGACCGGGACGACGGTTTTATTAGGACCGACGGTGTTATTCTGTGGTTTCGCTTCCTTTCTCTTTTCACTTTTATTCGTCTGTTGTTCTTTGGTTTCCTTGGTCGAGGACGTCGGTCGTTTTGCTATGACCGTTGACTCTTGAGAAGCTAACTTCTTCTTCTTCTCGTCAGCCGTGCTCTTCTTCTTCTTCTTCTTCGTCGTCGTCGACATCATCATTTCCTTATACGCTTCGATAATCGTCTTCTTTGACTGTAAAACTAAATCTCTCTTCCTCCTCGCTTCCGCGCGTAACCTTTCGTGGGTCTCTTTTTTATTATCTTCTTCTTCTTTCATGGGAGGCATCTGTAAATATCGCGCCAAGCCGTTCACGCTTCTCAAAGCCGTCGTCAAAGCGTACACCTCTCGTTTCTTCTTTTGCACGCTTCTGCTCTCTCTCTTCTTCTCGTCGTTACCGCTAGTACCGTCCATGACTTCCACGATGTATTTTGCTTTCAACGAACCCGGCGCGAAAATGTTCGTCGCATGTAAAAAATCGACATCCTCTTCGTGCGCTTCTTCGTCTTCCTTTGTCGTCGTCGTTGGTTTTATCGACGACGAAAGTTCTTTCAAGCGTCGCAAAGCGACGACTCGCGATTGAAACTGTTCGGACATTCTCGCCAACGAGAGTAAATCGCGATGGTGTTCTGATTCCGAGTTGTTGTGGTAGTCGTTAGTACCGTCGTCGTCTTTTCGGCGGCGGTATTTTTGAGCACCCTCTTCACCCACAATGTTGTGTAAAAGAGGGGAAGGATGAAGAAAAAACTCATCTTTTTTGTTGTTGTTTAGAGTCAATTTCGACACCATCAACGCGTTGTTGTTGCTCACGCACAGCGCTTCTTCTTTCGCGTCGCGATGAAGATTACGACGAGGAGGAGGAGGAGAAGAAGGTGGAGCAGTGCTCTTTCTCGCGTTGTTGTTGTTGTTGTTATCGTCGTCGTCTTTCTCTTTTTGCGCGTCGCAGGGAGAAGTCGCTCGAAACAAAGCGCCGAAAACTAAATCGACTTTGTCTTTCTTCAAACGAGGAGGAGCGTTTGTAGTGGTGGTGTTGTTCTCGTCGTCGTCGTCGTCGTCGTCACCCGACGAGATCAGAGCAGACATTTCTTTCGTCTGTATCGCGCTCGTTCCTCTCTCTCTCTCTCTCTCTCTCTCTCTCCGCGCGCTTCTGTGCTTTTAGTGGCCTTTTTGCTTTGTGGTTTTTAACTACCTTTTCCCTTAAGATCTGAGACCCTAAACATGTACAAAAAGTTCAGATTTTTCATAATCGAAAACGCGCGCGCGTCAAAAACAAACGAAGACGAAGACGCTCGCGCGGAGAACAAGAGGAAGAAGAAGGCGACGACGATCATGACGACGTCGATCGTCGAGTCAATTTTACGGAAAAATGATTCTACTGCCACTACTGCTGTCGTCTTCTCGTCGGGAAGAAGAAGAAGAAGACGAAGAACGAAAATATCAACCTTTTCCCCCTCGTCGTCGGAGCAACAACAACAACAGCGCTCTCCTTCTGATGAAGGAAACGACGAAGAAGATAAAGATAAAGATGAAACGACGGTGGAATCGTTGGCGATTTCTGCGCTGCAAACTGCCACGCGCTCTCGCTCCAACTCTTTATCGTCTTCTTCTTCTTCTTCTTCTTCTTTGTTATTTTCCAACACCAACAACGAGAAGATGAGATTTTACGACGAGAATATCACTAATACTACGAAGAAGAATAACAACAACAACAACAACAACAATAACGTCATCAAACTGAACAAAACTCGAGCGCTGTTCAATTCAATCGAAGAGTCGTTCGAGAATAAGAAATTTATCGACGAGAAACCACCGGTTATCGTGCGAGAAGGGAGAATATATGAGTCAAAATACGCCTCCGCGGCGAAATCTGCGTTTTTATTCTCGATTGGATTCGGGATTGTGGTGGCTGCTTTGCGAGTGTACCTCGGGTGCACGAGCTCTACGTATTACTTTGACTTTCAACTGAATAGATTTTCAACGACCAAAGTGCTCGCGCTTTGTGTCGATGCGATTGCGGATTCTATCGTGTACGCGATTTGCATCGCGCCCGCTTTACCGGCGCTCGCGTTGACGTGCGTAAAATTAGGATTGAACGCGCGCTTGCGCGAGGCTTCGGCGTTCTTACCGTACTCGTTGGCGCCGTTCGCCGCGAAAGATGTGAACGAACAGAAAAGCAGAAGAAGGGCTTTGGACGTGAGCGCGAACGTTAAACGCCATCGCGAGTTTGCGAGGATGAAAATGCTCGCGAGAGACTGCGCGGAGCTCAGATTTTCATTCGCGCTTTCAGTGCTCGAGGCGAATAGAACTTTAGCTTTCGTCGCGTTGGCGTTTAAAACGTTGGCGTTAGGATTTGGGCCCTCGCGATACGCGTCGCCGTCGTTGTTTTTCTTAGACGTGTGTTTGAGCGCGTGCGCGTTTTGCTCGGCGATTGTCGCGAGCGCGTTGACGAGAGACGAGACAAACTTGAGAAGAAAAACGGAACGAGAGACTCGCGAGTTGGAGAGGGAATATTTGCTCGCGCAGCACAAAGGGACGTTTTTGTGCAGATGGGAATCCGACCCGTACGAGGAAGCTGGGAAAAACGTAGCGGGTGCACCGAGCGAACGAAATCTCATCGGCGTCGATAAAGCCATCACGAATTCCGCCGTCGGCGAAGCTTCTCAGTTATCCGTTATCGAGTTGGGCGTTTCCCAAGAGCGGTGTTTGTCTTTAACGCTAGACGCGAAGGATGGATTGACATCTTCTGAACTCACGCGAAGAGGATTTACCGCGTCCTCGGTGTTTATTCCAAACCCGTACTCCTCCGTCGTGTACGCCTTGCGAAACGGAACGTTTTCAGTCGACAAATCCAAGAAGGAAAACGCATTCACCGGGACGGTTGAATCGTATTTAGCGTCGAGAAATCCAGCTTCCGAGTCCTTCCAAGTTGTCTATTTGGACCATTGCGGCGCCGTCATGCAACGAACGCAACAAATTTACGACGTGTTCTCGAGACACGCGGTGAATGATAACGGTATTTTTGCCGTCACGTTTTCCACTCGAGGGAAACGAGCCGGTTGGAGTAAAGACGAAGCGGTGCGTTTCGCGGCGGAAACGATCCACGACGCGGCGACGAAGCACGGATACGTTTTGGAAGGCAACGCGGCGCCATCGATGCCGGGATTGGTCGATTACACCATATCATCGTCGTCGTCGTCGGGTGTTTCTAATTTACGAGCATCCAACGAGGAAGCAAAGATATTAAAAGCAATGTCGTCTAATTTAATGAAGCAAGACGACGTCGCGCTCGCCTTGTGCTCTTTGAAATGGGCGAATTTAGAACAAACCGAATCTGAATTAGCGTTGGAAACGTGGAAAAGTCAAAGACGAAGACAAATGCTCTTCGACGCGGCGAAGGCTGTCGCATCGAAAGCGACAAAAAGCGGCGGCGGTGGCGGTGCAAACAACAATAATAACGAAACTATTAGCACCGGTGCGGAGTTGCGAAAGTTGCGTTCGCTCGCTCGCGAAGTTCTCGAGGTGAGAACGAAAGCCTCCGCGCTCGGAGCGTCGTCGAGTAACTCGACGACGAGTTTTGGTCAGAACGACGCCATCAATACGAGCATCACCTATCCCAAAGTCTTATATCTGTACGGGACGTTGATGTTTTTCGTTTTCAAAGTGAGATGCGCGTAGAATATGTGCTGTATTTTATTAGAGAGAGAGAGAGAGAGAGAGAGAGAGAGAGAGAATATATATTTATTAGAATTTAACCCCCATCACATGTGGCTGCTGCAAAAAGTTAGTTATACGTACGCGTACAAAAACCTTAAAAAAAAAGTACAACAAAAGCAAAACCGCGCGCATGTCTCCAACGACACCGTCGTCCGCGAAGGACGACAAGAATAAGAACAACAACAACAACAACAACAAGATGAAGAAGAAGAAGAACAAAAAGAAGAAACCAAAGAGTAAAATCGAGCGAGAGAAGAAACTTTTGAAGGAAAAATTCATAGCGCTCGTTCGTCGCAAACTCGTGGAAAACGCGCAATTTCGGCGCAACTTTGTGAAAGCGAACGAATACAACAAAATCGCGCAAAGCATACGCGTGTGTTTCAGAGAGGATAAGACGAATGAAGACGCGGAAGAAAAGGAGAAAATGCTGTGTTTTTTGGACAGCAAATCGCACTTTATGTTCGTCGTCGATACAGTTTTGTTCGCAGAGAAGAAGTCTAACGGCGAAAACGACAAAAAAGAGGAGAACGATACGAAGAAGAAGGGAAAAAAGCGTGGAGATGATAAAACATCAGCGACAGAAGAAGAAGAAGAAGAAGAAGAAGAAGAAGAAGACAATAAAGAGAATGAAAGTGATAAATACAGAAACCACGTGAACTTGATAGAACCGTTAGAGACGTGGTTGCGAGTGAAGAACTACCACCGGAACAAGTTTGAAAAACTCGGCGAGAACGCGGCGTTGACGATTAAAGAGAAACAAAAAGCCAAACGAGAGGCGAAAGAGAGAGTGAACAAGGCGAGAATGGAGAAAAAAGAGAAAGAGACGAAAGAAAAGGAGAGGAAAGAGAGGAAAAGGAAGTATCACGTGGATTTGGAATATTACAGATATAAAGGCACGTGTTTAGATTGGGTGAATACCGGGATGTGTCGATTCGGAAGCGAGTGCACGTACACGCACGACGAAGCAGCTAAAGGGAAGCTTATCGAAGCAGCGCGAGAAGTAGAGGCGAAAACAGGGAGAGATAGAGGATTACGCGGCGAGTATGGGGAGCGAGAGAAGAAAACTAGGAAAAATGGGGAGGAAAAAGATGGAGCATCAGAATCAGAATCAGAATCAGGAGAAAACGAGAAAAGGAAGAGACGGAAGAGAGACGATGTTCTACTCGGCGACTTTGACGAGGACGAGGACGACGGCAAGGACGATACCGTCGTCGTTCCAGGTTTCCTGAAAGCAAAAATGAAGCAACAGAAAGAAGCCGAAAAAGAAGAGCCAGCTCTATCGATTCGAGAAAGAAAAATGTTAAAAAAGAAGCGCAAAGACGAAGAAGCGAAAGCGCGTCGGGCGAATACTTCTAAGGGAAATGTTACGAAAAATAAGAAGTTTGATAAGACGAAGCGCGTGGCGAAAAAGACACCGACAGTTACGAAGAAGAAGAAAAAAGAACGACACCCGGACGGTCGGCACGCCAAACGATCGAAAGCGCGTTTGGAACAAATACAATAGACCTTTCGTAAGAGAAGATTGTTTTCAAATCTATTAGCTTCAACACAACTCGCCCGTTTTACATCGAAAGTCGCATTTTGGTTCCGTGTCGAGCCACCCACAATTATAAGCTAAAGTATCTAATCGCTCTATCGCGTTTCTCATGGTACCAATCAGATCTTTCATGACGTTATTCAATTTCGAAGTGACTACCGTTCCGTCCAATAGCCTTAAATTATCGCCTTCTTCGACGGAATCAGGCGGCATAGGCGGCATGTGCTTTTTCGGTTCGCGAACGTGTTTAACGTCGATGTACGGTCGTTTATCCCAGTCCCATACGATTGATGTTTTGTCCCTCCCGCGAACGTATCTAGCACCCCACGTATAATGGTACATGGAAGCTTCGTACAGATCGTCATCCGCCGGTGGTTGCGAAATCAACATCGTTTGCCTCGGTTCTTCGACTATGTGCTTCACGTCGCTCGTCGCCGCGGCGATGGAATACGCGTACATTTCTCGCACCCAGCCCAGCTTTTTCTTCGCGTCTTCGTCTTTTTCTATTTCTTCAGTGATCACGATGTAATCGTCTATGAGTCTATTTAAACTATCGAGGTGAATCAACGTCGGCGCTGGTCCACTCGCTAATATTTTCTTCGTGTCGACTATTTTCCTCGGGTCCTTTAGCGTTGACATCAATCGCTCCATCACCGGCGGCAAGGTTGGATAATGTGGATTGATATAATTAAAGTGAAAAGCTATGGCCGATGGTTTTTGTTCGTATTCTTGCGGATTCTGTCGAAGGAAACTGCGATGATAATCCAACAGCGGCGACGGTATTCGCATTGGTTTTTTGAACACGTAGTCCGTTTCTATCATCAAGACGAACTTGTTCTTCGCGCCGCCGCGTTTGGAGTCTTTGCTTTGTAGCCACTTCTTGATGGCGTCCGGTCTGTCGTGCACTGGAAATTCGCACCACTTATCGCACGATGGGTGCAAAGAATCCACGCGAACCGTCGGCACTTCTTTCATCAATTCATCGTCCGTTCTTCTGTGCAAAAGCCTCGTGAAATATTTCAAGTCTCCTCCTCCTCCGTTTTTGTTTTCGGTTACAACGACATCTAAAAAAGTGCGATACATGATGCGGGTCTGCCAATTCAAATACGGCGAGCCGTTCGAAGTTGCCAACACGTGAATGTGAGGACGTTCTTCTTCTTGTTCTTTTTCTTCTTCTTGTTCTTCTCCTTCTTCTCGTTCTCGTTGAGAGTGGTAATCACCGACGACGCGAGGCACAAAATCATCTTCGTCGCGACGACGACGACGACGACTGTGATGATTAAACGAAGAAGAAGAAGAAGAAACAGAAGAAACAGAAGAAGAAGAGGAGGAGGAAAGCACGATCGCTTTGAGCTGCACGAACAAACACGCGAGTAATCCGAGCAGAACGGACGATCGACAAAACGCTCCGACGAGCGTCGTCGCTCTCCTCCTCTCTCTCATTTATTATTATTATGTAGTATTATTAGTAATAACGCGTGTCTCTGTGTGGGTGGAATTTTTTTTTACAAACAACAATAATAAATCAAATCAATCTCACACGACACAACGCACAAACACACAAAAGAAGCACTAAAAAAACATGTTATCGTCGATGTCTTCGTTAGAACAGTTACGTCTGTACGTCACGGACGAGTCTTCGAATTCGATGAATCAGTCCGAACACACCTGTCGTTTATTCGTCACGCACTCGAATTTACGAGAGATGCAGTTTTTGGAGATTCGTTTTGACTTGAGGTGGACGATTCGAACGGTGAAAGAAAAGTTGATGACGCACTGCGGGACGAACGCGAGCGCGATGCGTTTGCAGTTGATCGACGACGTTGGCAGAAATAGTAATAATACTAACGATACTAATGTTCACAGAAGTAATGTTTTTAGTGGTCATGGTAACAGCGGCAGTAAAAGTAGTCAACAACAACAACAACAACAACAATTTCAAAACTACGACAGCAAAAGTCAACAAAATAGAATAACGACGACCATTGAACTTTCAAACGACGAGGCAAAACTTGGGTACTATTCTCCATCAGACGGGATGCGATTACACGTCATTGATACGGACCCTACGAGTTTAAGCGCGAATGGATGGTTAGAAGATGTTTCTAAAGTTGAAAAGTATGTCATGAGCGACGAAGCGTACGAGAAGAGGGAAGGCACCTATCGCCAATGGGCGAGAAAGAAGAGAGAGGAAGACCCGACGTGGACGTTACAAAAAGAACAACAGAAGCTGAGAAACCAACAAAGAAATGCTACTACTACTAATAATAATGTTGATAACAGCGACGACGCCATCGCAGCTGCGAGAGAGAAGATGCTGACGACGTACGCCTCGTACGAGTGCGTTCGCCACGTCGTTTCGGGATCCAGATGCGAAGTCAATCCGGGAGGGAAACGAGGCGTCGTGTGCTTCATCGGTAAGGTCAAGGATACCACTCAAACCGGAGCAAAAGAAGAAGAAGAAAAAGGAGGTGAAGAAAAGCACGACGTAGAAGAGGTAGCAGATAAAGACGTCGTCGATATGCCGCCGTCCCTTCCAAGCGGGTACTGGGTTGGCGTGAAGTTTGACGAACCGGTTGGCAAAAACGACGGAAAAACGCCCTGCGGTAAAATTTTGATTCCCGAGTGTCCGCCCATGCACGGCTCGTTTTGTCGACCGGATAGAGTAACGTGCGGCGAAGAGTTCACCGAGATTGACGAGTTTGCATCTTCGTCGGAAGATGAAGAAATATAGAAAATAGAGTAGTAAAAGTAGCAAAAACAAAAAAGTGATTCTTCTCGTTGTTTTGACGAGTTTTTGCACAATCCTTATATACGCAACCATCTTCAATTTTAGTATTAACTACGGTTTAAGCAACTCCTAACTCACGCTTCGCACGTTTCACCCAACTCTTCTCTTTCTTCTTCTTCTTTTTCTTATCGCTTTTTTCTTCCTTTATTTCTTCCTCTTCGTCCTCGGACGATGACGAGGAAGAAGCGACGTCGTCCTTGTCAATGCGGGTGTTTTTCGTACTACTGCTAGGAGCCATTGACGTCGTCGTTGTCGTTGTTGACGTCGTGCGGTTGCTCATTTTTTGCAACTTACAAACGAAGAAACCGTCCATGTTGTGAACGTGAGGGTAAAATCGACGGCATTCACTCACGGATGGATGAAACGTCTTTCCGCGGTAACTCGTAAAACCTTTTCGACCAAACTCCAATCCCGTGGACACGATTTTCACGTCTCTCTTTTTTAATATATAATCTACAACTTGCTCGTTTTCTTCGACGGTGACAGAGCAGGTGGAATAGACGATATAACCGCCGGATTTAGAGTTTGCGTCGCAGCAATCCACCGCAGCAACGAGGAGTTCTTTCTGCAAGTGCGCGCACTTGGCAATGTCCTCGGTGGATTTTGAAACCTTCACGCTCGAATCTTTCGCGATGACGCCTGTGCCGGAACACGGAGCGTCTAACAATACTCTATCGACGTAACCGAGAACTTTAGGTAACTGTCGACCGTCGTAGTTACACACGACGGAATTCGTGCACCCCATTCTTTGTAAATTTGCGACGAGACTGTTCAATCGTTTCTTTTGAAATTCGTTTGCGAAAATCATCCCCGTGTTTCGCATCAACGCCGCCAGATACGTCGTTTTCCCACCAGGCGCGGCCGCGACGTCCAAAACGCGCTCACCTTCCTGCGGCGACAAAGCCATGCACGGTAAAAACGAGGATGCGGACTGGAGCATGTACATTCCAGCCATGTATTCGGGGGTTGCCCCAATCGGAACGCGCGAATCGTACACCAATAAACCAACTTTTGACCACTTTCCGATTGGATCAAGGTTAACACCGCGATTAATCAACTGTGCAGCTAAATCGCGACGTCTGATTTTCAGAGTGTTCGTTCTCAGCGTCACTGGCCTTTGAGTTTCGTTTGCTTCTAAGAGCTCCATAGTTTCCGGCACCGAAAACGTATCGATGAAATAACGAATCAAGAAATGATTATATCCATAATACGTGGCTAAATCAGACGTCAAACGCTCTAGATAATCGTTCCTAGAGCGATCTGGAGCGCGGCGGTTTTTAAAATCGGCCAACACGCGAACGACTTCTTGAATGCGTTGTTGGATAGACGTTAAATCTGGAATGTCTTTCGTGGACGAAGCCGATTTTTTTCGTCGTTCGTCGTCGTCGTCGTCGTACTCCCCGTCAGATGATTCCGAAGAAGAGGAAGGAAGTTGATACGTCTCTTCGTCTTTCACGTTCACTTGTAATTGCTCTAATCTCGCCTCGGACGCTTTCTTTGCTTTTTCTGCGTCCATTTTACGCGACTTGCGCTCAATCGGAAGCAGTTCATCCTCTTCATCTTCGTCCTCCGATTCCGACTCTGATTCTGATTCCGAATCGTCCGAGTCTTCTCCGCCGCCGATAAATTCATCGTCTAAATCTATATCCGATTCAGAATCATCTTCTTCCTCTTCATCGAACAGTTGTTGCTTTTTCTTTGCTCCTCCTTTTTTGCTCTTCTTTTCCTCTTCTTCTTCTTCTTCCTCCGAAGAAGAGGAAAAGGACTCTTCTTCTGACTCCTCCTCCTCCTCCTCCTCCTCCTCTGAAAAAGAAGAAGAAGAAGACTCCGCTTTCTTCTTCTTGTTCTTCTTCGAAACAGGTTTCAGCCAGCTCTTGTTTTTATCCGTGAATCCTCGCTGTTTGGGTTCGTCTTCATCTTCATCTTCTTCTTCGTCGTCGATAGCCTTCTTTTTCGCTTTTTTCGTCTTCTTCGCTTTTTCTTTCTCTTCTTCTTCTCGCGTTTTCTCGGAAAGTAACAGCGCGTCTTTCCTCGCGCGCTTCAAAGATTTCATCGGCGCATCGAATTTTGATTCCCTGGCGCCTTTTTTATCCGCACCAGTCTTCTTCGTCTTTGTCTTCTTCTCCGCGCTTTCGTTTTCGTTGTTCTTTTCATCGCTCGTTTTCTTTCGGGAATCCTTCTTCCCTTTGCCGGCGGCGGCTCCTCTCGTTTTCGCCATGACGCTGAGTTTCTCTCTCTCTATTTTTATAGTGCGTTTAAATTGTAACAGTGCTATTCAAAGTGGTGCGAGCACAATTGATTGTTGTTTCTTCCAACGCTGCCGCTACTGTTACGCTTCTTTCTCGAATGAAGGACGCAACGCAGTGTGTTGTATGTTGTTTGTTTGCGTTGCGCTTTTTTTTTTGAGAAAAAAGAGGTCGCGCTCACATTTTTCGGGTGCGACACATATAGACATATTACAGCAGTCTCTTTCTCGCGCTCGCACTCCGAAGTTCGCTACGAATGATCATTATATGGTTATATAAAGGTGTGTGCATTACAAATTCAAGAATATATATATAATTATGTGTGTGTGTGTGTCTACTTATTTTACTCAACAAAACAACCCCTCCCTTTCTTTCTCTCTCTCAAAAACAATAATAAATACACGCGTGTGTATAAATTTGTGCGACTATTTCTCCCTTGATGTTCTTTTC
>Ga0181599_1003656_pt1 | contig 12854 bp, 10 predicted proteins | sample 041ome_3_FD_148658 | JGI IMG/M metagenome (GOLD analysis project Ga0181599, IMG submission 148658) | Coastal salt marsh microbial communities from the Groves Creek Marsh, Skidaway Island, Georgia - 041405US metaG (spades assembly) | ecosystem: Environmental > Aquatic > Marine > Intertidal zone >...
TGCTATCATCAATCACAGGCGCCTCCTCTGTCTCCAACAGACAAACCAAATTCCACGTCTCCGCCATGTCCGTGAAGAAAAACACGCTGAAGAACTACGAAGGCATGGTCCTCTTGAGACCGGACGTGGAAGACTCCATCAAACAAGTACAAATGGATAAATTACGCACGTTAGTCGCTCGAGACGAAGGCTCTTCGTTCGAGGTCACCGAGCGCGGTTTGCAAAACAACATGTACAACATAAAAGGGTACCCGGACGCGTACCAGGTGCAGTTGGACATCTCGTGCATGCCGGCGACGATTAAAGAGTTGGAGAAAGTGATGGCGAACCCGGAGATTGGCGAGGAGGAGGTGTTTCTTAGAAGCACCTTCTTTAGATTGAACAGATAAAGAAATCGAGACGACGACGACGATGATGCGGGAGAGAGATATACGCGACAGAGAAGAAAAGTAGTAGCTTTAACGAGAGAGGAAGAGTTAAGTATATATTATATTAGGTATTCGTACACGATTGTAAGTAAGTTTGTAGCCATTAAAAAAAAGAAAACATGTTATATGTATGCGGCGGCGCGCTTTCCTTCTCTCTCTGTTTCTCTCCCCATGAAGAGAACAGAGAAAGAGTCGTACGTAGTCAACAGGAAAAATTCTTTCTCTCTCTCTCTTATTACACGTTCTATTTTACTATTTTTGCGATTGATCTCTCTCTCACTCTCTCTCACTCTCTGAATGTTTATCTAAAACCCTCCTCTCAAGGCCAACACCATGTGTATCACGCTCCCACCTTCGATGTTGTAATCCTTCGCGGTTTTCTCGTCGTGCATTTGCTTTCCACCGAAAATCAGCCTCTGTTGCACCGGCGGGATGCCTTCCTTCTCTTCCATTCGCTCTTTGATTCGAACGATGGTATCGGAGACTTCGACGTCGAGTTCGACCTCTTTGCCAGTCAAGGTTTTCACTTTGATCATCATCTTGTCGTCGTCGTTCTTTCCTTGCCACCGCAAAAAAAGATTTTACGCGCGCGCGTTTGTGTTAGTGTGTAAGTGTGTTTTGAAGTTTTTTCGAACTGAAAACAAAAAGACGGAGAGAGGTGGACTAAAAGTGCGCGTTATCGGTCGATCGTCGTAACGTTATTTTAATTTACAGTCTAAATACTATTCGCTAATACAAAGTATTTTACACGTTATCTACATAAATATATTCTCTCTCTTTCTCTCTCTCTCTCTCTCTGCCGCTGCTAATGGTTGCGTCGAATGAGCCATTCGGCGCACTTTTTGACGTCGTTTTCGCCAACTTTTTCCAACGCGAACAAAGCTTCGCTTTTTGACCATCCCCGGACGACGAGTTCGGCGACAACCATAGTTTTCGTTTTTTGCGTTTTTGCAGATGCCGGAGCGTTTTGTTCTTGTTGGTGCTGAGATTCGGAGAAGCGCAAGTTCCGGCGGGCACCTTTCCGAGCAGCTCCGGATCCGTCCTCCTCGCCCTTTCGATGGGAATTCTTTGAGCTCAACAAGTCGTCCCAATCCGAGCGAGAGAGTTCGAGTTCTTCTTTGGTGATGGCGGCGTTGCTTTTGCCGCCGGCGGTAGTGAGATGGTGCGGTTTCTTTGGGAGGGGGAGAGTGAGACCCCAGTCGTCGTCATCGCCATCTTCTCCTCCCGCTTCTTCTTCTTCTTCCTCCTCCTCGTAGTCATCGTCGTAGTCGTCTTCAGACGCTGATTTGTTCATCTCGTTTGCGCTCGCCGAGAACAAACGCGACGGGAGAGAAGATGCTAAATCCCGTCCTTGAGACATTTTTTTGTTTTCAGCATCGTTGCCAACGAAGTCACTGCCATCGATATCATCGAATTGATCATCTCGCGTGCTCGTCCCCATCGTTCTGCTTTGCTTTTTCCCCGCTTTCGCGTACTCGTTGAACGCGCTCAAAGTGAGCTCTTCGCCTCTCGGCGTGAAACCTTTCGGAGTAACTTTGTTTTGAGGAGGAGAAGAATTCGCAGCAGGACGAGGTGGATTGGAGTTACTTCCATTGGGTTCTCCGCGTTTGAAGTATCCTTTAACCGTATTTCTCGCCGCCGCGGAGGACGCCGGCGTTTCCAACGCCGACGCGGCGTCGCGAAACGAATGATTTTCGGATTCAGAAAACGTCTTCGTCGGAGATAAAAACAAATCGCCGGCGTCCTCGTATTCATCCGTATTTCTATTCCTATTACGTCTTCCTTCTTCACCGTACGAGTCTAACGTATTCATAGAAGATGGTCTGAGCATTGCAAAGTTGTTCGGAGGAGGCGATGTCTTTTCTCTTTGAGGATGACCAGTCGTACGATGGTGCGGTTGTTTGATGTAATCCTCGCGAATCGAAGCCATCTTCTCAAAAGTCATAGCGTCATCTTTCTCAGGAGACAACGGCGACGAGCGCTCTCTTGGATTTAAGATAGATGAAATATTGTCGCTGCTGTTCTTTTGTTGTTGCTGGTGCTGCTTGTATTCGTTGTTACGATAGGTATCCTCGCGCACGCGAAAATCCCGCGGCGAACGGAGATTCGAAACGATTTCGTCCCTTCGCTTCTTCATCACCGAGGATGTAGCGGACATTTTCCTCGGAGGGCTCGGTTTATTCACGTTATTAGTATCGAAGCTCGAATCGTTCACTTTGCTGTTGCTGCTGTTGTTGTTGTTCTTTTTACTGAGACTGCCGTACAACGCGTCGTAGGATTCAATCATCTCCTTCATCTCGCGTTCGTGTTCTCTCTTCAAATCGTTCGACGCTTTTTCCCTAAACTCAATTTCTCGTGCACGTTTCTGCCTTTCTTCATTTAACTTTCGCTCCGCAGCTTCAGCCGCTCTCAGTTGCATTTCAAACTTTTCGTGCAAAATCTTCGTTTGCTTTTCGAGTTCTTGACGCAACTTTTCGTTTTCAGCTTTGACGTGCTCGTATCTGTTGCCAGGAGCGGAATCTTTCACAAAACTTTGCTCGCGTTCGTTCTTGAACGTAACAACTTTCGAGTATTTTGAGTTGTTGTGACTTCCAGGGTACGTCTCGAATGTCGTTTGAGTACCCATCGTGCGCTGATTTGCACGATTCGTAGATTTCATAGCGTCGTCTGCGTACTCGTTACCTCCTCCTCGGTACCCATGCAACTGCTTCTCCTTCATTTCCAAACGACGCGTCAATTGCGCGTTCAAACTCCTCGTCGCCTCTAAATCTCTAACCACTTTCTTCAAGTGCGCGTTGAACGCGTTCGCTTGCTCTCTGAACTCCGCACCTGGTCCCGATAACGGTTTCGTACGTTCTCGTTCGAGAATTTCCCGCAACGATTTTACTTCCAGCTGCAGTCGTTCGCACTCTTCGCTATAATCCGGCGCAAATTCTTCTTCCTCGTCAACCGTTCCAGTTGTACCCGACAAGTCGCTTCTTCTGTTCTTCTTCTTCTTCCTATCGCCACCATCGGCATCCCCGACACCAACAAGCATACGTCGTCTTTTAAACTCTAGCGTTGCGTCCATCCACGAACGAAACGCTGCGCGCATCCTTCGGTGTTCGGACGCCACGAGCATTCGTTGCACCACAGACTCATTCCTTCTCGAGGTAAAACACGCTAAACGCCACGCATTTAACATTCTACTCAGTATCGCGTTATTCGTTCTAACCTCAGCGTTTGCCAATTTTCTTCTCAAATCGATCACCTCTAGATCGTTCGAAACGGATTTTTGCGTCTCGTCGTTTTCGCTGGGAAAACTACTGCTTCTCTCCACCACCCACCGCAAAGCCGTTGTATCGTCCTCTTTCGCTCTACCGTTGTTCTCCTTTCGCGGATTGCTACTATCATCTCTTCCTATTCTATCTTTCTCGACGACGAAGTCTTCTTCTTCCTCATCGCTCACGAGCAACGTACCCGGCGCGCTCGACGCTTTCGACCTTCGCTCGATTTTAGTTCTGTTCATGTCGTCTTCACCTTCTTCTTCGTCGTCGTCCGAGGAATCATCGTCAAAATCGGAATCGGAATCTTCCTCTTCGGAAGCTGCAAATTCCTCTTCTCCTTCGTTTCCATCGCCCTTCGATATCAATATCTTCGCGGTGCTCCTCTTCGTCTTCTTTGGTTTTTGCTCCGCCGCCGCGGCGCCGCGAGCGCCCGACGCACCACTCGAGGAATCGCCCACATTCTTCTTCCCAGAGGCAAAACTTACCCCTCTTTCGAACCCAATCGCGACCGCGCGTTCCATATTCTCGTCTTTTTTCTTCATAGATATCGATATCGCTTTAAACATCGCTCGCAACGACGGGTCGTCCGCTTTTTGTAACCGAATGATCTTCTCTCTGTCCTTGTCGTTGCGAATCAGATTCATCCAATTCGCATCAGAGTCTTCCTCTTCGTCGTCGTTTTTGTCCATCCTCGCGCGTGCGACGGACATTCTTCGAGACTTGGAAATCGATTTTGAGCCTCCCACACCTTCGGCGACGACGACGACTTTGTGCTGCGCGATGTTAAAGTTACGCTTTCTCTCTCTCGTGCGCGTGTGTGCGTATTTGTGTGTGTGCGTGCGCGCGCGCGCAAGTGGTCTCTCGTAGGCGCGTTTTTCACGCGCCTTATTTTTGAAGAATTGGAAGAAGAGTTCGTATTCAAAAAAGATAGATGCTCACACACAAAAAACGAAAGCATTGATTGTTTCGAAACGCCGGGCGCGCGGCGCGTTTCAAGTTTTCAGACAGGTAAGGGATGTACATTCTCTCATTAAAAAAAGTGTATCGAAATATCTAACAGATGGAGTGGTGTTATTAACAACACCTCCACGCGGGATAAATCCTACGCTTCCAACTTGAGGGAGACTTTGTGCGTCATCGCTTCTTTATTGATCAAGTTCCCGGCTTTGTCTAAAGCCGCGAGCAACGAGTCGACGTTGTTTACCCACGAGTTGAGAAGTTGGTCCGGCGCAGTTTCCGAGGAAGACAGAGAATCCCCACCGTCTTTTCCGTCCGCGCTCGCGACGTCGTTGACTTTTTTGAAGGTTGCGATGCCGTTCGGTCGGTCAATCTTAGCGTGGACTTTCTTCGAGCAGACGGATTTCGATAAGCGCGTCTCGGCTTCGTCCACAGTTAAGCACAACAGTTCGGAAAGTCTCGTCAAAGAGATGCGGTTGTAATACTTGGCGACGACGAACAAGTTGTGTTCAATCACGCGCGACTGCAAGTCCTCCAATTTCGTCGTGGCTACGTTCGTTTGTTCTTGTTTTTGTTGATTGCTATTATTGGTACCGGCGGTGAAGTGTTTCGCGATTTCCTCGGCGTACGTTTCGCTCAACTCGTCCCATCGGATGATTTCATACGTCGTGAACTTCTTCAACAACTCTTCGTATGTTTTCATTTCTTTCAACCTATCGTCGTTCAGCGTTTGGTGGAGTAAACTTTGTTGCATCGGGTCTCGTTCGCTTAAAACGACCAACCACGCGCACGATTCCATCGCCGGTTCGTACTTTGATTTATCCTCCTTCACCAACTCGCACTCTAAAATCGCCTTGTAACATCGGCACTGTTCCAAGTAATCCTTCTCTCTTTCGAAATATTGCACCATCAAGTTGTGATAGTTCAAACGCAGCGTCGGTAAATCTGGAACGCTCGGATCGGTCTCCGCGAACACGCCCTTCGCGTGTTGCACCGCACTCTCTTTTTCCTTCTTTTCTTCTTTCTCAACCTCCTCGAAACGTTTCTTCTCCTCCTCGTCCATCATCATCGCATCTACGCCACCTTCTTCTTCCAACTTCTTTTTCTTCTTCAGCGCTTCTTTCTCTTCCATTCGTTTAATCTCGTCGAAACTTCTAACGTTGATCTTTCTGCTCAAAATTCTCGCTCGCACGTAATCGTCGTTCTTCATGCACAAACGAATTTGCTCTTCGATGAAAAACACCTTCTCTCTCTTCGATAACGCCCCGTACGTTTCAATCGCTACCTCTTGCATCACGCTCGCCGCCTCGTTAATTCTCCCCGCTTCCTCGTGCAACCGCGCTAAAATCCTCGTCAATCTCGCCTTTTCCACCTCGACGAAAATTTTCCCCGAGGCGACATCATTCAGCGTTTCAATCAACCTCGTTTTCGTCTTCACGTCCGGCGTCTCGTCTATGTACGACATCGCCTCTCTCACGACCGCTCCAATCGCTTGTTTCAGCTGCGCTCGTCGTTTCGACAGCAACACGACGTGTTCGCAAATCCCTTCCCAATCGTTCGCCTGTCTCAACACCGCCAAAATCGCCACGCACAGTCGAGGCGTCGCCACGAAATCGGCCGATAAACGGTACGATTTTTCGAGCACGAGCATCTTCTCCAGTATCGGCGACAAGTTTCCGGGCTGTTGTTTTTACAAGATAATAAACGAAGAAGAAGAAGAACAATAAAGAGTGAGTTGCTTGAGTAAAAGGATGTCTCATCAGATCTCTTTTTAAAAACGAAGAGAGAGAGAGAAAACGAGAGAGAGATTTTTGCACGACACAACAACGCGTTCCAAAAAATTCGCACACTACCGCGTACGTACCTTCGCGGCGTCTACTTTCAGAGCGTTCAGCTCCGCCTCCAGCTTGGCCACCTCGATCTGCTGACGCTCGCGCGTGGTCATTTGTTTATTGTTGTTTTCTCCACCGCTCATGATGTCGATGAATGATGACAGAGAGAGAGACAAGCGGTTTCTTCCTTTTTTTTTCTGCCAACTTTTCGTTCTTTTTTTTTCTTTTTTTTCTTCAAAAGAAAACGCGAAACGGAGACGAACGAACGAACGCACTTCTTTCTCTCCATCATGACGACGACGACGACGACTTTTCTTCTTCTGCCGAGCAGCAGCAGCAGCGTCAGCCGCAGCAGCAGAAGCGGCAGTCTTCTTCGGGCCAGACGGCAGAAGCGGCATCAGCGCGGGGGCGGAAGAGCTTTTTCTTCTATTTCTTCGTCTTCATCGACGACGACGACGAGAACGACGACAACGAACGAAGAGCGAGGCCGAGAAATCGAACGAATCACGCGAGCGTTCCGGAGGTCGTTTACGCTCCTCCGGAAGAAGAAGAAGGGTGAGGAGGAAGAAGGAAAAAGAGAAGACGACGAGACGCGTTTAGTGGTTCGCGCGATACGCGAGCGAGACGTGCTCGACGCGGCGAAGGTCTTTCGGGAGAGTTTCAGCGGTTCCCCGGACGAGAAGCCGAGAAGTTTCGTTTTGAGATATTTATTGGAAGCGTGCGTCGCGGAGGACGAGGAAGATGATGAAGAAGAAAAAAGCGACGACGCGAACGCGCAGATGAAGAAGAGTAAGAGTGGTGGTAACGCCGCCAGTAACCCGTACGAGGTGTGTTTCGTCGGCGTGACGACAAAGACGAATCCAGAGACGCAAGAAGTCACCGAAGACGAGGTGATATCTTTAGTCTCGGTAGCTTTAGACGTGCGTTCAAGAATCGCGGACGATCCGAACCCGCCACCCTCGGACGCGCCGTACGTGTGCAATATGGCGGTCGCATCTGAACATAGGAACAAAGGCGTGGCAAAGGCGATGTTGGAAGCGATCGGAGAGTTTGTGCCGAGTGTTGGCGGGTGCGACGTGTGGTTGCACGTCAGAGAGGTGGACGGGAAAGCGGTGAGGGTGTACGAACGGTTCGGGTTCGAGACGGTCAAGGTGGACGAAAAGAATCCGCTGTTGAATTTAGTCATGAATCGGAAAGAAAGCCGAAAAGGCAGGGCGCTCATGCGGAAAGTTTTAGCGGAAGGTTGTAATTTTATAGTGTAGTAGTATCTACTTTTCTTTCATCCATCTTTTCTTCGTGCGCGTACAAAATCTACGACGGTGTTCTTTCTTTCTTTCTTTCTTTCTTTCTTTCTCTCTCTCGGCATGGTGATATGTTGTACAGTTTTTTCCTACCTACTGCGATGAAAGCGTTCCATCTTCTTTCTTTTTTTCTGTATATGCTGCATTTAACAGAGCTATGCTGTATTTTGTACACGCGTATCTTATACTTCTTCTTCGTTCCTTCGCTCATCGACCGACTCTGCCTTGTTTTGCATCCGTTCGAGGGTCCGCAACTCTCGATTGCACCTGAAGCAAAATGTCGTCGGCGCGGTCTTGCGTCGCTCTCAACTGGTTCACGTACAACACGCGCAAAGCGTCCACCATTCGCTTTACTTTTACGTTTTGAATGGGGACACCCGCATCGCGCAAAACGTAGTCGTCCTCGCTCAGTTTCAAATCTATTTTCGATGATGGCGCGTCGGCGTTTCCCATGTGCACGTCGCTCTCCTCTCCTCGATCGTCTTCTTCCTGGAACGGCACAACAAAGCGCTCTAACGTCTTCGTCGTTAATCGAACGAGTCGCGCGTCCACCGTCGGTCGCTTCGTTTCGAAAGCCGGAACGACATCAAACGCATTCAAAACTTTCATCAACGCATCGTACGTCTCTTCGTCCTCCATAACCTCCTGGTCGTCTCGTAAATCCGCCAAGAGCGAAGCGTCTGGAGGTAAATTCGCATCCGTCGTTCCTCTCCCTTTCCCACCGGTGGTTTCCTCTTTCGGTTTGAACCTGGAATACGCGAAACCTTTCTCGTTTTCCACCTTTGTCCTCTTCCCCGCGCTGCCGACGTTTTCTACCGCGTTCGCGTCTACCATTACACCCTCTCTTTTACCATCATCTTTTCGATCGATTTCCATCCCTCGCATCTTTTCTGTCGGCGTTCTCGCTCTCTCTCGTCCTTTTTGATCTTCATCTTCTTCTTCATCATCTTCTTCATCTTCTTCTTCGAACCTATCCCGATACTCCTCCGCCAACGCCAAGTTTATTAAAAAATCAATCTTACTCTCCGCGCACGTCAAGTGCATCTCGTCGCACTCGCACAACTTCAAATACTCCAGGTAGCACTTCGACCACTCCGCGTCTTCTTTCGTCTCCGAGAGCATTTTTTCTCTCTCGCCTCCGTCCGACGAGAGTCGGCGTATTTTCGTATTTTCCAGCCACAAGACGAGCTCGCGATACTCTCTCGACTGTTCGGAATTATACAAAGACGCCACGCACGCGTTGAAACCTGGCGATAGAATTCGCGGAAAACCCAGCGCTTTCAGCGCGATCGCGTGTAACCGCGGCCCGAGTATGGACATTACTATTTACGTGTGTATAGTCGTCTCCGCTCGCGCGAGCCTCTTATATAATCTTCTCTCTCTGTCTCTCTCAACTACTTTTTAGTAGGGAAAATCGCCGCCAACGAAAGTCGTTGTTCACAACCACAAAAAAAGGTGCTCTCTCTCTCTCTCTCTCTCTCGATCGCGAGAATAAAAACGAACCCTCTTCAAAGACCTCAACGATCGAAAGGAGGCGAACACGATATCCAATCTTTGAGGTTTTTCTTTGCGTGTGCGTGCGCGTGTCTTCGCGAGAACAGCAGCAGCAGCAGACAGTCTAGGGAAATGGACTTATTAAGTCCCCGCTCGTTATGGGGAAAAAGGCTCGATTTTTAGGCCAAAAAAATCGAAAAAATTCCTCTGGTTTTCGCTCTTCATTTCACGAAAAAGCATCATCGTCTCGAAAGCATGAGTCACGCGAGCACCGTCTCTCGCAGCGCCGCGACGACGATCCATGCGACGACTGCGCGTTCTTCTTCTCGTCGTTTGGAGAGAAGAGAAAGCTGGAAGAAGAAAAGGAGCGGTGGGCTTCTTTTACGACGACGACGACGCGCGAAGTCCAACGCGTCCGCTTCTTCTTCGTCGTCGGGAAAAGAAGAGGAAAAAGATACGCTCAAGAAGGCGCTGTTTGAGGAGGTGTTTGGAATGCGCGGGTGGTCGTCGTCGTCGTCGTCCACCACCACCACCGTAAATGGTAACCAGCGGATGGCGAAGAGTTTAGATAAAGCGAGACTGCAATCGATCGTCGCGAGTTTGGAGGAAACGATGGTGGGCGTAAACACGATTGAAAACACCCAGTTGCTCTGCGGTCGGTGGAAGTTATTATGCACGTATAAAGAAGACGTGGATAAAGTGGAATTTTTCGACCTGCAAAGCTGGCAGCGGTATTTATTCGAGAAAGGACCGAGTCCGGTGCAATCTCTGGTGCTCGGGAACACGAGCACGGTCGAGAACGTGTATCAGTATCTGGAAGATCCGAAAAAGTCGCCGGGCGCGAAATGGCAAAACATCGCCAAGTTTACGTTTGAGTTCAACGGCGAGAGGAAAGACGTGGAGTTGATCATCGAGGCGGAGATTGAAGGCTTGAGAGACGAGCAGTCTTTTTATTACAGGTTTTCGAACGGGTTTTTCGATGTGAACGGGGGAGAGTTTAAGTTGCCGTATCCCGTGCCGTTCGATTTCATCGAAAGCGTCAGGCCGGGACAAACCAAAGGATGGTTTCAGACGACGTATTTGGATGAAGATTTAAGAGTCAGCGTCGGGCAAAAGGGAAGCAAATTTATCTTAATGCGAGAGAAATAGAAGAGAAGATGGAATAGTCATACCCAGCAGTAGTTTGTGAGAGCTTTTTTATTCATTAGTGTACTATTGTTATGATATAATGTGTGTGGTAGAAGAGGAATTTGAAAAGAGCGAATTCAAATGCATCACGGTACAACACAATAGTATTTAAAAAAAGCTACAGTTATTACCAGCTACCACTCCTTTTAAACTTTTTCGGATCTAACGCTTCGGTAATTCTATCGAGCGCTTTCTCCAAAGTCTCATCGCTCGCCGCGTACGAGATTCTTATGCACTCGTCCACGCCAAACGCGCTTCCCGGAACTAACGCCACCCTCGCTTCTTGCAATAAATACCTACACATCTCGTCCGAGCCTTTGACCGGGCCGAATCCTTCGACGAAACCGCCCTTCTCGCCCCCACAAAGCTTCGTGACGTCGGGAAAGGCATAAAACGCACCCCCTGGCGTTTCAATTTCTACGCCATCGATTTTACGCAATCGATCCATCACGTAATCTCGTCGCTCTTCAAACTTTTTCCGCATGGCTTCCACGGGCGCGCCGCCTTTGTCTCCCAACTCTACGTACCCGGCTAAAGCCGCTTCCTGCGCGATAGAGCTCGGACCAGACGTCAGTTGCGATTGTAACATATTGAATGCTTTAGAAAAGTGTTCCGGTGCCGCGCTATACCCTAACCTCCAACCCGTCATCGCGAAGGATTTCGAGAATCCGTTCACCACTATCGTTCTTTCCCGCATGTTCGGAAATGACGCCGCGGAGACGTGTTCGTTCGGAGTGTAAATTATGTGCTCGTAAATCTCGTCCCACAAAACTAATAACCTCGGATGTCTCGTCACGATTTCACAAATCTTCTCCAACGTCTCTCTGGAATACACCGCCCCGCTCGGATTGGACGGCGAACACAAAATCAACATTCTCGATTTCGGCGTGATTGCTTTTTCCAACTGTTCCGGCGTGATTAAAAAGTTGCTCTTAATGTCCGTCTTCAAGATGACTTTCTCCGCTCCAGATAACGTGACCATCTCCGGATAACTCACCCAATACGGCGCCGGGACGATGACTTCATCTCCCGGGCCGCAGCACGTCAACACAGCTTGCGTCACGCTTTGCTTCGCGCCGTTCGAAATCACAATCTCGTTCGGCGCGTACTCCACCCCGTTCTCTCGCTTTAATTTCTCGCATATCGCCTTACGCAACGGTAACGTCCCCGGATTCGGCGAATACTTTGTGATTCCATTCTCTATCGCTTTAATCCCCGCGTTAGCGCACACTTCCGGCGTATCAAAATCTGGCTCTCCAGCCGCCAGTCCGATGACGTCTTCGCCGCGCTCTTTCAGCGTTCTCGCCAGGTCCGTCAGAGCGACTGTTTTAGACTCGTTCAAGTTTGCCACGCGAGGGTTTAACGACTGGTCCACTCCCCCCGCGACGACTTTCGAAGAAGAAGAAGAAGAAGAACCAGACGCTCTGACGACCGACAGCTTCGCTCTCTCTTCGCGCTTCTCGCCTCCTCCTCCTCCTCGGACGACGACGACGACGCGATGATGTTGAAGGCAACCGTATCCACTTTTTGTCGTGAAAGAAGAAGAACATCTCGCACCGGTGCGACCACCATTCGAACGACGAGGGCGAGATGATGATGAAGAAGAAGAAGTCGTGGCGTGAGCAGAAATACACCGCATCATCGTACTAATCGTCTCGTTATTTCGTTAAGATGATGTGGTAAAAAGAGTCGCACGAAAGCGCGAACAGCGCGCGCGTTTTTTGATGTTTTTTCCCGAAAAAAATCGGCATTTTGGCTCCCCATACGGCAGTTGTTTGCGAACACACGCACGACGCACACAGAGAGAGAGAATCAGAGAGAGAGAGAGAGACGCGGACAAAAGACCAGGGCGCGAGACGGTTTTATTTGAGAGCGTCTTCTTCTTCTTCTTCTTCTTCTCCTCGAGGAGAATCAAACGACGAGACAAAACAAAATGCCTCGTTCGGCCGCCGGGAAGAAGCGGAGGCACGAGGAGCTCCGCGGTCGCGAACGAGGTGCACAAAAGTGGCGGCGAGACCATCACGAAGACCACGAAGAAGAAGAAGAAGAAGAAGAAGAAAAGATCGAAGACATCGTCCGGGAAAAGTTCGACGGGGACGCGCACAGAGCTTTTTTTAGCATGATTAAGAGCGGGAAAGACGGAGGAGAGACGAGGAGCGAGGAGGAGGAGGAGGAGGAGGAAGAGGAGGAAGAGGAGGAAGAGGAGGAGGAGGAGGAGGAGAGCGAAGACGAAGACGAGTCAGAATCGGACGAGGATGAAGGCGATGAAGACGACGACGAATCGGAATCAGAATCAGAATCAGAGGAAATGCTAGAATTAGACGAAGATGGGGAAGATATCAACGACGTGGACAAAGTGCTCGAGTGGGAACCAATCCCGGAGGAGGC
>Ga0181599_1003663_pt1 | contig 12838 bp, 14 predicted proteins | sample 041ome_3_FD_148658 | JGI IMG/M metagenome (GOLD analysis project Ga0181599, IMG submission 148658) | Coastal salt marsh microbial communities from the Groves Creek Marsh, Skidaway Island, Georgia - 041405US metaG (spades assembly) | ecosystem: Environmental > Aquatic > Marine > Intertidal zone >...
AATGCATATATATTAATCATCGGCTCTATGACTAAAGACAGGAACTCAGTCATGATATGTTCAACATAATCCGGTGTTTTTCCTTTTATTGTTGAAAGAGCAAACTCAGCCCATTCATCATAGTCTAAATTACCCTCATAATATTTATCATAGAAGTACTGATTTTTCTTCTCATATTCTTCTTTATCAACATGCCCAGTTTGAATTAAAAAATTAATCCATGAATAATCAGAATCTCCATTAAGAATGGTATTATCTAAATCAAATATTGCTAAATTTCTTTTCATAAAATAATAGTTAATACAATGATAAATGAACCCGGATATAGATTAAACGTTGGTCTGGTTGTTATCAATGATAAAGGCAAATTATTGCTATGCAAAAGAAAAAATATCAACAGCTGGCAATTTCCGCAAGGCGGTATAGATTTTGGCGAAAGTCCACTTAAAGCCGCTAGAAGAGAGTTGTATGAAGAAGTTGGAATTAAAAAGGAAGATGTAAAGTTAATATCTTCAACAAATGAATGGTTTAAATATGATGTGCCTTATGAAAAAAGAAAAAACCATTTTTTAAAAAAAAGATTTAAAGGCCAAAAACAAAAATGGTTTTTATTTAGAATGATGAACGATGTAAAAATTCATTTTGAAAATGATCCCGATAATGAATTTATAGATTACAAATGGGTTCCTTATTGGTACCCTTTGCATGCTATTGTCGAATTTAAAAAAGAGGTATATCGCTCTGCTCTTAATGTATTGAGAAATAATTTTTGTGAAGAAATAAATAATGATTGAAGCGCTAATATTGTTTGCCACTCTAGGTATATTTGCAGGACTCATAGCAGGAATGTTTGGTGTTGGTGGTGGAATTATTACAGTGCCTGTTTTGGTTGCCTGCTTTATTCAATATGGTTTTGAAGATGCAATAATGATTCACATGGCTGTTGGTACTTCACTTGGCTGTATTGTATTTACTGGAATTTCTTCAGCATATGCTCACAAACAGAAGAATGCTATAAATTATAAGTTTTTTAAGCCAATAGCTTTAGGGATAATTCTTGGAGCATTTCTTGGTGCTTTATTTGCAGTCCAGCTTAATGGAAATATTCTTAAATTCATTATAGGTGTCTTTGCTCTTTTTGTTGCAATTCAGATGGGCATCAATAGAGAGATAGAGTTCAAAAAAAGGGCTGAGCGAAATAAAGAGCCCTACTTTGTTGGCACTGGTATTGGATTCGCCTCATCTATTTTAGGCATAGGCGGAGGAATTTTTTCTGTGCCCTACCTAAAAGCGTCTGGATTAACTATGACATCAAGTATTGGAACTTCTGCTGCATGTGGAATTCCAATAGCCATCTTTGGTGCATTAGGTTATATAATTTCAGGCATTAATAATGTACTTCTACCGCCACTAACATTGGGATACATATATTTGCCAGCCCTTCTAGGTATTAGTTTAACTAGTATAATTGCAGCCAAATATGGGGCTTATATTGCTCATCAAGTATCTGAAAAAATATTGAAGAGAATGATGGCAAGCATGATGTTGCTAATATCTTTTTATATGGTTTTTTCATGATCATAGAATTATCAGAATTTTTTAATAACCCTTCATTGATCGAAATTGGTCCATTAAAAATACAATACTATGCTGTGACATGGTTGCTATCTGCCGTCTTTATATATCTTTTTTTGAAATCGAATCAAATAATGATTGAGCTTGGATTAAATCATGAAAAGGTTAATGATTTGGTTTTTCTTTATGGTTTATTTATTGGTGCTATGTGTGGAGGCAGAATTGGGTACATGTTTTTTTATGGAACAGAACAACTAATTAATAATCCAATATCCTTATTTTATATTTGGCAAGGAGGCCTGAGTTTTCATGGAGGCTTAGCTGGGGTGGTTGTTAGTTTCTTAGTGTTTGCTAAGAAAAATAATCTAAGCTTTTTAAGGCTTATGGATGGAGCGGCTCTATCAATGCCCATAGGTCTTGGTCTTGTAAGAATTGGCAATTTTCTAAATGGCGAATTATATGGAAAAGAAACAAATGGTGATTGGGGTTTTGTTTTTCCAACGGATCCATTCGGGCTCTTGCGCCACCCGTCACAGTTGTATGAAAGTTTTGGAGAAGGCCTTGTATTGTTTTTTTTATTGTACTGGATAAACACGGTTACTAAAATTCATGGAGTTGTTTGCTCAAGCTTTTTAATTTTTTATGGATTAATAAGATTTTCTATTGAATTCTTCAGACAACCAGATTCTCATATCGGATACATCTTTTTAGACTCATTAAGCATGGGTCAGATTCTTTGTATTCCTATGATAGTAATTGGATTTATAATGTTATTTTATTCAAGGAAAAATGCATGAAAGCTTATTTAGATCTGCTGCAATATATTTTAGAGAATGGTGAAAAAAGAGATGACAGAACCAATACTGGAACTATTTCTTCTTTCGGTCATCAACTGTCATTTGATCTAGAGAAAGGTTTTCCTGCAGTAACAACAAAGTCTCTTGCTTGGAAAGGTGTAGTATCTGAGTTGATTTGGTTTTTAGAAGGATCGAGCGATGAGAGAAGACTTGCTGAAATCAGATTTGGTAAGAACAGAGAAGAGCTTACTGACTTAAATAAATATTCAACTATTTGGACAGACAATGCCGATAATCAGGGTAAGGATTTAGGATATGAGAATAATGAATTAAGGAAGGAGCTTGGGCCAGTATATGGTGTCCAATGGAGAGATTGGGACGGCATTGATCAGATTAAAGATTTAATGAATAACCTCAAGAATAATCCTGATAGCAGAAGACATATTTTATCAGCATGGAATGTTGGGAAAATTGATAAAATGGCGTTGCCTCCATGTCATGTAATGTCGCAATTTTATATCAGCAATGGAACTATAAGCTGTCACATGTATCAAAGAAGTGCAGACATGTTTCTAGGTGTTCCATTTAATATCGCAAGTTACTCGCTTTTATTAAGTATATTTGGAGAAATATTAAATCTTAGGCCCAAAAAATTTGTTCATTCATTTGGAGATGCACACATATATTTAAACTCTGTAGATCAAGTCAAAGAACAAATATCAAGGAAACCATTTGATGCACCAAAATTAATTATGCCAACACTTAATTCGCTCGAAGATCTATCATCCTGTTCTATAGATGACTTTAAACTTGAGGGCTATGAACATCATCCTGCTATAAAAGCAAAAATGGCTGTATAAAAATGAAAATTATTTCGCATCTCGTTGCCGTATCAAATGACCTTGTAATTGGAGTGGATAATGATTTGCCATGGAATTTAAAAGATGACCTTGCCCATTTTAAAAAATATACGCTCAATAAAATAATTATCATGGGAAGAAAGACATTTGAATCAATTGGGAGACCCCTTCCCAAAAGAATAAATTACGTTATATCTAGGACAGTAAAGGAAATAGATGGTGCTCATGTATTTGATAATTTAGAAGATGCCATGTTGGCTGCAGAAAAACATAATCATGAAATGGGTGTAATTAATGAGATAGTAATTATTGGTGGTGGTTATTTGTTTAAAGAAACCTTACCTGTTATGAATAAACTAGTTATTACAAAAGTAGACTGCAATGTTTTAGGAGATATTTACTATCCAAAGGTTGAAATGGAAAACTGGAAGCTAGTAAATTCTGAGGCATATACAAAAAACTCAGACAACGACTATGATTTTACGATAGAAGAATACGAAAAGTTATGATTGGCTTTGAATGTAGTCTCTTCTTAGAGCCAAATTCTTAACTCTAATTTCTTCATTTTCTGTATATTTGATCCAATTATTTGCTGTGGTTTTAACTTTCTTATCTTTATCACGAGCAGCAGTCCTAAACTCCTTCTTTGCGTCTTCAAATCTTTGCAATTCAAAGTATGCTTGACCAAGGGTTAGGTGGACTTGAGATATCTTATCGATTTTACCTTTCTTTAATCCTTTTTTTATAGAACTAACAGCTTCCTCTAATTTGTCCTCTGCAAGATACAAATTTCCAAGCAATACATAAGATTTTCCATCTTTTGATAATTTAGCAGCTTTTTCTAAAACAGGAATCGCCTTATCTATTTCCTGAGCCATTCTCCAAGAATCAGCTAGAAGTTTAAGATTTTTTTCGTTATCTCTGACTACAGGACCAGTTTTTTCTACCTTAACTTCTTCTCCAGTAGTTTTGTCTTTTACTGTTTCTGTGTATGTAGTAATTTTTTTCTGTCCAGACACTAACACTTCTGCAGCCCAATATGGGTTCTGATTTAATAGCAATAATTGTGCTAAAGCTAAATATTCGGATTCTTTATCCAGGAAATCTTTTGCATGGGCGGCCTTAAGAGTAATCATATAGTCTTTCTCTCTACCGAGTTGACCATAAGTTCCTCCAAGTTGAATAAAATATAATTTTTTAGGATATAAGTTAACCAGGATCTCATAAATATCAAGTTGTTGAAGGAGGGCTTTTTTTTCACCTATTTCTTTTTTTAGCTCACTAATACAAGCGGCAAGAAGAACATACCAATTTTCTTTGGGTTTATACCCCTCTTCTTCTGACATTGAAATTGCATTCTTCATTGAGGACATTGCTTTCCTAAAGTTGCCTTGTTGAAAATATGCCTGTCCTAACAAAGACCAAGATTGAGCGGTTACAGTCTCGACTTGATCCATCCATTGAAGCAATAATTCAATTCCTTTGGCATAATTTTCTTGTACAAGATTTAATTGAGCTAATGTTAGCAACGCAGCATTTCTTATTGGCAATGTTACCTCTGGTTCATCAATAACATTTTGATAAGCCTGAATAGCTTCTTTATATTTTCCATCTGTAAAATATACATATCCCCATGAATTCCACATAACAGATCTGTCATAGCTTTTCAGATTTTCCATATCATTTCTGAGCTCTGTAAGAATTTCTATAACTGTCTCCATGTCTGGCGCAGGCTCACCCTTATCATCTACTACTTCAAGAGCTTCATAAACTTTAGCCATTTTTTTTGCAGTTTTACTCTGCAAGGCTCTCGCTTTTTTGTATTTGGTTTGAGTTTTAGGTTTGTCGCTAGATTGAGCTTCTACATATGTGGAAGGATAAGAAAATGCAAATGCTAAAAAAGCAAATATATATATTATTTTTGATTTCTTAAAAAAATTATTCATCATCTGCCATTATAAATGTAAATCTATGAAAAACACCCTCAACAGGAGTTGCCTTTCCATCAACAATTTTAGGCTTATACTTTAATTTAAGAGCAGCTCTTGTAGAGGCGCTATTAAATAAAGTGCATGGTCTCATTTCTTCTTGAGGTCCTTCAGGATCACCACAATATCCTTCAAGAGGCTTTGCATCTTCAACCGAACCTGAATCTGTAATAGTAAATGAAACTATAGCATAGCCCTCCGTACCTCTTTCTTGAGCTCTTCTAGGATATATAGGCTGAACTTTAAATAATGGTATATATTCACCGTCTCTAAAGAAAGATCCACCAGCCTTAAAATTAGCCTTAGGTTTCGCAATTGAAACATCTATACCTGTAAGAGGCTGAAGATCAAGATCTGGTTGAGCAATATCCTCTGGCTGTTCGTCCGGTTGCTCAGGCTTTTCAACCTCGGTCATAAAAGTATCAATTTGTCTTTCGGGCATTACAACATCGGCCAGCTTTACTGATGTGTCCTCTTTCATGCCGCTATCTCCTAGGGAGATCAATATAACCATTACGAAAAATAACGCTGTTGTTATTAGAACTGATAAACCAACACCAGCTACATACTTATTTGCATCAAATGCTTTGTTATATAAAGCTTTAATAGGCTTTAATGCAGATTTTATAGCTGTTGTAACTTGATCCATATTAAATTATTTTGGTTCAGATGCTAATGATATTGCACTCACTCCGGCTTCTCTAGCTCCATCCATAACTTGGATAATAGTATCTGCCATTGCTTTTTCATCAGCCTGGATAACAACTGAGCCTTGTGGATTATCTGCCAATAACTTAACAACGTTTGCTTTTACTTGACGCACATCAATTCTTCTTCCATCCATCCATACTTCTCCAGTAGGACCAACAGCAATCAAAATAGCAGCATTTTCTTGAGTTTCAGCTGTATCAGAATCTGGTCTATTAATTTCAAGTCCAGGTTCTTTTATGAAATTGGCAGTCACAATGAAAAATATAAGCATGATGAAAACCACATCAAGCATAGGAGTTAAATTAATTTCATCATTTTCTTCTTGAACTGCGCTTGTTATTGCATTTCTTCTCATAATAACCCTCTTCTAATCTATTTCTCGTTTAATAATATCGTTAAGCTCAGATTCATGTCTCTTGCTAGTACTTGTTAAATAAATAGCTGCAAATGAGCCAGATAAAGCAGTCACCATACCCGCCATAGTAGGTAATGTTGCCTTAGAAACTCCTCCTGCCATAGCTCTGGCATCGCCGCCGCCATTGAACGCCATAACCTGGAATACCTCAATCATTCCGGTTACAGTTCCTAAAAGGCCCAGCAATGGAGCCAAAACAATACATGTTTGAATGATGCTTATATTTTTATTTATTTCCATCTTGGCTTGTGACATCATCTTTTCTCTTATTTGAAGAGCATACCAAGATTTCTTATCTTTTCTTGAATTCCATTTTTCAGCCAGACCGGCAACATATTCTTGATGTGCATGAGAAAGATACCAGATTCTCTCAAAGATCATACCCCACATAAAAAACACAAGAACTGCTATAAGCCAAAGCACATTTCCGCCTTGCTCCATAAAGTCTCTTATGGATGACAAGGCTTCTGTGACTGCAAATAGCATTTACTATTACCTACTTCTCAGCTTTTTCAGCAAGAATTCCAGTGCTCTGCTCTTCAAGAATGCTTATAATTCCTCTAGCTGAAGACTGTGTGAAGGAATGAAGCAAGCTTGTTGGAATTGCTACCAATAAACCTAATACAGTTGTAACAAGAGCTTGTGAAATACCACCAGCCATAAGCTTAGGATCTCCTGTTCCATACAAAGTAATCATTTGGAAGGTCACAATCATACCTGTAACAGTTCCTAAAAGACCTGCTAAAGGTGCAATGACTGAAATAATTTTTATAAATCCAATACCTTGTTCAATTGCTGGTCTTTCTGCCATTATTGCTTCAGCAAGCTTTAACTCTAATGTATCAATATCCTTATCAAAGTTATCTTTACCAACTTTAAGGACTCTTCCTAGTGGATTTGCTGAATCAGCTGCATCTTGTCCAGCCTGTTTTCTAACTGCAGTACTAATCATGTATAGACTGTATAATTTATAGAATGCAAATAGAACAGCAATAATACCAACAGCAATAATTGCATAACCAACTTCCCTACCCTGTTGAGCTCTTTCCATTAAAGATGGAGTTTGTATTAGATTAGCCAGCAAGCTGCCTCCAGTAGGACCTGTTGGATCTACGCCAAACTTAACTTGGTCACCAGCTTCAGCATCACCTATTTTGCTTGCTGTCTTAGTATATCTTCCTGCAGGCTGTCTAGGTAAAAAAGCATACTGTCCTTTTGAAGTTGCATATTCTAAGTATTTACCATCACAGACGGCATTAAATAAGCCCACTCTAGTGACATTACACTCAGAAGTTTCACCATCTACATCTATTACATCTGTTGTAAATGATACAACTTGACCACTAGCAGCCATTTCTCTTTGAAGTTCATACCAAAGTCCTTCGATCTCTCTTATTGTAGGAAGCTCGGTTGTCTCTGACATTTTGCCCGTAAGATCATTCAAGAACTTAACTCTATCTTGTCCATATTCAGCACCCGTTAGTGAACCTGAAAATTGAACAGCCGCCTCTCCAGCTGAGCTTTGAAGATGTCCAAATAACTCAACCAATGAACCCAATTCTTTTTGATAAGCCTCTTCTTTAACTCGAAGAATTTCTTCATTTTTCTTATATTCGGCCTCAAGAGTATCAGCAATTTTTTCTTGCCTTGCTAACTCTCTTTTTTCAGCTGCCAAGATTGATGACTGCTTATTTTTATTTGCCATGAAATCTGCTTCTCTTTTTGAGTTTGCAGCTTGTTCTTGAGTTTTACCCTCTTTAACCAAGGCCAATAACGCCTCAACTGTAGATACTTCAACTACTTCTTCTGAAGCCTCTTGAGAAGATACGAAGCCACTAAATAATAAAAGCAGTGCCGGAATTATATAAAGTTTTTTCATTACGCCTCTCCTTTAACAATTGGCATCATTAACATGTCAGTAGGAGCTAATTTTTTAGCCATTCTTATACCATCCCTGATTGGCTTTCTATAGGTACTAGAAAGTTCATCCCATGTTCCTGTATCGTTATTCCATCTGCCGCTAGATTGCTCATCTTTTGTTTGATAGAACATGCCAATTCTTCCAATTACTAATATATTTACAACAGTTCCATCTTCTAGGGTGCTTTCATATGTATCAATTTTTCTACCGTATTCAGCCTCAATGTTGTAAGCCTCTAATACCTGCCTAACTTGCTCAGAAGCCGTAACTTTAGGTTTAGCTAAAGAAGATCTAACTAAGTCAATTCTGTTTTGTCTTTCTTCAATCCTGAAGGGAGTATCAAGAGAGATAAAAGTTTCTAAACTTTCAAGCATTCTTTGAGCTAAAGGAGGTATTTGTCTTTGCATAACAACAACCTGAACAAGCTGATCATCCAGCTTATCCATTAACTCTAGTTGAGCAGCTATTTGAATTCTTTTTTGTTCGTTGTAGAGCTTTAGACCTTCAACTTGTTTGGAAACAGCCTTATATTCATTAATAATTCTATCTGTTTGTCTTTCTGTTGTATCGATTCTGTCTTGAGATTTTGCTGATAGCATTTGATTATCTCTTCCAACTTCGAGAACACTTTCCATATCAGAGGATGAGAGCATTCCAGAAATGGAGACGATTATGCACAGCTGCACTATATTAAATTTATTTTTCATAAATATCTCCCTAAAAGTTTAGACATATTACCAGTCATGTATCAATAATTAAACTATTTTTTGTAAAGCATTTTTTTATTTTAATTCTTTTTTTTGATCTTATAATTTCAACCAAAGCACAGGTGTATTAGATTTATATTTTTTATAACTTTCGTTATTTCCCCATTTAATATCAGCTCTAGCTTCTAACATTCGGACACCACTCACATATACAAGAAGAATGTATGTAAATATAGGTGATATAAGGGTTAAGTATTGCCATCCGTCTAAAGATGAAAATGACATAACAGCAATGCCTGTCCAAAGAACTATTTCGCCAAAATAGTTTGGGTGTCTTGATTTAGCCCATAACCCTGTAGTAATGAATTTATTTCTATTTTCAGGAAAAGATCTAAATTTAGACTTCTGGGTATCTGCAACAACCTCTGTACAAAATCCATATATAAATAAGCCTAGGCCTATGTAAAATAATGCATTTACAACAACTCCACTGCTAGATGAGATTGCAGTCAAAGCACACATTGAACAAAGCGAAACCCATAACCCTTGCAAAGTCCAAGTCATAAAAAATTGTGTTGCAGAGGGCTTTATGGTTCTAAATCTTTTATCTTCACCATCTTTATGTATTCTCATAAATAAAAAACTACCTAATCTCAGCGCCCAAAGTGAAATAAGTAAAACAATAGCTATATTTGCACCATTCATATTTATGAAACCATCCGATGATAAAATTAATGAATACCACATGACTGAAAGATAGGTGAGACTTCCGGTTAAGTCATAAAATTTCTCTGTCTGAAAAACATATGCAGGAATATATGCTATCCACTGAATTAAAAATGCCAAAATTACAACCCTCAAAACATTCTCGATACCTGTCGCTGCTGCAATTGAAATTGCAATAAAAAATACAACTAATGATATTAATAAATTGGTTAATGCTTTCATTATTATTCGCTCCATCCACAAATTCTGTTTTCATTTTGAGCATCAAGCCACTTTTTTAAAGGCCTATAATAATTCACAATAGAACTTCCACTTAGTTTTCTTGTGCCCGTTAAATTTTCAAACGCATCTTGCCATGGAACGCTTTGCCCCATTGCCATAGTTGAGATAATTTTTTTTCCAGCATATTCGTTGCCATAAATAGAGCATTCATGCAAAGGCCCATCAAAACCCATCCCGTTACATAATGACTCATGAAACTGATATTGCATTATTCTCGCTAAATAATATCTAGTATATGGCGTATTTCCTGGTATGTGGTATTTAGCGCCGGGATCAAAGTATTCCTCTGATCTGTCTGATGGAGGCTTAATTCCTTGATAAGACTCTCTTAAGTCCCACCATGATTGATTTAATTCATTTTGCCCGGTTTCACCATTAAAGACTCCTGCCCTCCACTTATCTAGCATTAAGGCCCAGGGAACAACAACGACACCCTCTAGAGCTTGTTTCATTAATAAACCAATAGCATCTTCCTTCACTTCTTCTGCCTCAGCCTCAGATATAAAACCAATATTTTTTAGATAATCAGGGGTTATTGACAATGTTAAAAGATCGCCAAAAGCTTCATGGAAACCGTCATTGGCCCCTCCCTGGAATAAAGTTGGCAAATGGTTATATGCCTGATAATAAAAAATATGGCCTAACTCGTGATGAATAGTTATGAAATCTTCCTCATTCTTTTCTATACACATTTTAATTCTAAGATCATTCTCTGCTGGATCTAGGTTCCAAGCTGAAGCATGGCATACAACAGATCTATCTTGAGGTTTCACAAATAATGACCTTTCCCAAAAAGTGCTCGGCAGTGGTTCAAACCCCATTGACAAAAAGAAATCTTCTGCATACTCAACCATTTCAATTTCAGAAATATTTTTTTCTTCAATTATTTGAGTAACATCAACAGAGCTTGTTTCTATGCTGCTTGGGTAAACAAGATCATATATATTTGACCACGATTGTCCCCACATATTGCCAAGAAGATGAACTGGAAGTGATTCATCTAAAGATACTATTTCATCTCCATAATGTTCATTTAGTTCGCCCCTTACGTGACAATGTAGTGCATCATATAAAGGCTTAACTTCATCCCAGACTCTATCAATTTCTTCTAAAAATTCTTCAGCAGGCATATCATATTTACTAAACCATAAATCACTTAGCCCATCATAGCCAAGCTCTTCAGAGCCTTGATTACCAATTTCAACCATTCTCATATAAAGAGGCCTCATTGGTTTTCCTATTTCATGCCATCCTTGCCATGCACGAAGAAGTTCATCAGGATTTCTTGAGTTATCTATAATTTGTTCAAAAGCCTCTAAATCATAGCATTCGCCATCTTTAAAACAATGCTCACCTGCTCCATACATTGCTTCAAGTTTTGTTGAAATAGAAGATAATTCTCCTGCCAGCTCGTCGTTAAATGGTGGGGGCATTACGAAACTGCTTTTTAAAAGCTCTAATTGTCTTCTTTGCGAAGAAGAAGTTTCTAAATCATTAAATGAAGCAGCTTTTTTTGAATCTTCAAGAGCTTTTAATGTATATCTTTTACCATAATCAGCAACAATATTTTGAGAATCAAAGGTTATAAAATTTGATCCAATCCAATATGCAGAACTAACAACAGGACCCTCTTTAAGATTGCTTTCTTCTACCTCATCTAAAAACAATTTTAAATCAGCTTCTGATGTAGATTGTTCGCTAGTTTGACTGCAAGAAGTTACAATTGCACTAATGGCAACTAAAGTAAAAAAATTTTTCATAGTTTTCCCCGATAACAACTAATAAAATAACATAAAAATATAAATGATATGAAGATTTCAACTAACCAATTTAAAAATGGTACAAAGCTTTTAATAGATAATGCTCCTTGTTCGATTATCGAGCATGAATTCCATAAACCTGGCAAAGGTCAAGCTGTTATGCGAGTAAAATACAAGAATCTTCTTACAGGAAATACAAACGATAAAACATTTAAATCTGGTGAATCTGCAGAAGCAGCAGATGTAAATCATAAAGATATGGAATTTCTATACACAGATGGTGAAACTTGGCATTTTATGGATCCAAATAGTTATGAACAAATTGAGATAGGAGCAAGCGAGATTGGAGATGCAAAAAAATGGCTTGTTGGCCAAGAAACATGTGAAATTATTCTTTGGGATGAAAAACCAATTCAAGTAGATCCCCCTGTAAATGTAGAATTAAAAATTTTGAAATCAGAACCTGGCGTCAAGGGTGATACCGTCTCAGGTGCTACCAAACCTGCAGAGCTTGAGACTGGTGTTGTAATTCAAGTGCCGCTATTTGTTAATGAGGGTGAGATTGTAAAAGTTGATACTAGAGATGAAAGCTATCTTGGAAGAGCCAAATAATGATAGACATATTAAATGAAGAAATAAATAAATTTTTGTCTTCATTTTTAAATGCTGAAGATGAAAAATTAAGTCTAATAGAAAAAAAATTTTCATCTACAATTACTGATGAGTTAGATAAGGGCCATATAACCTCAAATGTTTGCATGATAGCTGCAAGCATTTTAAAAAAGAATCCAAAAGAAATAGCTGATGCATTGGTCGAATGGTTAAAAAAAACAGATAACTTCCACGAGATTGAATCTGCTGGTCCCGGATTTATAAATGTTACTCTTAAAAGATCAGATTTTGTTGCCACGGTTGATAAAATTAATGAGGACTCAAAAAAATTTGGTGAATCGGATTATGGAAAAGATCAATCAATTCAAATTGAGTTCGTTTCAGCAAACCCAACGGGCCCTTTGCATGTTGGACATGGAAGAGGGGCTGCTTACGGAGATGCAATAGGCAGAATTCTCTCATCCTCTGGCTATAAAGTTCAGAA
>Ga0181599_1003678_pt1 | contig 12816 bp, 10 predicted proteins | sample 041ome_3_FD_148658 | JGI IMG/M metagenome (GOLD analysis project Ga0181599, IMG submission 148658) | Coastal salt marsh microbial communities from the Groves Creek Marsh, Skidaway Island, Georgia - 041405US metaG (spades assembly) | ecosystem: Environmental > Aquatic > Marine > Intertidal zone >...
GGGAAGGTGACCCCTGGTGTTAATACGCCATGGCTATGCTGCGCCGCAAGCGGTGTTGCTAAAAATAAGAGACTGACGGCAGCTAAGCCCGGCAGTGAAAGCAGCCAAGATCGAAGCCTCTGATGCCCTAAGCACCGACGATTGCGACTCCTGATGTTCATAAACTTGTCCCCGACTTTTGCTTTTATCATTGCAGCGCTACTGTTCGAAATATGCCATACACTGCCGCGATAGTGCACACAGTCTGCCCGACTCTTCATATATGCGTCCACTTTGATGAGTATAGCCATCTGCTGCGGCATCGAGATCGAAGTCTAAGTAAAACCACTCTCCCTTCACGTCGGCAGGATCCACGATGAACTCTAATCCCCAGCTTACCGAACTTGCGGGCACAAACGGTTTGTCATAGTGGCAGAGCAGGACAGGCGGTGGCATATCAGCGATAGCGATGATCTTTTCGGCAGGATAGTCGGACATATCGCACTGATGCCTCACCCACATGTTCAGCCTGCGTGAGCGCGAGCCAGAGAAAGGCATGGCGTCGCCTACCCAACACCCTTCAAATTGATTAAGAAATGTCGGCATGCGCGCGGCATACTTAGCAAATGGAATCCCCTCGCTGCGCGGGAGAGGATTGCTGAGAGGGGCCGCTTCGACGCGAATACCCTCGCGTGCGTGCCCAAACACGCCCAGCGCCTGCAGCGCTGGCCTGCCTTCGCTTAATACTGTCGCGCTGCACTGCGTTACATTGCGTCCCTGGCGTTGTATCGCTGCCTCAACCGAGAGTGGGGCCGGCGGCAGTGGCGCGATGAAAGAAGCCATCAACGAGCGCAGCGCAGGCTGCGGCTCGAGCATCTTCTTCATGCTGAGGCTGGCAAAGGCAGCGACGAGGCCTCCGAAAGCTGCTCGGCCTTGAGACCAGTTCTCATCAAAATCAGTTTCGTTGGTCGGGCTATTTTGGAGCCTATCTAAAATATCTTGCAGGGTATTGCCGGTCACAGAGAAAACCTTTTCGAGTGCGAAGATTGCCCCTAACACGGGCGTGTAATATTCTTATAGATTATAGTTTAGTGAATCAATTATGGCTCTAGTTTATCGTAAGCTACAGTGTTTAGGCTTGGTGCATGGCTGCGACTCACAGGGTAGATCATAATGTCGGGCGCGGTTATTTTGGGTAGAAAAGTGAAACAGAACAGGGCCGGTAAAAGTAGAGCTATTGATGTGCTGTCGCTCGTAAAGGCGTGGCACCTTGTTGCAGTGACACTCTGTTCACTTGTTGCAATCTTAGCCGGCGCACAAACCCCCGCAGCGGTAGCCACCTATCCGCGGGCTGCGCTGGATTTCACAGGAATAGTAGCGAAGACGCAAACGACTCCGCTGGATGACTCAGTGTTCGACTCTTCCCCAGAAAGATTGGCGCTGGCATTCCCTGAGAAGGTGCACCTGGTCAAGTTAATCCTGCGCAATCAGGCCCACGACTGGGTTGATATCAGCTTTCGTTACAGTCCGCGCTTAGCGAGCGACTTTGAATGGTCTCTACCGAGCCTGCAGGCGGCCGATTATTACACGGCAGAATGGGCAATACTCGACGAGCAGGACCGTCTCATTAGGGGAAATTTTAGTTTCTCATTCGGCGAAATGGCGCGCATGCCCTCGCTGATTAAAGCCGAGCAGGAATTAGCGTTGCGTCTGAGAAATGGGGAAGACGAGAGCACGCGATTTATTACCCCGCCGCGAACGGAGATCATTCTTGAGCAGGAGCCGCGCAGTTATGACCCGCCATTTACGCTGCGTTTGGAGAGCCGCGAGAGTAATGAGATCCGCAAAGAAGATTGCTAGCACAGCGATTTCGCCAGCACGAAGAGCTACGCCAGCACGAAGAGCTACGCCAGCAAAGAGAGCTACGCCAGCACAGAGAGCCACGCCAGCACAAAAAGTCCATCTAGCTCCTCGGACGCAGCCACTAGCAGCCACCAGCAACCACTAAGAAGAACGCATAAAAAAACGGCAGTACTCATAATGAGACTGCCGTTTTCACGCAAAATCTTATGCGGTGGTCGCGCTATTCAGTGACCCGCACAGTGATATAGTCATCGTTATAGAGTCCGCCATCGTCGGCACGCGCCCAGAGAATATAGGTCCCCGGCTTATCGAAGGTTGCTTTAACCTCGATCAGGCCATCCTCAGGCAGCTCGGGTGGAAGCCACAGCGCGCCCCAAGGGGAGTTTGCTGACGTACGGGTGTCTTCCCACGGTTTGGGTAGTGGCGGGTCAAATTCGACATGTCCTTCTCCTCGGTAGACATTCCACGAGAGGAATAACCCATTCACCTTGCCGACTGTGATGCGAGTAGGGGGCCTCATCATCCGCCGCATGGCGTCTTTTTCAGAGATTGTGCTGTCGCGACTCGCCTTGGGGATTCCGTCATCTATCACTCGCGTGTTGAGCACTAGAGGCTCACCCACGCGCACAGTACGAATTTCATCGCCTTGCACTTCGATAGTGGGTTTCACGTTTGCGCGGGACTCGGGACTGCTTGTTCCGGCGCCCAACGAACCTGTCTCAGAGGCTATAACGATATTATCGACCTGATAGTCTGGCTTCAGTGTTGCATAGGCTTTGCGCTCTTGGCCGTTAACGTTGAGCGTCCAAACAAGTTCTCTATCGCCCCAATCTGCGGGCACAACCACCTCGAAATTGAACCGGTTACGTCTCGGAAGAAAGTGCGTTGGCTGGCCTCTATCGGCATCGCCAGGAGAAAAAGCGTTGTTCTCGCCTACGGGAACATCTGGCTCTTCTAACCAGTTCTCGTTCATGTAGCCGAACATAAAACTGAACGTGCCGTCTGCATTTGGTCGCCAACCTTCGTAAGCTGGTTCTATATGCTGCCCCGATTGGTAACTTGTTTGTGCGAGGCTTGGCGAGCCCAAAAGGCTGAGGAGGGTAGTGATGACTGCGACGAGCAGGGCTTTCGCCCTGCTCATCACACTACTGGAGTTAACATACATCGTGTCTTGTTTCTCTCGAGTAATTAAGTAAAAGCCTAGTTGGCTGCAACTTCGTTGCCTGTCGCTTCACTCTCTTTGTCGGCGATTGGCGCGACAATAGGGGCGAGGCAGAGTGGGCAACCGATAACGTGATCATTCGGTCCGAGATCGAGTACTTGGCGACGCTCTTCCATCGCTTCATGGAACTGCTCGTCGGTGAGTGTGACGCGAATACCCAGATCGATGAACATGTTTGTTACAGAGCGATTGCCCGAGCCTTGCCAGTTTCTAGGATCCGGCACGTTGGGGTTAGTCTCTGTATTGTTCATGTAACCGACGATATGCAGGATTGTGCCCTTCGGCAGAATCGGAGCAGCTTGGTCGGCATAGGGATAGCCGCGTACCCAGTTATGGTCATAGCCGACGCAAGACAGGGTTTCGATAGTGTAGCCCCAGATAGCTTCAAGACACATACGCTCACCTGGCGCATGGAGGTGCGGCTCGAAGCTAATGATCTTGGTGTGGTTTTCAAGCACAGTGTAAGCGTGGAGTTCTTGATCGCGGGCGTTGCCTTGGATGCTGATGTCTACGCCATTACCCAAACCGATAAACGCGTTCTGGTATTTCGGCTTGTAGTCTTTGTCGTGGAAGCGGAAGCCCACTTCGAGGTGACCGGTCGTGTCGCGGCCATTCGAGTGTAGGTGAACCGAATCGGATACTATCGCTGATCCCGCTTTGAGTAAGCGACCTGCATCTTCGTCGAAGATATCGGCATTACGGCCCACTTCGTGTACTGGCCATGGGATTGAAAAACCTGGCGCACGCTCACCTTTCTCGTCGAGCATCGCAGTGCCCCAGATCATATGGTGGAATATGTAGCGGCCGCCCACTGTGCCAGAGTCGGCAGAGTTGTCGACGTCGTTGACCTCGACGACTTCGACTGACTTTACGTAGCGATCTTCTTCGAGACCAGTTGGAATGTAGTCGATTTCACCCCACCAGTCCGGCGTGCCAGCGAGTTTAGTGACATCGTTCATTACGACCACGAGGTCTGGCTTGCCCGCTTTCCACTTTAGGCTGTCGTCGAAAGCGATCTGTTCAGGTGCGTCTGCAATGTCGCCTTTTGGCGTGCCGCTGCGCGCCCAAGTAGAAATAGCAGCGATTTCTTCGTCGCTTAAAGAAGGGTCATCCTTATATTCTTGGATGCCGATGTTCTTTTCCATATACCAAGGGGGCATTGCGCCGGCACGATCGCGAAGACCGGTCTTGTATTCGATCAGGCCTGCGAAAGGGGCTACTTCTTCGTAAGTCACGAGAGGCATCGGGCCCGCGCCGCCATCACGGTGGCAGTTCTGACAGCTGCGCTGCAGAATCGGCTCGATATCTTTGTGGAAAGTGACTTCGTCTTGCGCTGAAACAGCGCCGGCGAATGACATCGAAAGGGTCATTGCGAGCGCGCTGAGAGCGGATTGAGCGGTGAAGTTGCGCATAATTTAGCGCCTCCTAGTAAAGTGTAGAACGATTGAACTGTGAAGAGACACGCGCCCGAGCGAAATGACCCGACACGTATCTTGTTAACTCTCCTAAGATAGCATTGAAAAGGGGCTATTTGGAAGAGGTTGGAACGTTTGGCTGCACGCTTTATGCACCGCGCTCGGGGCCTTTTAGCAGCGCCCAGAGATTGCTGCTCGCCAGCAGACTGGCAAAAACAACAATTAAAGAAAGACAAAACCATTGCAGTGCGTAAGACAAGTTCTGATCGACATCGGCGCTCACAGCCGGCCAGTGTCTCGCCAAAGCACCGTCCTGATCTGCAGTCAGCCTAACTTCGAATGGCCAGACGTCTTCTCCCAAGAGCTGACTGACGATATCGAGTTCGAGGTCGCGCATGAAAATAGGCCACTGGGACGCATCAATCTCGCTCTCACGAGGCTTCCAGCCAGCGGATGGCACATAAAGCTGTGCAGTCACAGAAACGGGTCCCTCGACTGGCGCTGTGCGAATCGTTTGCCCGGGTTTATTCACCGCGCTCGTCCAACCCCTGCTCACGAGCACTATTTGTCCATTAGCGCTAAGCCTGAAGGGGGTGACCACACCATAGCCGATCTGAGTCTGGTGAAACTGCCCGAGGAGTAAAATGGTTTTGTCGTTAAGGTATTCCCCCACAAGCGCGACATGCCGGTTTTGCAGCTCTGGATTAGCGCGGTTGAGGTGTCCGTTAGGAATAGACTCGATGGGTTCGGCACTGCTTTTAGACTCGTTCTCCATAATTTGCTGCGCATTGACTTTCTCGGCAGCGCGATCGAGTTGCCACAGGCCAAGCCGACCAAAGGCGAGTATTGTAAGTAGAACGCAGGCTAGGATAAGCCAGTTGATGCGTATACTAAACACGCCAAAAGTGTATTCATTCGTCGATATCATTTGTTTCTCTAAGCAATAAATTCAATGAGTTAAGTCGATGTATTCATAGTTTTTTTAACTGAGCGTCGCTGACTCCGTCAATGCCCGCCAACCCGAGTATGACAAGTAACGAGGCCTGTGGGCCCAGATGCGAGTCTGTAGGCACAAACCATTCGTCGGGTGAGTGCGCGCCACCGCCCTCGCCGCCGCCATCGATTGTGATCGCTGGGATGCCAAGCGACATAGGCACATTCGAATCGGTGCTTGAGATGCTTAAGCCGCGAAAATCGACTCCGAGTTGCTCGAAAGCCAGCGAGGTCAGCTGCACAAGCGGGCTATCGCTCGGCGTGTGGCCCACGGGTCTGTCGCCAATTAGCACGAAGTCTACGGTTATTTCTCCTCGATTCCAGCGCGCATTCTCTTCGGCAACAGCCTCGAGAGCGGCATCTTTTGCGCGCTGCTCGAGAAGCGCAAGCTGCTCGCGGTCGTTCGATCGCATGTCGATAGCGAATACGGCATCCGCTGCGATGGAGTTCACCGAGGTGCCTCCGGCGACAGTGCCGACGGTAAAGGTTGTTTTCGGTGAGCTAGGGGTTTCGAGATCGCCAATTTTTGCAATCGCGCGACCCATGGCATGAATTGCGCTCGCAAGGCCAAAGGCGCCGAAGGAATGACCGCCGGGCCCTTTAAACTGAAACTCGAAGCGCCGACTACCGGTGCCTCCATTGGTGATGCGGCCAAGGCGAACACCGTCGATTGAAATAAATCCGTCAATGGAGGGGTGGTCGCGGAATATAGCCTTTATTCCCCGCAAATCACCGCGGCCTTCTTCGCCGACATTGCCGGCAAACATGATGTCGGCTTCGGTCTGAATCCCGCTGTCGTTCAAGATGTCGATCACCGAGAGCATGGCAGCGAGTCCGCGTGTGTCGTCGCCAATGCCTGGCGCATAGTAACGCCCATCACGCAGCTGCACGGTGGTGTCGACACCTTCAGGGAATACGGTGTCAAGGTGGGCGGCAATGAGGAGGAGGGGGCCGTTGCCGCTGCCCTTGCGTACACCAATCGCATTGCCCTCTGCGTCTAGGTAGGCGTCTTCTAAGCCTCGTGCTTTAAGCTGTTCTAAAAAATACGCGGCGCGGCGATCTTCCTTAAAGGGAGGCGCAGGAATTTCTGTCAAACGAAACTGCTCCTGAACCGCCTCAGGTTCTCTGACTTTAAGCTCAGCGAGCGCGGAAACCACACGCGGGTCGCTCAACACAGCGTTGAATCCTCTTCTTACCGAATCATCTATTGTGATTGTGTCTTGTTGTGCTGAACCTACTTGAGCGAAGCACCCAACAGCGAGCGCACAGCTACTGAGTAAGAGGCGTAAAATGGGGGCCCTTGTTACTGCTGACAGAGCAGGGATCTGGAGGCGTGATGTTTGTGCAACGAAAAGCGCGACGATTGGCATAGTTATTCTCGATTTCAAGGGCGCGAGTGTTAATAGACTTCTGAGGTGGTGATTTTCCCTCGCGAACGTCCGAGATACAATCACCGCGCTTGATGCAGGTCATCTAATAACAGGACAAAGTCACTCACGCAGGGGTGCTATAGCGCGATCTGCAATAGAGGCTAAGGTACTCAGCGTGAGCCCCCATACAAGAAGCCTGCCCCCTGTGCTAATGATTTCAGAGAGCGCTGCCGGCAATACCTCGAGCGCAGCTAGAGAGAAAAGAACGAGGGGGAAGAAATAGAATACGCCATTCCAGCGCCCCAGAAAGCTCATTTTCAGGCTTTTCTGTCTAAACAAAAAGTAGGAATCGAGCACGTATTGTGAAAAAGCCACAACAATCAAAATCGGCAGCAACGCGCCTATCTGGCCTGCGTACGCAAGCCCTGCGAGCCCCGAAGTCACGAAGATAAAATCGGTGACATGATCGAAAAGCATGCCTCGGCTAGAAGCCGTGCCAAAGCGGCGCGCTGCACGACCATCGGCGACGTCGGTTGCCATGGCGAGTAAAACAACCGCGACCAAATTCGCCGAACTCATCACTCCGGGAAGGGCAAAGGCCAAAGCAACCGGCGCTGCTAACGCGAGTCGCAGCGCGGTGAGTAGATTAGCTATCACGAGCCAAACAGATCTCGCTGAGCTTTCCGCCAGAAGAGCAGGCCAATCGCTGCATTAAACAGGATAAAGAAATTGTGCTGCACGAAGCCGAAAGCGGCAAGTTGACCTTCATTTTCCGGGAACAAAAACACCCAAAAGGTTATAGCGCCTGCGCGCATAGGCGTCGGTGCTGCGGCGGCAAAGAAGATTACTGGCAGCAAGGGCAGGAGTGTCATAATCGACACATCGACACCAAAGAGATTGAGGGCGATTGTATAGACTACGATTGCTGCAATAAGCGCTGGCGAACGCAGTAAGAAAAACCCGAGGTAGTGACTTGGCTTTGCCTGGCGGAAAGCGTGGAAAATTCGGCGATCGCGAAATGCATTGGAAGGCAGGATAAGGCCACGGAAATAGGCTATCCACAGCACTAAAAATAAGGCTGCGCCGGATGCGATATAGGGAATAAGGCCGAATTCGCTCGGCAAAGCATCGCCGCCAACGCTGTAGCCAATCGTCGCCCAAACGAGCAGGTAGAACACTTCACAGAACATGATGAATATCATGACGGATCCGACTTCCCAGCTCGGAATTTGATGCCTCTTGTTAAGGTAGAGAGCCATCGCGCCTTTGCCGATTTGCTCATTAAAGATCGAGATGATGTAGGCGCTTGCTCTAACGGGTGCGATGTCTTTGTATTTAATGTCAGAAATAAACCAATTCAGCGCCTTGGTCACAACGAGTGTGTCGATGGCGAAGTAGAATAGCGAATAGCAGATCATCAGTCCGAGCCATGGCACCCAGTTAACCGCGGCGAACACTTGCGCCATGTAATCTGCTAACCCGAGTCCTTCGCGAGCAGCTGCCCCGTTGAGCCGCGTATAAAGATAGTAAAAACAGACCGCAGTAATGAGCAAAAAGACTATTCGGCCGACGCCGTTTTTCTTCTTGGCGGGCGCAGCCGATTGGTCGTCAGTCTCTTGATTGATTTTGCTGTCGCTATTCGCTTCGGTCATTGTCTATTTCTCCAGTATTTTTTCGATCGTGCGGTCTAGCGAAGTAAGTGTTACACCCAATTCTGCAAAGCCATTGTGACTTACTTCTTCGTCTTGGGTAATGACGTCGATAACCGTTGGGGTAAAGCCGCCGCCTCTGAGAGTGCTCGTAATTCCCGCCATCAGCTTTGTGAAGCCGATCGGTATTGACCCTACCTCGAGGGTCGAGTCGGGATTAATCTTGCGGGCAGTCTTTTTGATGAGATCGCAGTAAGCAATCGCCTCTGGCCCAACCAGTTCATAGCTCGCACAGCCCGCTGCCTGTTCTTTACAGGCATTGAAAATCGCTGCGTTGAGGTCGTCAATATCGAGAGGGCGCATTTTGTAATGGCCGCCACCAAGCGCTTTTGCTTTTGGGTTGCGGGCCGCGCTGGCGAGAGCGCTTGCACCAGCGGTGCCCGGGCCGAGTAATATGGGCGTGCGGATGATGGTGGCGCTTAAACCTGAGGCAGCGACGAGCGCTTCAGCTTCGCCTTTCGATCGAAAGTAGGCATTACTCGACGCAGGGTCGGCACCGACAACCGAGATAAACACAACATGCTTCGCGCCAATCTGCTTGGCAGCGTCGACAACCGTGCGGGTTGCGTCGACATTTGCCTCTCGGTATTTGCTGTGTTTTCCCTCGATTAAGATACCGGCAAGGTGGACGACACAGTCGGCGCCTGCCAGAGCTTGGGCAAGGACTGCGGCATCGTCGTAGCGAATACAGCAGGAGGAAATTTGAGCGGAGCTCGGCAGCGCATTGCGCGCGCTTTCTGAGCGGACGCCGGCAATAAATTGTAGGTCGGGTTGCTGGTCAACTTGCGCGAGAAGATTCATGCCGACGCTGCTGTTAGCGCCAGTAATGGCAATTTTCATAGTGTGTTCCTAATGTGTGTTCTGAGTGTGTGCCTTGGCTAGGCGGTGTCTCCATCAGCATTAAGTGTCTGCTGAGGATTGCTGACCAAGCTTAGTTCGCTGCGTTCTCGCCGCAGGGTCTAAATGAATCGGGGCAAGGCCTGCAGCAAGCTGCGCCCTGTCGCGTCGCTCTGCGGGCGCGTCGGCATAGAGCGTCGAACGCATTCTAGGCTCACGACCCAGCCCCCGAATTGTCGTTTCTATTTCAGCGGGCGACCATTCTTCGCCGTGCTCGGCTCCTGCGGCGCGGGTAATGCTTTCATTCATCAGCGAGCCACCGACATCGTTGGCCCCAGCATTAAGGCAGGCTGCTACGCCTTCGCGACCCATCTTAACCCATGAGGCTTGTATGTTGTCGATGAGGCCGTTAAAGACTAAGCGCGGCACTGCGTGCATCAAGAGAGCCTCGCGGTAACTTGGGCCGCGGCGTGCTTTTCCTTTTTTGTACATTGGTGCCTCGTGCGCCACAAAGGGCAAGGGTACGAATTCGGTGAAACCGCCTGTCTTACGCTGCAATTCGGCGATCGAATGTAGATGTCGAGCGCTGTGCTCGGGGCTCTCGATATGGCCGAACATTATCGTTGCCGTAGTCCTGAAGCCTATAGCATGGGCGCTTTCCATCACTTCTAACCATTGCGCCGAATTGAGTTTGTCGGGGCACAGGTGCGCCCGCACATCGTCGTGAAGTATTTCAGCTGCAGTACCAGGCAAAGTGTCGAGCCCCGCACTTTTTAAGCGCGCTAAAAATTCTGTCAACGGCAGGTTTAGCGTTTCGGCGCCTTGCCATACCTCGAGCGGTGAAAAAGCGTGAATGTGCATAGCCGGTGTTGCTTTTCTCACGGTTGCGATTATGTCGAGATAAGTCTGTCCTGTGTAGTCGGGATGGATTCCACCCTGCATACAGACCTCGGTAGCGCCGCGCTCCCATGCTTCGACGCAGCGCCGAGTTATTTCTTCGGCACTTATGTCATAAGGCTTACCGCGCAGATTCTCGCTGCCACTGCCTTTAGAAAAGGCACAGAACTGACATTTGAAATAGCAGACGTTGGTGTAATTGATATTGCGGTTAACCACATAGCTCACTGTGTCGCCAGACACCTTTTTGCGCAGCGTGTCTGCGGCCTCAATAACGGCGCCAAAGTCGGCGCCGCGGCTACGCAGCAGAGTAGCGATCTCAGTCTCTGCCAAGGGCTCACCTGCTAGGCAGCGCTCGATTAGAGCCGCGACAGCGGGTTTTGCTTGTGCGAACGGCAAGCTCAATTCGGTGAAAGGCGCATGCTCGCTAATTCCTGCGATCCACTCATCACGTTTGGCATACCCTTCGCCATCACTTTGTTTGCGCGCAGCGGGCTGCACTTTTGGTGAAAGCCATGTGTCTGCTTCTGCAAGGTAGCGTGGATAGAGTGTTAAGCGCTGGTCGAGATATTTACCCGCGCTGCCCGTATCGCGTGCTAGTTGGGCGAGATGCGGCCAAGGCGCCTCAGGATTGACGTGATCGGGGGTTAGCGGCGACACGCCGCCCCAATCGTTAATGCCGGCTGCAACCAGTTGCTCTAATACGCCGGGGCTCAAATTGGGCGGTGCTTGAATAGACATCTCGGCACCAAAAATCAAGCGTGCGACGGCGATAGTCCACACCAGTTCTTCTAGATCAGGCTCTGGCGCAAGTGCCATCTTAGTGTGTGGCTTTGCACGAAAATTCTGCACAATGACTTCTTGCAGATGTCCGTAGCGACGATGCGATGTTCTGAGAGCGAGCAGCGACTCGATGCGCTCTAATCGCGTTTCACCAATGCCTATCAAAATGCCAGACGTAAAAGGCACGCGCAGTTCGCCGGCGAGATCAAGCGTCGCGAGGCGAGTGATAGGATCTTTGTCCGGCGAGCCATAATGCGGCATACCCTTTTCACAGAGTCGTGTAGAGGCTGATTCAAGCATGATGCCCATCGACGCGCTCACGTCACGCAAGGCGAGCATTTCGTCGCGGGTAAGATTGCCGGCGTTAATATGTGGTAGCAGCCCAGTCTCGACAAGCACTCGCCGCGCGACTTCGATCACGTAGTCTATGGTCGTCTTGAAACCTAATGCGGCAAGGCTTTCGCGCGCGGCGCGATAGCGCAATTCTGGTTTTTCACCGAGCGTGAAAAGCGCTTCTTGACAGCCCAATGCGGCACCAGCTTTGCAGGTCGCTATGACTTCGTCGATCGGCATATACGCCTGAGGAATATGTTTTGGCGTTTGCGCGAAAGTGCAGTAGTGGCAGACATCGCGGCAGAGTTGGGTGAGGGGGATGAACACCTTGCGTGAGTAAGTGACGACATTGCCAAAGCCTAAATCTCGACAATGCGCCGCCTCTTGGGCGAGTCGTGCGGTGTCTGTGCGACTGGCAAGCGCGAGTGCTTCTTTATCGCCGAGCCATTTATAGCCGAGCACTTTATAGCCGAGCACTTTATCGCCGAGCACTGCACCGCCGCGCACTGCACCGTCGAGTGATCCGTCGCTGTGCGCGTTTTGACCGAGCGCAGTGTCTTCAGGCACGCTTATTTTCATGTGTTAACTTTTTGCTCGAAGCCAGGAGGCTTAAGTGTTTTAAGCCCTGTAATCTACCCTACGCGAGCCGGCTCGTATAGGGCGTTAACCTCGATCAATCACTGCTAACGAGATGATATTGGGTTTGGCGAGGTTGAATATAGCGGAACGTCTCGCCGTCGAAGAAGCCATTCTGCTCGAGTTTCATTTTTAGAGGGTCGTCCCCCCATTCGGGTAAACTTACCTCTGCGGTAAGTTCGATGGAGTAAGCGGTATTTGGCTGCATCGCATAGTCGCCGCTGCCCGGAACGCCGTCCTGTTTGTCCCACATACCAATAGTCGTGCCGGCGGCGTGGCCATGAAGTCCAATGGGGTGAGTGTAAATTATCGGCGTTAATCCACGGCCAATTGCCTGTGCTCTGCTGCGCGCAAGTATGTCGTTGCCAGTGCGGCCCACCCTGAAATTGGCGGTGAGGATATCTTGGAGTGTGTTGCCTTCGCTAAGCGCCCTCTGAAGGTATTTCGGCGCCTCGGTTTCACCTGCTTTGAGAATATACGCGTTCTGCTGCGTGTCTGTTTGTAAGTTCAGATATGTAATACCGAAGTCGATATGCACATGATCGCCCGGATAGATAATGTCTAACGCCGCACCCTGCGCCATGAGTGCCGCGCTTACCTTTTTAGGTCGCTCGATTTCGATGCTGTTGTGAAACCACGTAGTCAGTCCCAAATCATTAACCCGTTGCCTATACCACCACTCTAAATCTTCTGTTGTCGTGATTCCCGGAGTAATCGCTTCTCGCGAAAAACCCTCGGCGATAATGTCATGGGCTATAGCCATGACATCGGCATACGCC
>Ga0181599_1003704_pt1 | contig 12752 bp, 12 predicted proteins | sample 041ome_3_FD_148658 | JGI IMG/M metagenome (GOLD analysis project Ga0181599, IMG submission 148658) | Coastal salt marsh microbial communities from the Groves Creek Marsh, Skidaway Island, Georgia - 041405US metaG (spades assembly) | ecosystem: Environmental > Aquatic > Marine > Intertidal zone >...
AAAAAACAATCGGGTATTATCCCATAGATAATAGAGAGGCACAAGGCGTGAAACTTGTTTTTTTTAGAAAAAAAATCTAGCAGTTAAACTTGGGCGACTCCACTCGATACTGCGGCATCAAATACTGCCTTTGGAACCACATCGATGAGTCTTGGATCAAACGGTTTAGGAATGATGTAGTCTTTACCAAAAGATAACTCTTTAAGGCCATAAGCGTCAAGTACCTCTTGAGGAACATCTGTCATGGCGAGATTCCTTATTGCCTCAACCGCTGCAATTTTCATCTCGGTGTTAATGATCTTAGCTTTCGCATCCAAAGCACCTCTAAAGATAAAAGGAAATCCCAGAACATTGTTTACTTGATTAGGGTAGTCGGTTCTACCCGTTGCCATAATCAAATCTTTTCTGACAGCATGGGCATCCTCAGGTGAGATCTCAGGATCTGGATTAGAGAGAGCAAAAACAATTGGATTGTCTGCCATGGTTTTAATCATATCCTTACTCACCAAATTTGCTGCAGCAACACCAATAAATACATCTGCACCGTCAATAGCATCGGCCAAAGTCGACTTTTCTGTGTCGTTAGCATATGACCCTTTTTCTTTGGATAGGTTTTTCATACCTGATTTAATCACTCCCTCGCGATCGACGAGGTAAATATTCTTTTTGTCTGCCCCTAAATCACAGAGTAAGTTGAGGGTTGCAATACCTGCTGAACCAGCACCTAAACAAACGATTTTTGCTGTTTCAATTGATTTTCCTTGTACATCAAGAGCATTTAAAAGCCCAGCTGCTACGATAATTGCTGTTCCATGTTGATCATCATGAAAAACTGGAATATCTAGGGACTCAACTAGTCTTCTTTCTATTTCGAAACATCTGGGTGCAGCAATATCTTCAAGGTTAATTCCTCCAAATGTTGGAGCAATATTCTCAACTGTTTTAACAAACTCGTCCACATCTTGTGTATCAACCTCAATGTCAAATACATCGATGTCTGCAAATTTTTTGAACAAAACCCCTTTTCCTTCCATTACTGGCTTTGATGCCAAAGGTCCGACATTACCAAGTCCCAATACAGCTGATCCGTCTGATATCACAGCGACCAAATTTCCTTTGGAGGTATATCTAAAGACATTAGAGGCATCTTTTGCAATTTCCCTGACCGGTGCAGCTACTCCAGGTGAATATGCCAATGCTAAATCTTTATCTGTTTCAACAGATTTAGTGGGTGCGATACTTATTTTTCCTGGCTTATCACCCTCATGATAATCCAAAGCTGCTTTCGAATAATCTTTACTCATATACTACCTAACTATTTTGTTTAATTTTTGAATCACTTTAAGTGATATTTCTTTTGGACAAGCTTTGGAACAAAATCTTTGATTTGAGCACATACCAAAACCCTCATTAATCATCGTTTGACTCATGTTCTTAGCTCTCTCTTTACTTTCAATATTACCTTGTGGCAACCAATCTAGATGAGCAACTTTTGCTCCAACAAACAAGGTGGCAGAAGAATTTGGGCAAACGGCAACACAGGCACCACAGCCAATACAATTTGCTGCATCAAATGCTTGATCACTATTATTTTTCTCTACTAAGATAGAGTTCGCATCAGGGGCAGATCCAGTGTGTACTGAAATATAACCCCCTGACTGGATGATTCTATCGAATGCACTTCTATCAACTGAAAGATCTTTGATTACTGGAAAACTCTCAGCCCTCCAAGGTTCAATCCATAATTCTCTTTGATCGGCATAATCCCTCATGTATGTTTGACATGTGGTGGTTGCCTTTCTCTTTCCATGAGGATGGCCGTTGATTACTAGCGCACAAGACCCACAAATGCCTTCTCGACAATCATGGTCAAATACAATGGCATCTTCACCTTTTTCAATAAGCTCGATATTAAGCTCATCAAGTAGCTCAAGAATTGATGTATCTGCATCAATGTTAGAAACCTCATAAGTTTTGAATTCGCCATTATTAGATGATTTTTCTTGGCGCCAAACATGCAAAGTAAAATTCATTTGTAGCTCCTAACACTTGGTTGAACAAAATCAAAATTCAACTGCTCTTTGTGAAGAACAAATCCATCTGATGAATTTTCCCAGGCAGCGACATAAGCAAAACTATTGTCATCCCTGACCACATCACCTTGGTCATTAAGGTACTCTGTTCTGGCGTGCGTTCCACAAGATTCATCGCGATTAATTGCATCCTCGCACATGAGCAAACCAAGCTCAATAAAGTCTGCAACTCTTCCAGCCCTTTCCAAAGTCTGATTCATATCCTCAGAATTTCCAGAGACAGAAATTTTCTGCCAAAAATCTTTTTCTAATTTTTGTATTTCGGCTTTTGCTTCAATAAGAGCATCTTTTTCTCTAAGCATTCCACAGTTATCCCAAAGAATCTTTCCAATTTTTTGATGGTAATACTCAGGCGCATGTGTTGGTTTGGGTGCATTCATTAATTTATTAATTCGCTCATTAACCCTATCTAGAGACTCCTTAACTGCTGGATGAGAATCATCAATTTGCTCAAGAGAATTCTTACTCAAGTAATTCGCAATCGTACTTGGAGCAACAAAATATCCATCTGCAAGACCCTGCATAAGAGCAGAAGCACCTAGTCTATTCGCCCCATGATCTGAAAAATTAGCCTCGCCAATTGCAAATAGACCTTCAATGTTAGTCATTAGGTTGTAATCAACCCATAGTCCACCCATTGCATAGTGGGGTGCTGGATAAATTTTCATTGGAGTTTCGTATGGATTTTCCCCAGTTATTCTTTCATACATATCAAAAAGATTTCCATACTTCTCGGCAATCTTGTCTTTTCCATACTCCTTGATAGCATCCTCGAAATCTAGATAAACACCAAGTTTTTTGCCATGAACGGCTCTACCAACCCCTCTTCCTTCATCACAGATTGCTTTAACTGCTCTTGAGGCAATATCTCTAGGAACAAGATTCGCAAATGCAGGATACATTCTTTCCAGAAAATAATCCCTATCTTCAGGGTTAATACTATTAGGATCTTTCTCACAATCCTTTGAGTCTTTAGGAGCCCAGATACGACCATCATTTCTAAGAGACTCACTCATCAAGGTTAATTTTGATTGGTGCTCGCCTGTTGGCGGAATACAGGTAGGGTGAATTTGCGTAAAAGAAGGATTAGCAAAAAAAGCACCCTGTTTAAAAGCTCTCCATGCAGCCGAGGTATTACATCCTTTGGCATTCGTGGATAGATAGTAAGCATTCACATAACCACCTGATGCAAGAACTACGCAATCAGCAGTGTGCGCTTTTATTTCCCCTGTTAAAAGGTTTCTAACAATAATTCCTCTAATTTTATCGCCCACCTTAATGAGATCCAACATCTCAGAACGTGAGTAATGAGTAACGGTACCCTCTTGTATTTGACGACTCATTGCACTGTAAGCGCCTAATAATAATTGTTGTCCAGTTTGACCTTTGGCATAAAAAGTTCTCGATACTTGGGTACCTCCAAAAGAACGATTTGCAAGATAACCGCCATACTCTCTGGCAAATGGTACGCCTTGAGCAACTGCCTGATCAATAATATTGGTACTTAGTTCGGCTAGTCGATATACATTTGATTCTCTAGCTCTAAAATCACCACCTTTGATAGTATCGTAAAATAATCTCCACACACTATCATTATCACTCTTGTAATTCTTAGTCGAATTTATACCGCCTTGCGCAGCGATAGAATGGGCTCTTCTAGGTGAGTCTTGGAAACAAAATGATTCTACCTTGTATCCTGCTTCACCTAAGGTTGCACTTAGAGAGCTTCCAGCTAAACCAGTACCTACAACAATAATCTTGTGTTTCTTTCTGTTATGCGGAGCGACAAGACCTAAGTCAAAAAGATGTCTCTGCCATCTTGATTCTAATGGACCCGAAGGTTCTTTGGATTCAAGCATAGTAAACTCCAGCTAATAATGATAAAAAACCAATTGCAATTGCACCTGAGATAACAATTGAAGTCTTCTCAAACTCAACATGATTCAAACCTAAAGAAAGTGGGATATTTTTAATGCCGTGATACATATGAAATGTCACGGTGGTGACTCCCAATAAATATATCAAAGCAAACAGAGGCTCAGATAAGACTGACTTGAGACTTATATATAAATCTTCCCTGCTCATAAGTTCCATTTGAATGTAATGAAAAATGATGAAAGTTAGTAGAAATATAACTCCTGAGAAGACTATAAACCTAGGAATATCACCGGGATATCTCTTGGCATATCTAGTTTTACCATTGGCTTGGTGATTAGATAGTTGTCTCTTGAGAGCAATAAAAACATGAACGACTAACGATAGAATTAATGAAAGAATGATTAGCGAGTGAAGCAATGAATCTTCGTACCATAGATAAAAATTATTGAATGCTTCGCTTCCCTGGTGGAAATTAAGCAAAGTCAACATATGAAAAAACAAATAAGCAATCCAAAGTATTCCGGCAAATACTAACCATTTTTTTTGGACAATACTGTTCTTAATATAATTCATTGAATTCTTGTCTTGGAGTTAACTTCTCTTTTTCAATTGTTCTAAGACAACTGTTATATCTCAAATTAGCGTCACAAATATCTTCTGGCTGTAGTTTTTCAGCAAGTTCATAATACTCCATCGCATTTTGAAGACCTTCAAAAGCAAACGACCTAGACATGTGTTTGTTTAAATAAGATCTTGCTTTTCTTTCATGCATTAATCCAATGTAGTAATTTCTCTCAAAATCTGAGTTTAAACGGTTGATTGCAGAAAGTATTTTTTCCTGGTCTACCTTTACATCGTGAGAATATAAGTCAGTCAAGGAGAGAATATAAATTACTAGCGCTTCCTGATTGTTTTGATCAACAGCAAAAACGTCAAGGCAAATACTTATTGCCAAGTCAGGTTCTAACAAAGAACGATACTGCTTTGCTTTAGCGATAACGCTTGGCAAAGAACTTTTGTTAATCTTATGGTAAGGCATAAATTTAAAAATATTTTTTCCAAGTAGGATACCTGTTTTTAGTTTGAATTGTTAACAGTTTTCATTGAATTCCACAAAATATTAGTAAATATTCGTAATTTTTTGCTTAATTGTTAACAATTATTTAAAAAATGCAATTGTGTTAAAAAGTGTTACAAAGTGGGAAAAAGTGGTTTAAAATTTCCAAATAATTAATTCTTGGACTTAAATGGGGAACAACTATGGAGACAGCTCTTAAAACTTATATCTACCTTTCAGCAATCATCACTTTCTCAATTGGAGTGGTTTCTGTCTTGTAATGTTTCGTGGGTTACACAATGTCTCCCTGGATGCAAAGGGGAGAATTAAGTTACCAAAAAGACACTCGGAAACTATTCTTGAAGTTTCATCGGGAGAAGTAGTTCTAAGCATTCACCCAGAAGATAGTTGTTTACTTCTTTACACCATTCCAGAATGGCTACAAATTGAAGAAAAGGTTAATCGACTTCCCTCACTAAATCCATATACCAAAAGAATACGTCGAAAACTCATTGGTCATGCAACTGAATGTAGACTCGATAAAGCATCTAGAGTTCTAATCCCAACTGAATTAAGATCCCTTGCCAGTCTTGATAAAAAAATAGTTTTAAGTGGTCAAGGCAAAAGTTTTGAAATATGGGATGAGTCTTTATGGAATTCTCAATTATCAGAGCTGGATAATATAACCCTTAAAACTGATATTCCAGAGGAAGTAACTCAACTTACGCTATGAATATTCACGCTCCTGTTCTTCTTGATGAGGCAATTAAGGGGTTAGATATTAAAAAATCTGGAATTTATATTGATTGCACATTTGGTCGAGGAGGACATTCGAAGCAAATCTTAGATTGTCTAAATGAGGATGGCAGATTAATTGCCTTTGATCAAGATGATGATGCCCAATCTTATTTTGATGAAAACTTTGATGACCCTCGATTGAAATTTTTCAAGAAAAATTTTAGCGAGCTTGCACAAGTGGTTAAAGATCTTGATTTGAATGGAAAAATTGATGGTGTCTTGTTTGATCTAGGAGTCTCTTCTCCACAATTAGACAATGCCGAGAGAGGTTTTAGTTTTAATAAAGATGGTCCTCTTGATATGCGCATGGATAGAGGAGATAATTTAACTGTCTCCGAATGGCTATCAAAAGCTAAAGAGAGTGAAATAGCAAATGTGATATACCATTATGGAGAAGAAAAAAAATCTAGATTGATTGCTAAAAAAATCAAAGAATTTATTGAGAATAAACCTATTGAAACAACTTTTGAATTAAGTAATATTATTCAAACGGTTGTCAAATCAAACCAAAAGAAACATCCTGCAACAAGAACTTTTCAAGCTTTAAGAATCTTTATTAATAAAGAGCTTGAAATACTTGAATCTACTCTCGAAGAACTAATTCAAGTACTATCGATTCATGGTCGAATTTGCATAATCAGTTTCCATTCGCTTGAAGATAGGATTGTTAAAAAATTTATACAAAAAAATTCTAGGCCCAGCCCTATACCTAAAGGGATGCCAATTCAAAATAATGAAGAAACAATATCTCTAAAAGATTTGGGCAAACTATTTCCAACTCAGTCAGAGATAAATTCCAATATAAGATCTCGAAGCGCTATTTTGAGGGTTGCAGAAAAATGTTAAGAAAGATTTTTATATATAGAAATTATTTACTTACCCTTGTGATAGTTCTTTTATCTGTACTTTCAATATTTTTAAATAAAAAACATAGAGACTTTTATATTCTCGAGGATAAGCTTGAGAGTGAATATCAATTAATTTCAGCCAAATATCGACAAAACAACACTGATTACTCAGAAAGACTAAGCGGGATCGAAATTAAAAAAATTGCAGCCGATACATTGGGAATGGTTGATATTAAAAAAGAAATAAGGATTAAAGAATGGTAGCTTTAAAAACCCAGGGATATTGGACTAGAAATTGGCTTATATGGCTCATTCTTTCTATCCTGTTAATCGTTTTTATAGTTCAATCAATCAATATTCATTCTATTCAAACTCAAAATGGTTCAATTATTGAAAAAGCTGATAGTCAAGCGCTTCGCCAGGTAAGTGAAAAAGCGATTAGAGGGGATATCTTAGATAGAAATGGTGAAATTTTAGCCACAAGTTTACTAAGAGCAAAAATTAACATTGATCCTACTATCCTTCAAAAGGAATTTATATCTGATTTGGCGCAAGCTCTAGAATTCTCAGAGACTAAATTTAAGGATTTAATGAATTCTCAATTATCAAAAAAACGCGGAAGGCGATATTGGATTATAAAGGACGATATCTCTCTTAATAGTCAAATGATAGTCGACATAGAAAGTCTAATTACTGATCGAAGAAAAGTATGCGCTGAAATGATTGTGGATAAGAAATTACAGCTTCATCAAAGAATACTGTCAAAAATTGGAGTCCAGGAATATCCTAATGAAAAAATCAAAGTCAATCGATGTGCAAAACAAAAATTAGCTGGTGTCAAAATTGAAAGATATACACAAAGATATTATCCAAGAGGGGCTTCGCTTGCACCCTTGATTGGAAGACTTAATTCTGATGGAGATGGGATTGCTGGCATAGAACAGGAATTCAATGACCTTTTAAAAGGTAAGGATGGGGAAAAAGAAATTTCTACCTCAAGTGACTCAGGCTCATACTTCAATCCAAAAGTTGTAACCAAGAAACAAAACGGTAAGAATATTCAACTTACTATTGATGCAAATATCCAATTTATGGCCTATGACGCCATCAAAAACTCAGTAAAAAGACATGATGCAGAGTCAGGTTCCGCAATTATTCTCTCCCCTAATGGCGAGATACTATCTATGGCTAACTACCCTGCGGATAATCCTAATGATAAATCTACTTATATTCCAGAGAATTACAAAAACAGAATCCTAACCGATCTCCTGGAGCCTGGTTCAACCATGAAGCCATTTACAATGCTTCTGGCACTTGATCAAGGGAAAATTACAGCAACAGAAGATGAATGTTTTGATGTTACCAAGAGAATTGGGCATGTAATACCCACATACAATGATAAAAAAATATACAAATGTATGACAGTTAAAAAAATACTGCAAAAGTCAGATAACTTGGGAACTGTTAATGTCATGGAAAAGTTGGATAAAGAAACTGTTTATGAAACTTGGAGTAATTTAGGTTTTGGCAAGCCTTTGGCTTTAATTCCTTCTATCGAAACACCAGGTGTTCTTAAACTTCCTTATGAATGGTCAAACGCTGATAAACGCACTGCCTCATTTGGATATGGTCCAATGAATACAAACCTTGCCCAATTGGCTAGAGCCTATCTAGTTTTTGGAAATGAGGGAAGTATGCCAAGACTAAAACTTTTTCAAAATTTCAATAAATTTGACGAAGATAATGTCAAAGTTTTTAAAAGAGAAACTGTCTCAAATATCGCTAATCATCTAAAGGCAGTTGTTGAAAATGGTTCTGGATATAGAGCCAAGATGAGAGGTCATGAGGTAGCTGGAAAAACTGGAACAGTGGATGTAAGACTAGCTTCTGGTGGTTATAGCAAGAAAGGAAATGTTAATACCTATTTTTCTGGATTTTCTCCTGTAGAGAACCCAAAATATTTCATGTCAATCAATTTAAATAAACCAAAAAAATGCTTTCGAGGTTACACCAATAAGCCTTTTAAGTGCGAAGGGTCGAACTCTGCAGCCATAGCTTTTAATGAAGCAATGAATAAAATTTTAAACAATGGCAATTATGACCTGCAACTTGCTGGAAACTAAATCCCTTTTGATTTCTTAATTTCTTCCACAATTCTTGCCTGATCTTCAACTTCTAAATTTTTCTTGAAGTATGAAGATCTCTTCCCCTTAGCCTGAATGTTTTCACATTTATCAATCGCTGCCAACAATTCATTTCTCGCCTGCTCCTCATTCAAATAAGGATTAAGGTCTTTAGATAAGTATTGAAGCCTTTGGAAAATTTGTTCTTGATTTTTAAAAGGTCTTATCAATTCATCTTTAGTTAAATTTTCGACAAGTAAAGCCGATCTGATAATGTCAGTTAAGACTGCGCTATTTTGTATCCCTCTAACCTTTTCCTCAATCTTATCATTAACAATTGTAGGATAGTTCAAGACTAGCTGGATCATTCTTCCCATTAATTTTTTTTGGCCATCATTGGATGTTGGACTTGTTTTCTCTATGATGGTACTAGAAGTGTTGGGTTGAAAATTGATTGGATTTTTAACCTTAAAGTCTTGATACATTTCTTCAGTTTTTGAAACATCTTGTGAAACCTGATTTGCAACCCCTTCTAAAATTTGCTTGGCGTATACATCGTAATTGATTGTTTTAATTAAATCGAATGCCTTTTCTAGAAATTGGGTTTTTCCTTCAATGGTTTCAAAATTAACTGCTTCCTTAATATGATCAAATAAAAACTGACTTAGGGTAATTGAGTTATCTACTCTTTTCTCAAAAGCCAACTTTGACTCTTTTCTAATAATTGAATCAGGATCTTCGCCATCTGGAAGGAACATAAATTTAATTATCAATCCTGCTTTAATCTTTGGAAGTGCGATATTAAGTGCTTTCCATGCAGCATTTTTTCCTGCATTATCTCCATCGAAACAGAAGACGATATTATTGGAAGTTTTTGAGAGAATATCAATGTGTTGCGGTGTCGTTGCAGTTCCTAGGGAAGCTACAGCATTGGTTACTCCATGCTGATGGAGACTAACAACATCCATGTAACCTTCAACAACAATGATATGTTCAACAGAACGCGAATACTTTCTAGCATGAAAAAGTCCGTAGAGTTCTTTGGATTTTGAAAATAACGGAGTTTCTGGAGAATTAAGATACTTCGGCTGATTGTCCTCATCAATTGATCTTCCCCCAAATGCAATCACCTGGCCTTTAAAGTTATGAATTGGAAACATCAAGCGCCCCCTAAATCGATCGTAGAACCCTTCTTGTTTTTCTTTTTTTACTAATAGACCCATTTCCACTAATTTTTCAATACTCCCCTCATCATCTTTATAATGATCATACAAGGTGCTCCAATCAGGAGAGGAATATCCAATCTCAAATCTTTTGGCCACTTCTCCACTCAACCCTCTTTTTTTTGCGTAAGCTGAAATAATAGGTTGGTATTTTTTAGATCTAATTTGCAGGGAATAAAAATCACTTACCTTCTTCATGATTTCAAAATATTCTTGAGTTTTTGAATATTTTGGATCACGACTCTTTTCATAGACTACTTGCAAGCCAGATTCATTAGCAATAGTCTCAATTGCACCAACAAAATCTAGATGATCATGTTTCATGACAAAATCAATTGCGCTTCCACTTTCACCACAACCAAAACAATGAAAAATTTGTTTATCGGGTGCCACGGTAAAAGACGGAGTTTTTTCATTGTGGAATGGGCAGCAAGCCTTATAGTCTTTTCCAGCTTTCTTTAAATTGACTCGCTTATTAATGATTTCGACAATATCAACTCTTGAGGATAAATCATTGATAAAATCTTTATCGATAAATGGCATTTGATAACTCTTGAAGACTAAGATTTCATTTTAATGAAGAATAAAAAATTCTTACACCCAAAATTCTATCCTACCTGGATTTTAATTTTGTTAATGAAAATATCTATTCATTTACCCTATAAATTGCAGATTGAGTTAGGTAAAGTGCTGGGAAAGTTTCTCTTCTATGTCGCCTCTAGCAGGAGAAAAATTGCTGAGAAAAATTTAAGCTTATGTTTTCCGGATAAGAACAAATTACAAATCAATTTCCTTCTTAAAAAAAATTTTGAGGAGATTGGCATTTCTTTTTTTGAAACATCTAATGCTTATTTTGCACCTAATCAGAAAATTAAAGAGAAATTAATAGTAAAAAATGAGAAATATCTTCAAGAGGCGATTGATAATGACAAAAGTATTATTCTTTTGGCATCTCACTTTTTATCCTTAATGCTTGGTTCAAGAGCGTTGCTTTTGAAATACGGTATCGCAAATATTTATCGGCCTCAAAACAATCAACTCTTTGATGAAGTCATGAGAAGTAGCTTCGTGAAAAATGGCGCTGTCATGATAAAAACTAAAGACACGAGATCTATGCTTAAGGCCATTAAAAGCAAAACTCCAATATGGTATGCGCCTGATCAAGATCTTGGTCCTAAAAATACAATTTTTGCTCCGTTTTTTAATATTACCACGGCAACAGTTTCGGCAACTTCAAGACTAGCAAAAAATAGTAATACAGTTGTTATTCCTTACCACTTTAATAGGCAAAAAGATAATTACATCATGGAATTTTTGAAACCTCTTAGATCTTATCCAACCAAAGACCCTATCAAGGATGTCTCAAAAACAAATGCAATACTTGAAAAGCAAATCCTTAAGTATCCTGATCAATATTTATGGATTCATAAGAGATTTAAAACCAGGCCAGATGGCGAGACTGGTTATTATGAAAACTTATGATTTGTTGAAACAAAAAGGCGTATCATTTTCTAGTATAGTCTTGTATAATATTTTTTTTGCAATTTAATAAGTTAAGAAAAATATGTCGATTGACACTCAAAAAATTATTAAAGAATATCAAACAGACAAGAATGACACTGGTTCTGTTGATGTTCAGGTTGCTCTTCTTACGGCTAGAATCAAGCATCTAACTGAGCACTTTAAGACTCATAAAAAAGATCATCACTCTAGAAGAGGGTTACTGAAATTAGTTTCTCAAAGAAAGAAATTACTTGGTTATTTAAAGAATAAAAATCTTGATTCTTATGCAAGTTTAATTTCTAGACTTGGTTTAAGAAAGTAGTTTTAACTAATTTATAATTAAGCCCCTCTGGGGCTTTTTTTATGTCTGAAGAAAATGGAAGTTGCAATAATTGTCCAAAAAGTTGATGAGTTAAAAGAAAGGTTTGAATCCTTATCGTCTCATTTAAAGCTTGATGAAAAAAGATTAAGATTAGAAGAGGTTGCTAGAATTCTAGAGAATCCTGATATCTGGTCCAATCAAGATGAGGCGCAAAAAATATCCAAAGAAAAATCATCGCTTGATTCAATGATTGACACATTTGATTCTGGTTTTGCAATTCTTGATGACGCCAAGGAACTTATCAAAATGGCATCAGACGAGAATGATAATGACGCTATTGAAAGCATTGAGATGGATCTTGAAAATCTTGAGATAGAGATTTCAAAATTAGAATTAGAGAGAATGTTTAGTGGTGAGATGGACAAAAACTCCGCTTACCTGGATATTCAGTCCGGTTCTGGTGGAACAGAAGCACAAGATTGGGCAGAGATGTTGTTAAGAATGTATCTTCGATGGGGCGAAAAGCATAAGTTTGGAGTCAAGCTTATGGAGGTTTCTCCTGGCGAGGTAGCTGGGATTAAATCTGCAACCATTCACTTTGATGGTGATTTTGCATTTGGATGGCTTAGGACAGAAATTGGTATTCATAGATTAGTAAGAAAATCTCCTTATAACGCTAATGGCAAAAGACACACCTCTTTTTCCTCTGTTTTTGTTTCTCCTGAAATAGATGACAATATTGAAATAGATATCAATCCTGCTGACATAAGAATTGATACTTATCGTGCTTCTGGGGCAGGAGGTCAACATGTTAATAAAACTGATTCAGCCGTAAGAATAACTCATCTACCAACTGCTACGGTGGTTCAGTGTCAAGATGGAAGATCTCAACATGCCAACAAAGATC
>Ga0181599_1003711_pt1 | contig 12724 bp, 8 predicted proteins | sample 041ome_3_FD_148658 | JGI IMG/M metagenome (GOLD analysis project Ga0181599, IMG submission 148658) | Coastal salt marsh microbial communities from the Groves Creek Marsh, Skidaway Island, Georgia - 041405US metaG (spades assembly) | ecosystem: Environmental > Aquatic > Marine > Intertidal zone >...
GTCGGTCATCTTGGACTATCTCACGTCGAAGGACTTTCATCCAGACGACATCGTCATCGTCTCCCCGGATGTCGGTGGCGTCCCGCGCGCTCGCGCGTTCGCGAAAAAGCTCAACGATGCGCCGTTGGCCATCATCGATAAGCGACGCACCGGTCACAACAAGGCACAAGTGATGAACTTGATTGGCGAAGTCGACGGCAAAATCGCCGTGCTACTCGATGACATGATTGACACCGGAGGTACCTTGCTCGCGGGCGCCGAGCTGTTGCGCGAACGTGGCGCGCGTGAGGTCTACGCGTGCGCCACGCACGCGGTGTTTTCCCCACCCGCTGTTGATCGACTTTCCAACAGTGCGTTCACCGAAGTCATCGTCACGAATTCCATTCCGCACGCGCCGGAGCGCGATTTCCCGCAGCTCACGGTTTTGAGCGTCGGTAACCTTCTGGGAGAGACGATCTGGCGGGTACACAACGACTTTCGCGTTGGGAACTCTACCCTAAGCTAGGCGGCGGGAGCTCGTCTGTTTTCTCCCGGTAAAAGAGACTCTGAATATCGTACGTCGACGTCCCTCTTGTTCAACACGACGCGCGCCACGAGGACGTGGCCGTTTTAACCTTTGTTGACAACAGTAAACATAGCATCAGCCGAGTACAGTTTTGTTTTGTAACGCAAATTGTTTTACTCAAAGTCTGCGGACCAGGGATTCATGGAAAGTTTGGTACTCATTATTACACGCACTCGACGCAAAAAAAACTCGCGAAAGCGGATGCGGCGCTCCCGTCGCGCGTTGGCGATCCGGTCGTGAAATCGCCAGCGCGCGATGGCACAGAACGCGTGCACGCTGCGTCTCACTGTCTACTGCGTGGGCGGGCACGCGGCGATCACTTTATCCGTCATCGACTCATAGAACCCCGTCGCGTGCACGTCTTTCGGATCCGACGGAGGGTTCGCTCCGCACAAATAATCCACCACCGTGGCGATCACCGTCCTATCTTCGCACTTGCACTTTTTCACGCACTCGTCATCATTCGCGTAATGCTTGAAATCATCGCACACGAGCGACGTGTCGTTGTGATCCACCTTGGCCGCCAGCGAATCGCGCTTCGTGCACGCGTCCGTGCACGGGAGGTGGTCCAGCGAGTCGACGATCACCTCTCGCACCTTATCCGCGCTCGTTTGCCCTTGACCCAACGATGCGACGTCCACGACGTCACGCCCGACGTCTCCGCGTCGCGTCCGCACGACCGCGCCCGCGCCGACGAGCAGCGCGATCGTCAGCGCGCCCGCCAACCAACGCGTCGTCGCGTTTCGCGACGCCGCGCGCGCGTCCTCTCCCGCGCGCGCGCGCCGGAGCGGCGCGGCGCCGTACGCGGTGTCGTCCATCGTCGACTCGCGCGCGCGCGCCGGTCGTCGCGATCTGCCGCGCGCGTCGCCGCCGTCGAAACCTCGAGCGTAACACCAAAACGCGTAACACGCAAAACGCGTAAAAACCCGGGTGTTGCGCGTTTTGGGTCGACGACCGCGGCACTGAGGCGCGCGCGGTGGCGGCGGCGACGATGACGGACGCGAGACGCGGTGCGATCGCCGCGTTCGCCGCGGTCGCGCTCCTCGCCGGCGCCGCGATCGTCGCGCGCGGTCGTGACCTCGGCGAACACGCGACGCAGACGCGGGCGTTCATGCCGCCGACGCCGAAGCGAAACCCCGGCAGGTCCACGCCGCTGACGTACACGCTGCACCTCGGATGCGAGTCCGATGATCTCATCGCGAAGCATCCGACGTTTTTTAACGGCGAGTACCGGGACATCGTCGAGGCGCGGATCGTGCATCACAACTACCACGTGAACGCCGGCGTCGGGACGGCGTCCTTCTTCGAGTGGGACCACGGGTTGGTGATGGAGGAAGTGAACTTGCAAACGGGAGACTTGAAAACGTTCGTGCTGACGACGAATAAAATCAACTACGAGTACGGGTTCGCGTTGAAGAACAGCGCTGGGAAGGTTTTGTACGAAATCGGAAAGGTGCGCGAGTCGCCTCTGGAGGGCGACTGCGTTTACAACTTCGGCGGGTACAGAAACCGCGTGATCACGACCGACTGGAGACGATCGACGGACCTCGGGTTCATCGATGCCACTTTCGGGCGATGCGCCGCGAACTGCATGCCGGGGGATCCGGCGAATCCTTGGGATTGGGACGAGGAAGCGAAGAGCAAGGGCTCAACCATGATGAAGAAGTATCCACCGACTGGGCTCAACGGCCAATTCATCATGTACGGCGTAAACAACGGTGGTATTTGCACCATGAACCTTCACACACAGCGAGGGGACTGCGACGACATCCTCACACACTTCGATCCGAGACCAAAGACGAACACTTTCATCACAGATAACCAACGCTGCAATGTTTGGCAAGGGCAATACGAAACCTTGCCGTGGAGAACGGCCGAGATGGGTTCGGTGCAAGAAAACGACAACACGAGATGGAAATTCACGTTCCAGTACCACACAGACGGTTTGAACATTTTGCTCAACGACGAGTACTACCACAAGTACGCGTGGGACGCACAAGACGGCGGCTACAACACGATCAGTTACATCCAAATCGAGTTTCTTCGAGACAAGCACTATCGTCAAGGCGTGGCATTTCACGACCCAGAGTCGAGCGAACCGGACCGATCGGCCACGCACGGCTGCACGCTCCTGGCGCTCATGCCTCCGAGAACACCACTCGGCGCCGCCGCCTTCGAGCAGCCGTGACCGTCGTCCTCGAACGACGTCTAATCGCGACGCCTTGATTTTTGTATGTAACGCACAAAGAAGACTTTTGTCCACCCGCGGCGCGACTTCACGCGGCGACGCGCGGGAATGCCTCGCGTTCCCGACGCCGTGTCCTACGTCGGGCGAAACGTCAGCGACTGCGGGTACTGCGCGTCGCCCGACGCGTCCGTGAGCGACGGCGCCGTCGCGCACGGGCTGTCGACGAAGAGGTACGGCGAATTGATTGACGACGGCTGGAGACGCAGCGGAACGTGGATTTACAAGCCCGCGATCGACGTCTCGTGCTGCGCGCAGCACACGATTCGCGTCAGCGTGGACGCGTTCAGGCCGTCCAAAAAGCAGCGGCAGGTGCTGCGCAGATTGGACGCGTATCTGCGGCGCGAGAGAGATGAGGGAAGCGACGGCGGCGACGAGGACGGCGCGCGAGCGGCGCGAAAGTTGGAGATAACGACGGCGCGTTCGACGTTCGTGCGCGAGGAATTTGAATTGTGGAAAAGGTATCAAGCCGCCGTGCACGGAGACGAGGCGTCGGAACTCAAGGAAGCGAGTTTTAGAAGATTTTTAGTGGACTCGCCATTCGTCGAGGACGAGACGCCGAACGAGACGTCTGCGCCGAGCATCGGACTCGGCGCGTTTCATCAGCAGTACAGGATCGATGGGAAGCTCGTCGCCGTGGGTGTGGTCGACATTTTGCCGAAAGGTTTGAGTTCGAAGTACTTTTTCTGGGACCCCGAGTACGCGAAGTTGAGTCTGGGCAAAGTCAGCGCGCTGAAAGAAATTGAGTTCGTCGCGGACGAGCGACGTCGACGGCCAGAGGCGACGCGAGAGTTTGAGTTCTACTACATGGGGTATTACATTCACGATTGTCAAAAGATGAAATATAAAGCGGACTACGCGCCGAGCGAGCTGCGGTGCTCGACGACGAATCGATGGGTTCCCGTCGACGACGCCGACGTTCAGAAGAAGCTCGACGCTCGCGAACACTGTCGGCTGAGCGACGAAGCAGCCTTGCCGCGCGAGTGTTGCGAACCATTGAAGTCCATGGTAGGTCTAGCGCTTCGCGGCCAGCTCGTGAGCGTTACCACGTTGGGTGATTTGCCCGGTTTACTCGAAAGCATCGGCGTGAACTTGGGCTCCAGCCGCGGCGTGCGTCGATTCGCGGACGAGCAAGCCGAGTGGTGCGAGCGGAGCGGGCGAGCGGGGATGACCATCATGAATTTAGTCGACATTGAACGGAATTTACTCGCTTACGAAGATAGCGACGAAGTAGACGAGCATTCGGATGATGAACTAGCAGGTATAGCATAGCTTAGATGAAAGAATGAATCGCTTGATTTTACAACAAAGCTCGCCGCCCATTACTGTTATACATTTTCGCTGTTGTCTCGCGCCGTCACCGTCGCCGTTCGTTTCGCCGCCGGGAGCGTGAACGGCATTTTCGCGGGAAACGATGTGTTCGCCATCGCCACCGGTTGTTTCGTCGTCATGGCGACCGCGATTGCGGACTCGCGTTCTTCTTCGAGTCTTTCGAATTCGCCCACGCAGTGAATCTGTTTCAACTCCTCGCGATTGTTTCGCTCGCGCAAGATGCTCATACCGTTGAAAATAACCAAAAGAGATGTTCCAACGTCTACCGCGATCGCTTGCCACAAGCCCGTGTAGCCGAGGATGGAGAGAACGAGGACCACGAGCTTGGTAGTGACGGAGAAGATGACGTTTTGTCGAATCTTGCGCACACACTCGCGACCGAGCACGATGGTGTCCACCAGTAAACTCAGATCGTTTGTCATCAACGCCACGTCGGCGGTTTCCATCGCCGCAGCCGTACCGGCGACGCCCATAGCGACGCCAACGTCCGCCGCAGTCAACGCTGGAGCGTCGTTGATTCCGTCGCCCACCATCGCCACCGTGCCTCGGCCGAAGAGCTTCAAGGCGATTTTGGACGACTTATTCTCTAACGCCTCGATCGCTTCGCCGATGATACGGAGTTTGTCTTGCGGTTTGAGTGAAGCACGTACGTGCGTTGGATTGACGCCTACTCGCGCTCGCAAGTACTCGGCCGACCCAGGATTGTCTCCAGTGATCATCTCCACCTCTGCGCCTATTTTTCTCAAGTCATCCACCGCTTTCGCCGCCGTAGGGCGAACGACGTCATCACATCGAATGATGCCCGCGAGACGACCGTCGACCCCGACCCATACCACGGTACCTCCTTCGCTTTCCCACGTATTCGCCATGTTCGTCAGCTCGACATCGTTCGCGTCCCACGCGTTCTCCAACGCGAGCTCGCCGTTGCCGACTTCGACGCGCCTGCCGTCGACGATAGCTTTCGCGCCTTGCCCGTCGATAGTTTCAAAGTCTTCTACGACACATTGTTCCGAAGCTACGCGGACTGCCGCACCGGCGCCACGCAAGACAGCGTGCGCGAGCGGATGTGACGAACGCGATTCCAGGGCGCAAAGCCATCGAAGGAGGGCGCCGACGCCGAGCGCCGGACGTTGGTTCTCGTCGCCGTTTCTCGCCGGACGCACCAAACGCACCGCAGTGAGCGTGAAAGAACCGCGCGTGAGCGTGCCCGTTTTATCCATGAACACGCGCTCGATGCGGCCGAGTCTTTCGAGGTGCGCAGAGCCCTTGACCAAGACGCCGCGTTGCGCGCACACCGTGAGTGCGCTCACGGCAACGACGGGAGTGCTCAATACGAGCGCACATGGACACGCGATGACAAGTAAGACGCACGCCAAATACGCCGGCTCGTTCCCTTTGACCCCAGAACTGTACTGTACGATCATGACGAGCGCGGCGGCGATGATGACGACCGGCGTGTAGACCCTCGCGAATCTCTCAATGGCGAGCTCGCTCGAGCTCCGCGACGCTTGCGCTTCTTCGATGAGACGGACGAGCCGCGAGACTGCTGAATCCGCGGCGACGCACGAGACACGAATCTCTAAGATCCCACCTTGATTCAGTGTGCCGCCGTACACGACGTCACCGACACGTTTAGGCACGGGCATGGACTCGCCCGTGAGCGCGCTTTCGTCAATCGCGCTCGCGCCGGCGACGATTTCGCCGTCGAGTGGCACCTTCTCTCCAGGCTTGACGAGGACGACTTCACGCACTTTAATCTCTTCCACCGCCACGAGTGCCGTATCGCCTCGACGCCGCGCCTTTTCCGGTCGAAGCGCCAGCACTGCGCCTATCGCGCGCGACGTTTTCGCCATAGCGCGCGCCTCGAGCCATTCTGAGAGCGCAAAGAGCGCCACCACCGCGGCGGCTTCGCCGAAATCTTGAAGCGCACAAGCGCCGACGATGGCGATCCCCATCAGCGTGTTAATATCGACGATACCATTTCGTAAGCTCCCGAACGCTTTCAGGGCGATTTCGGGAATACCAACCGCAACGGACGCCAGAGCGACGTAGCGTAAATGTCGCGCGTCTCCGCCCAAGTAGTGAAACAGCGACACGACGAAGAAGAAGCACGCCAACGTGATTCGAAACGGTGGCCTCGCGAACGCATCGCTCGATTGCGCGTCATCGCGAGCTGAGGTACCGTCGCTCGGACCTTTCGTATCGCTCACGTGCGCCTGCAAACGCACCGCGTTCAAAGCGTCCACGATGGTCTCCGCGCTCACCGCCGACGCCGCGTGCTCGACGAGCACCGTCTTCGTGGGCACGACGACTTTGACGTCTCGCACGCCCTCCATCTTATCTAAAACCCTATGAATCAGCGGTACCTCACTCGGACAGCATATTCCGTTCACGAGCAAGCGCGTGTGCGTGCTCTGTTCCGTCCCGCCCTTTGATTCCAGCGCCAATCTCGCGACGACGGCGTCGGAATCGTCCGCGTCGTTCGCGCCCTCCCGCGTCGACGGAAACGGCTTGTAATCCCCCCCATTCACCCCACCGCGTCGATGTCGCAACACCTTCACCCACCCGTGATCTTCCACGTGCGTCTTCGTCTTTAACGCGCACCCGTCGCCGCAACAGTCCGCGTTTGAAAAATGCACCAACCGCTCGCCCACGAGAAAATCGACGTGGTCGTCGTGCGGCACCGTCTCGCACTTCCTCGCCACCAACCGCGCCCGCGCCTCTTCCACGTCCGGCGGGCACCCGATCGCGCCGAACAGCTCCATCATCCTCTCGCGTTCCTCGCGCGCCGCGCCCTCCGCCTTCGCCCCGCGTCCCGTCGTCGTCGTCGTCGTCGTCGCGCTCGTCGCCCGCGCCGCCGCCCACGACCCATCCTCTCGCGCCACCACGAGCGCGCCCTCGATCAGGAACGCATCGAGAGGCGCGCTTCCGTCGCTCGCGCCGCTCGCCGCGCCGCCGTCGACGCGCTCGACGCTCGTCGCGCAAATCTTCGTCGGGTCCAGGCACAAGCCTTGCTCCACGCACGGCGTCGTCTCGCCGCACCACGCGCATCGCGCGTCGCGAAACGCCGCGGCGACGCGCGCGGGCATCGACGCGCGCCGCGTCGCGACGCCGCGCGTCGCGCGCGCGCGAGCGCGACGGCGAGCGCGACGCGAACTGCGGTCGTCACTCATCGACGCGCCGCGGCATGGCGCCGGCGCGCGACGCGGCGACGGCGTCGACGAGCGCGGCCGACGGCGCGTTCGTCGCGTTTCTGTGCGCGCTCGCGCCGCGCGAGCTGGACGCGCTGTACGCGTCGTCGCCGTGGAGCGCGCTCGCGGTGCTGCGCGCGTGCGATTCGATCGCGAAACAAATCATCCTGCGCCTGGCGTACGTCGACGACGGCGCGGACGCGCGCGAGTGCGCGAAGTGGTGCGGCGACGGCGCGAGCGATGCGCGCGCGCTGGAGCGCGCGATGGCGCGGTTGGCGCGGTTGAGGGTGACGACGGCGCGGGGCGAGGGCGAAGACGCGCGCGTCGTCGCGAACGAGGCGTTCGCGAATAATCTGCGACGCGCGCTCGAGCGAGGATTCGTGAATTTGGACGATGGCGACGGGGCAGACGCGCGGGAGGACGCGGGCGTGGCGGCCAAGGTGCCGGATCGAGCGACGCTGAACGCGTACGCGAAGGCGAAGTGGGAAGACTTGCTGCTCACGCTCACGGGGGCGTCGAACGCGTTCTCGAGGCCGGGGGCCAAGGTGAAGGGACGATTGGACGCGCAGGCGCTGTTTCGAGCCGCGGGGCTGACGACGGCGACGACGGCGGCGCTGAAGAAGGGCGGACAGAAGCGGTTGAAGAACGCGGGCGTCACCGCGGAGGGATTCGCGTTTTTGTTGCAGACGGCGCAAGAGCAAATATGGGTGCTGTTGACGCAGTACATACGCGATTCGCAGAAGACGTCGGCGACGAGCGCGATCAGTTTCTTGCTCAGGCTGACGTTTCAGGAACCGGGGCGCGCGTACGCGATGACGGGGGTGCTGAGCGACACGGAGCAAGACGTCGTGCTCGATTTGACGCATCTCGGGTTGCTGTACACGTTTGAGGTGAAGAAAAAGTTCTACTACGTCCCCACGCTCCTCGCCAGTGGCTTGTCCGGCGGATTCACCGGGGATGACGGCGATACCAAGGCGGCGGCGGCGGCGGCGGAAGGACACATCATAGTCGAGACGAATTATCGCGTGTACGCGTACACGTCCAGCGCCGTGGAGATGGAGATTTTGCGGCTGTTCACGCGCGCGGATTATCGCTTGCCCAACTTGTACGTCGGTATGTTGACGCGCGAGAGCGTGCAAAACGCACTTCGCGCGGGTGTGGACGCAGAACAGATCGTGGGGTACATTCGCGCGCACGCGCACAAGCAAGTTCGCCGAAAAAAGCCGAGTGTACCGAGCACGGTGTGCGACCAAATTCGTCTTTGGGCGCGCGACATGGAACGCATGGAAGCAGAGGAATGCGTGCTGTACTGCGATTTCCCGCAGGCCGGTACTTTTTACGGCGCCGTCGTGAGCGAGGCGGAAAAACGAGGCGCGCTGTTGTGGCGAGACGACGCGTCGAGGCGGTTGACTGTCCGCGCGTCGGCGCACGACGAGATGAAAGCCGTCGTCGGCGCGCTGAAGCAAAAGTTAGACGCGGTGTAAAATCAATGAATAGTTAAGCAGCATATTATTCCATCACGTCACGGCGGGATCGCGATGCGCGCTTGTAACGGAAGGTGGTCGCTCGGAAATCCAAACGTCGGCAATCCGACGTCGCTCGGGATTTCGCTCTCGTCCGGTAGCTTGGCCACGCTCACCACTTTGCTTCCTCGATGGGCCGAGTAGAGGATGTAATCGATCGTTTGTTTGACTTCTCCGGTCTTGAACAACCCGGTGCGCGTCTTCCACGTCGAAAATCTGTTTGAGTTTTTATCGCCGAGGGCCGCGCTCATGTCCTCGTACGCGTTGCGCATGCCGCGTCCGCGCAAGTGCACCACGCACGCCTCGTTGGGCGTCGCGTTCAAATCTCCGGCGATGATGATTTGGACTTTATCCACGTCCGCGCACAAACTCGTGGCGAACGCGTTCAAGTGTCGGCACAACTCTTTCGTTTGCTCCAGTCGAGTGATGATGCCGTCGACGGTTTTCGCCGACTCGAGATGGGTGGTGACGACGACGATTTCTTGGAGATCCTCTCCCGAGAACACGGGCTTGGCGTTGCCGCGAATGAGCGTACCGATCGCGTTGCGGATTCCAGACTCGCTTCGAGGATCCTTCTTCAACCGAAACCTCGCCATTAACGTCTTCCCGGCGTTGAGCGCCGGGTCGTCCTTGCGCGCGCGCGGCGTCCCCGGCGCGTGCGACGACAACAGCTCAAGTTTGTCAGTTTTGTAAAAGATGCACACGCCATCGCACGGCGCGCCGAATTTACGACAAGGCGACCACTGATCTTCCTTGTACAACCCCGCGTACCCGAGTTTCTTCAGCTCGGGCTCGAAGAAATCGTAGTAGTGATCGCACTCTTGCATGCAAATGACGTCCGGCGCCGTCGTCGAATCATTCGACGTGATCGCTCGAAGCAAATCCTTCGACCGTTTCGTCCAATTCAAATCATACATTTCCTCGTTCGCCTCGGCGTCGTCCTCGCCGTAGTACGCGCTCGCGAACGCGTCGTTCAGCGCCAACGCGTCGGCGAGCGCGTTGTACTGGCACACCTGAATCGTCCTCGCGCCCGACGTCGACGTCGTCATCGACGCGTCGTCCCGGTTCGGGTCGTACACGTACCTCGACGCGTCGTCGTCCGTTTCGCTCGACGCCTCGCGCGCGCGCCGTCGCGCGTCGTCGTCGTCGTCACCGGTCTTTTCGTCGTCACCGGTCGTCGCGGGCGCGTCGACGCGCGTCGCGCGCGCGTCGTCGGCGTCGTCGCGCGCGCCGTTCGCGGCGGCGCCGTTCGCGGTCTCGGCGAACATCGCGCGCGTCGACGCGAACTCGCGATCGGCGCGACGCGCGGCGCGGTGTGGCGCGCGCGCACGGATCGGCGATTCGGCGATTCGACGCGCGCGAACGATGGGCGAAAGGCGCGGGCAAAAAGAGCGCGACACGACAAAAAGAAACGAGGTCCTACCTGGATTCGAACCAGAGTCGCTGGATTACTGCGTGCGCAATCCGAGGGCGAGAGCGCGCCGTTCGACCGGCGCTCGCGTATGGACACTTTGCGTGTGAATTCAAAGTCCAGAGTGATAACCAACTACACTATAAGACCGTGACGGAAACTGATAGGCTTCACGTCGCCTTAACTACTCCACATGGCAAACGATGTCGCCGTCGCCCCCGTAAAGTTGGCGGCGCCAAAGTTATGGGTTTTCCGCGCGCCGCGCGGGCGGCCGCGCTCACAGCGCGAGGTCCGCGAGCGCCTCCGCGACGGCGCCGTCGCTCGAGACCTCGCACGACGCGCGCTGGATCTCGGACAGGAGAATCATGTTGATCGTGCGCTGCGGCGCGGTGGCCTCGGAACCGTCGTCCGCGATCGCGGCGTCGAGCGAGGCGTACTCGCGCGCGTCGGAGACGACGATGTTCCTCTGCTTGTCGACGCACCGAAGGGTGCCGACGAAGCAGCGCCCGTCGCGCGTGGTGGTGCGTATCGTCGCTCCGATGTAGTTTTCACGAAACGAGGACGAAGACGGGGACGAGGACGCCGGTGGAATCATCACCGAGCGTCAAAGTGAGGCGAACGCGGCGGTCGATTTACACGCGAGCTAATAATTTTCCAAAGGGCGCCGACGCCGCGCGCGTCACCGCACGTCGCGGTAACACCAGTCGTACAGTTTACGCAATTTCTCCGGACCGACGCCAAAGTTCCAGCTGCACGCGATCAAGACGTGTATGCACGTCGCCTTGAAGTTGCCGAGTTGCTCTATACGTCGGCCCGAGGTGGTGACGACGCGGTCCAAGAGCTTCACTCGTCCGCGGTACCGCCCGCGACCTTTGACGTGCATGCGCACGCATAAATCCGCGTCTTCCATGATGGACAGCGAACCGTCGAAGCCGCCGACGGCGTTAAAATCGTCGAGGCGACAAAACATGGCTTGGTCGCCGAACAGGATGCGAAAGCCTCGAAGGTAGCCAAAAGGGCGACTAATCACAGCGCAATACGTCGTCTTGACGACGTTGTGATACGACATCGCCCAAAACGTGCGCGACTTGGTCTCTATGAGCGACACGAACCCGCCCACGACGGTCTTTTGATCGCGAAGCTGTCGACGAATGACGTCCACGACGTCCGCCGGCGGCGTCGTATCCGCGTGCAAAAACAATACGTAATCCCCAGTCGCGATTCGCGCGCCCGCGTTCATCTGATTCCCTCGTCCCTTTGCTCCCGAAACCACGATCGCGCCGTGCGCGGCGGCGATCGCCGCCGTGTCATCCACCGAGTCGCCGACGCTGACTATAACCTCCGCCGCCTCGGGCTCGAGCGCGCGTCGCAGTTGCTTCAACAACCGCCCGATCGCCTTGCTTTCGTTCCGAGCCGGGACCACGATCGAGACGCGTTTTTGCTCCCACGCGTCGTCATCGGGCGCGTCGTGCGCCGGTCGATCGTTCCACGCGATGACCTCGTGCGTCGTCCAGTTGAGCGCCACCGCCCCCGCGAACAACCTCATCCACGCGTTAAACTTCCTCGACGCCCCGTCGTGGTCGGGATCGTCGTCGTCGTCGCGCCAACGCCGCGCGCCGTCGTCGTCGTTCCCACCGAACCCACCGAGCCCGCCGCCGTCGAGCGCGGCGGCGGCGACGCGCGAAGCCTCGCGACGGCGCGAGGCCCGAGGCGCGGCGCGCGCGCTCGCGCGTCGTCCACCGCGCCGCCGCGCCGCCGCGTCCAACCGCGCGCGCGACGTCGACGTCGACGTCGATGTAGACGTCGACGCGAAAGCCGCGGACATCGCGACGCGCGTCGCGCGACCGAATGTGCGGCGAACGCGCTTCGCGTCGAGTCGTCCCGTCGTCACGCCGACGTCGCCTCGACACCGCGCGCGCGCGCCTCGTCGTCGTCGTCCTCGACGCGCGCGCGCGCGTCCTCGTCCGCGCGCGCGTCATCCGCGCGCCGCCGCTCTCTCGACCCGCCGTCCCGTCGCTCGACGTACTCGCAATACTCTGCGTAAAAGGCGTCCTCGCGCGGCGCGCGCGTCGTCGTCGCCTCTCGCGCCTCGCCCCAATCCCGCTCGACGCCCGGCATCCCTCGACGATCCCACACCTTTCGCCCGCGTTCCAGCGCCCGCGTGTGCTCGCGCACGCGCTCCAGCGCCGCCATCTGCGCGGCGTCGTCGCGATCGCACTTCGCCTCGAACGCGCGCAGCGCGTCTCGCAGCGCGTCGCGCGCGTCGTCGCACCGCGCTTCGCCGTACACCGCCGCGCCGCGACTCGCGCCCGTGTCCGCGCGCGCGCGCACGTTTCGTCGCGCGACGCCCGCGCGCGTCGCGCCCTTCGCGTCGTCGTCGTCGCGCGTCGCCATCTCGCGTCGTCGTCGCGCGTCTCGGCGAGCGTTTTTTTTTCCGTTTTCACGTCCCGCCGTCGC
>Ga0181599_1003718_pt1 | contig 12705 bp, 13 predicted proteins | sample 041ome_3_FD_148658 | JGI IMG/M metagenome (GOLD analysis project Ga0181599, IMG submission 148658) | Coastal salt marsh microbial communities from the Groves Creek Marsh, Skidaway Island, Georgia - 041405US metaG (spades assembly) | ecosystem: Environmental > Aquatic > Marine > Intertidal zone >...
AGAGGATTAGTTTTAGCTCCAAATGATGAGATAGTCTCTCTATCCATTATCGATGGTGATAAGTCAAATAAGAATGGCAAAAAATCTAAAGATGATAAAGCTGAAATAAAAGCAAAAGAAAAGTTTATTTTATCTATATCTCAAAATGGATATGGCAAAAAAACTCCTCATATAGATTACAGAGTAACTAATAGAGGTGGTAAAGGAATTATTGGAATAATTAATTCACCAAGAAATGGTAATGTAGCATCATCTTTTCCTGTTTATGAAGGGGATGAAATATTAATCTCAACTAATAAAGGTAGAGTTATAAGAGTTGCCGTTAAAGAAATTAGAACAGCTGGTAGAAATACTCAAGGTGTTAGAATTATTAAATTATCAGGAGAAGAAAAGGTTGTTTCTGCCATTAAAATTGATGATAATTTGATTTAATGAATAAAGTAGCAATTTATCCAGGAACTTTTGACCCAATTACTTATGGTCATATTGATGTCATTAAAAAAGGATTAAAATTATTTGATAAAATTATTGTTGCGGTATCTGATGTAGAAAATAAAAATTATTTGTTCAATGCAGTAGAACGGATTCAAATAGTAAAAAAAGCAATTTTTTCAGATTTAAAATTAAGTAAAAACAAAGTTACCGTAATCTCTTTTAATACTTTAACTACAGATGTTTGTAAAAAATATAAATCAAATATTATTTTAAGAGGATTAAGAGCTGTATCTGATTTTGAATATGAATTTCAACTAGCTGGAATGAATAGAAAATTAAATAATAATATTGAAACTCTCTTTTTAATGTCTGACGTCGAAAATCAGATTATTTCATCAAGATTTGTTAAAGAAATAGTAAAATTAAAAGGTGATATCAAAAAATTTACTACAAAAAGTACGATAAAATCTTTAAAAGAAAAATATGAATAAATTTTTAATTAAACTTTTTGTTTTTTTATTTCTAACAACTAACCTATCAATTGCAGAGGAGAATATAATGATTTTAAAATTAAAAGATGGTGATGTAAAAATAGAGCTTTTTCCTGATGTCGCTCCAAATCACGTTAAAAGGATTAAAGAATTAGCTGATAGCGGACAATACGATAATGTAGTTTTTCACAGAGTAATAGATGGCTTTATGGCTCAAACTGGTGATGTTAGATTTGGTAATTCTGAAGCGGGATCTTTTGATTTAAGAAGAGCAGGAATGGGAGGTTCAGAGCTTCCAGATCTTAAACAAGAATTTAGTAGCGTTCCTCATGAGCGAGGAACTTTATCCATGGCAAGATCTCAAGATCCTGATAGCGCCAATAGCCAATTTTTTATTTGTTTTAAACCAGCTCCTTTCTTAGACCGTCAGTATACCGTTTTTGGAAAAGTTATCGAAGGTATGGAGTTTGTTGATAAGATCAAAAGAGGTGATGACAATAATAATGGTGCAGTAACAGATCCTGATAAGATTATTAGTTTTAAATCACTTTAATTCTTTGAATGGCATTAAAAGATTTTGCCTTTAAACTTTTAAAAGAAGATAATTCAGCTCGATTAGGTTTAATCGAAACTCATCGTGGTAATATTTCTACACCGGCGTTTATGCCTGTTGGGACACAGGCTACAGTAAAAGCTTGCACCATAGATGATATTAAAAGAACTGGTTCACAAATTATCCTGTCTAATACTTATCATTTAATGATTAGACCTGGTGTAGAGAGAATAATATCGGCTGGAGGTTTGCATCAATTTATGAACTGCGATTTGCCAATTTTAACAGACTCTGGTGGTTTTCAAGTAATGTCACTTTCAAAACTTAACAAGATAGATAGAGAAAAAGGAGCTATTTTTAATTCGCATGTGGATGGAAAAAAATTTTATCTAAGCCCAGAGGAAAGTATCAGAATTCAATTAGGTTTAAATTCAGATATCGTAATGATAATGGATGAGTGTCCAAAAAATACTAATGACTTTGACGTTATCAAAAAATCTATGGAATTATCTTTATACTGGGCCGAAAGATCAAAAAAAGCATTTGGATCACATCCACATAAAGCATTATTTGGAATAGTCCAAGGAGGTCTTTTTGGAGATTTAAGAATTACTTCTTTAAAGGCATTAGAAAAAATTGGATTTGATGGTTATGCTTTAGGAGGTTTAGCGGTAGGAGAAACTCAACAAGAAATGTTTAAGGTGCTTGATAATATCAAAGATCACCTGCCAAAAAATAAACCTCATTATTTAATGGGTGTTGGAACTCCTTCGGATATTTTAGGTGCTGTCAAAAGAGGTATTGATATGTTCGATTGTGTTTTACCTACAAGATCTGGAAGAACTGGTTTAGCATTTACTTGGGAAGGTAGAATCAATATAAAAAATAACAAATATCAAATGGATAATTCTCCACTTGATCCAAATTGTGAAAATCTTAATTTGAATAAATACTCAAAAAATTATCTAAATCATTTATTTAATACCAATGAAATTTTAGCCTCTATGCTATTAACATTACATAATATTAACTTTTACCAAGAATTAATGAGTTCAATTCGAGAACATATAAAAAATGGAACTTTCAACGAATTTCATGATAAATACGTTGGTATACTTTAAAATAACGTTTGTATTATTTAAAATTGGTATTTGAATTATTGAAATAATTCTGTATACAACAAATTCATTCTTTCGAATGTATTGTGGGCCGTTAGCTCAGTTGGTAGAGCAATTCCCTTTTAAGGAATGGGTCGATGGTTCGAGTCCATCACGGCTCACCAATTTTGATCTTAAGTTATTGAAATTGGTGGATAATCTAGGATAATTTCGTTCGTCCACTCATTAATATTCTTTATTCTGGTATCTGATGAGGGATGTGTACTCATAAACTCAGCAGGTTCTTTTCCTTTATTAAATTCTTTCATTCTCTCCCATATTTTTACAGTCTCTCTAATATCGTACCCAGATAATGAGGAAAAAATCATTCCCAAATAATCAGCTTCACTCTCTTGTTTTCGGTTGAAAGGATTCATGATTCCTAATTGAGATAATAAACCAACAGTATTCATGCCTGTGGTTCTATTAATTTGAGATAACTTACCACCGCTAAAAATATCAATTAGTTGGGTGCCAGTATTCAATAGCATGCCACGACTAGCTCTTTCTACTGAGTGTTTTGCTACAGCATGTGCTATTTCATGTCCCATCACAGCAGCTAAACCGTTGGTATTTTTTGTTACTTCTAACATTCCAGAATACACCGCTATTTTACCTCCTGGCATACACCATGCGTTTCTGACTTTTTTATTTTCTATTAAAATATATTCCCAGTCGAAATTTGCAGTTGGATCATCAAGTTTAGCTCTATAAAAATATTCTCCAATGGCATTTTCCATTTTTTTACCAATTTCTTTAATCTCTTCTAAAGCTTTTAAATCTTCACTCATTTTTTCTTTTTCTTTAACTTTTTCATAAATTTGAGCTGCTTGAGCATTTAGATTTGCTTCTGGAATAATTTTTAATTGTTTCCTATCTGTAATAGGGGCAGAAGAACAAGAAGGCAGGATTAAAGTACAGCAACCACAGCCTAGATATGATAAAAATTTTCTTCTATTCATTATAATTTAAAAATGATAATATATTATTTTGTATGAATCTTAATAACAAAATTTTATTAGTACTTTTCATTATTGCAATTTCTTTTGTAATATATTCAAGTTTTAATTAATTAGATGGCAAAAAAACGTTCATTCTCTCTTACATTAAGAAATTATTTTATTACTGGGGTAGTTGTACTTATCCCAATTGGATTTACTCTATATCTCAGTAAAATTTTAATTGGTATTTCATCTAAAATTATTCCTGAAAATATTAATCCTAATAGCTATTTACCTTTTAAAATTCCGGGCATTGAAATTATTATATCTATAATTTTAATAACTATTGTTGGTGGTATTTCTTTATCATTTTTAGGTAAGAGAATATTAAAACTAATTGATGATTTATTTAAAAGAATACCATTTTTAAGAACCATTTATTCTGCCATAGTTCAAATGACAGAAACTTTTTCAAAAAAGGATGGTAATAAAAAAAGTGTTGTACTAGTAGAATATCCAAGAAAGGGTGTTTGGGCAGTAGGATTTGCTACTAAAGAAAATAAAGGTGAAATGTCTGATAAAGTTAATAAAAAACTTTTAAATGTATTTATTCCAACTACACCTAACCCAACAAGTGGTTTTCTTTTAATGTTTCCAATAGAAGAGGTAATTTATCTAAATATGTCTTTTGAGGAAGCTTCTAAATTTATTGTATCTGCAGGCACATCTACTAAAAATTAAGCAATATCATTAATTACATCGGCCTGATCGTACAATTTCATTAGTGTTTTAAATCTACTAATATCTTCAGAACTATTTTCAATACGTCTCATTTCTTGTTCTGCTAATAGAAATAAATCAGCATTTTGAATGGGATCTGCAAGTCTAAAATTTTTTATGCCACTTTGTTTAAAACCAAGTATGTCCCCAAAACCTCTTAGTTTCATATCTTCCTCAGAAATAATAAAGCCATCAGTAGAACTTTTTAGAATATTAAGTCTTTTTTTGGCATTTTCACTCAGGTTTGATTTAAACATTAATATACAGGTTGATTGTTTTTGACCTCTACCAACTCTTCCACGCAGTTGATGTAATTGCGATAAGCCAAACTTATTTGCATTTTCGATGATAATGACATTTGCATTTGGAAAATCAATTCCAACTTCAATAATGGTAGTTGAAACCAAAATTTTAAATTCTTTTTTTAAAAATTTATTTAAAATTCGGTCTTTTTCATCAATATCAGTTTTACCATGTAATAAGGCTACTTGATTTGGAAATAATTTATTTAAGTACTCAAATTTTTTAACAGCAGAGGTGTGATCTACTTTTTTAGACTCTTCAATTAAAGGACAAACCCAAAAAACTTGATTTCCATTTTCAATTTCTTTTTTTATGAATTTAATAATTTCATCAATTTTACTCTCAGGTTTAGTGTATGTAATTACTTCTTTTCTAGCTTTAGGTTTTTCTTTTATAATAGAAATATCCATATCCCCATAAATTGTCATGGTTAATGTTCTTGGTATTGGAGTTGCTGACATCAATAAAACATCACAATTATCACCACCTTTGTCTGAAAGCATTTTTCTCTGATTAACACCAAACTTATGTTGCTCATCAATTATAATTAAGCCTAAGTTTTTAAATAGAATTTTTTTTTGAAAAATTGCATGAGTACTAAAAATAATATCAATTTTATTTTCAATTAATTTTTTAACAATTTCTCTCTTAATTTTTGGTTCAGATTTACTAGACAATAATTCAATATTAACATTTTCAGATAATAGATTTTTAGCCAAACTGTAATGTTGTCTTGCTAAGATTTCAGTAGGGGCCATGACAGCAACCTGAAAACCAGATTTTACAGTATTTAAAGCTGCTAATAAGGCCACAATAGTTTTTCCACTACCTACATCACCTTGAAGTAATCTAAACATTTTAGTAGATGATCTTAAATCTGTGTTTATTTCTTCAAGGGTTTTATTTTGATCATTAGTTAATTTGAAATCAAGCTTATTGATAATTTGATTTTGATAATTTAGATCAAAAATTTTATTTTTTTTTTTAATCCTTTTAATTTTTTTTCTAATCTCTGAATTAACTAAAAATGTTGAAAATATTTCATCAAAAGCTAATCTTTCATAATAATTCGTCTTAACTTTGCCTGCATTTTCTGGCTTATGAAGTTCAACAATCGACCTATTCCAATTAATTCCATTAAATCTTTTTAAAATTTGATCATTGTGCCACTCATTCAAAGTAGGCAGATTTTTAATTATTTGATTAATAATATTATTATAAATTTTTTCACTTATTCCTTCGGTCAAAGAATACTTATTATGTTTAGTTTTAATTAAACTTGAGTCTTCAGAGACATAAGTTGGATTTGTAATTTGATACCGATTTCTAAAATGACCAATTTTTCCACTTAGCGTAATTTCCTTTCCTAATGGTAAAATTTTTTTAATATAGCCCTCATAACTATTAAAAAAAATACAATCGATATCACCAGTATCATCTTTGCATGAAACCTTATTTGGTAAATTTCTTATACGAGGGAAAGAATATTTATTAGGAACTATGGTTACAGTCTGAATTTCTCCAATTTTTAAATCTTTTATCTTTAAAGATTGAGATCTATCAATAAAAGATTTTGGTAAACGCCATAATAAATCAAAAATAGTATTTATTTTCTTTTTTTTTAATAAATTTGAGGTTTTTTTACCGACACCTTTTAATAAAGTAAGATCTGAAAGTAAATAATTAGAGGTATTTTTATTAACCATGTTCATCTAATATATTCTAATAATGAATGACGATATAGATAATTTAAAAAAAAAAATTTTATACAGGTCCTCATATAGAGGAACCAAGGAAATGGATAAACTTTTAGGAAGTTTTACCAGATTACATATTGATCACCTAAATCATAAACAACTTATAGAGTTGGAAAATTTTTTGAATATTGATGATGATAATCTTTATAAATATTATAAGGGTTTAAATACTGAAATTAATTTTGAAAATAATCATATAAATCTGTTATTTAAAAATTTTATTTTTGAAGAAAAATAGTGGCGGAGAGACTGGGATTCGAACCCAGGAAAGAGTTGCCCCTTTGCCGGTTTTCAAGACCGGTGCTTTCAACCGCTCAGCCATCTCTCCGTTTGGAAGGTTTTATAATTATAATTATTTAATTCAACCTTAAAATAGTCTAATAAAACTTATAATTAATAGCTCCATTTGATTTCATATGAATAATCAATTTAACAAAGGTTTAATTCTTGCTTCATTCGGGTCATTTTGGTGGGGTTTTTTTGGAGTATTATACTTTAAATATATTTCTTTTATTGGTCCTTTAGAATTAGTTATTCATAGATGCTTATGGACTGTTTTAACTTTAGTCGTAACAACATTTTATTTTTCGAAATGGAATATTTTTTTCAATATTATTAGAAATAAAAAAAACTTATTTGCTTTGTTTATTTCAGGATTTTTAATCTTCATCAATTGGGGAGTTTGGATTTATGCAGTTGCTACAAATCGCATAATAGATGCAAGTTTTGGTTATTTTATAATGCCTATATTAAGTGTTTTTTTAGGTTTTATTTTCTTTAAAGAAAAATTAAACAAAAGAAGAATTTTTTCGATAACACTCGTTATACTGTCAATTTTGTTTCTTCTAATTGCAAATATTAAATCTTTGCCATGGGTTGGTATTATAGTGGGCTTTAGCTGGGGATTTTATAATTTAGTTAGAAAAAAAATTAATGTTGATACAGATATTGGTTTGTTAATTGAAAGTCTCTTCATTTTACCTTTTGCAATAATAATTTTTTACTTCATAGTTTTAAATAATTTTAATGATTTTTCTTTCTCAAATATCAATTTGATGCTTATCATTTTATTAGCAGGACCCATGACAGTGATTCCACTATTTTTATATGTTAGAGGTGTTGAGCTATCTGGGCTTGGACCCACTGGTATGATATTCTACATTACACCAACTTTACAATTTATTTTAGGGTTTTTTTACTATAATGAGGATTTTTCATTATCTAAATTTGTAAGTTTTATTTTTATTTGGATTGCTGTAATTATTTATCTTAAAGATCTTTATGAAACTAATTAGTTTTTTTTTAATCATTTTGCTTTATTTTTCAAATGCCTATTCAAATGTGGAATCTGATTTTGAACTCTGGAAAAAAGAATTCAAAGCTTTTGCTTTGGCAAATGGTGTATCTGAAAAAACATATTTAAAAACAATTCCTAAAGTAAAATTTTTGCCCAAAGTTATTGAATACGATCGTTTTCAACCTGAATTTTATGAAGATACCAAAACCTATATTTCAAAAAGAACATCAGAAGCAAAAGTTAAAAAAGGTTTGGAATTCTATAATAACAACAAAGAGCTTATTGATGAGATAGAAAAAAAATTCAATGTTGATAAAGAGTTACTTTTAGCTCTTATGGGCATAGAGACAAATTTTGGAACATATGTTGGTAAAATGGATATTTTATCGTCATTAGCAACCTTAAGTTTTGACAAAAGAAGGTCCGAATTTTTTTCAAATGAATTAGTTATTCTGTTGAAATTAATTGATCAAAATTTAGTAGATTACGAAACTCTTTACGGTTCCTGGGCTGGAGCTTTTGGTTTCTTTCAATTTATGCCAAGTACAATCAAAAATTATGCAATCGATTATAATAATGATAACTTCATTGATCTTAAAAATCCAATAGATGCTTACGCATCAGCTGCTAATTATTTAAATAAAATTGGCTGGTCGAATAGTGAACCATGTTATTACAAAGTCAGTCTCAATTCAGTTGTGCCTAAAAAATACTTAAATGTTTCAGCTAAAAAATTAAATAATAAAAATAAAATAAAATTTTTTAGTAAATTTATAGAAAATTATAAAGAACTTGATTTAACTGAAGAAAATTTTTTGTCAGCAATTATTACTCCTGATAAGGATATCATTCCTGATGCGGAAACACTCGATCCAGCATATGTAGTGTTTAACAATTACGAGGTTATTTTAAAATGGAATAGGTCACTTAGATTTGGTTTGGCTGTTTGTACATTAAAGGATAAGTTCAAGAATGAATTATAGATTTTTCAAAATTTTTATTTTTTTTCTAATTGTTGGGTGTACTCAAAATAATATTGATACTAACTCAAATATAAATCCTACAATAGATCAAAAGTATAATAATAAAGGATTTGGTTTAATTTATAATTCAAATCTCAAAAAAGAAAAAAAAATATCAAAAAAAATAGATGATAGGTCATTAACTATTTTTCATAAGTCCTTAAAAAAAGGATCATTTATTAAAATTACCAACCCTGATAATGAAAAAACAATTATTGCTACTGTGTCATCTAACAGTGTAAAATTTTCTGATTTCTTCAATTCCGTAATTACCTCTAGAATTGTTGAAGAATTAGAACTAAATATTAATGAACCATATATTGAAATTTCTCTAATTTCAGCTAATTCAACTTTTGTTGCCAAAAAAGCAAAAACTTTTGAGGAAGAAAGAAATGTTGCTGAAAAAGCTCCTGTTGATGGTATTCAAATTAGTGATTTAAATAAAACTACTAATAAAGCAGAACTAAAAAAAGACAGAAAGTTTTCCTATTCTATTAAAATAGCCGATTTTTACTACGAAGACTCAGCTAAAAATATGATCGAAAGAATTAAATCAGAAACGTCATTTAACAATCCTAAGATAATTAAACTTTCACAAACTAAATTTAGAGTACTTTTAGGACCATTTAATGATATAAAAACATTACAAAAAATTTTTAACGAAATAAAATCTTTAGATTTTGAAAACCTAGAAATATTAAGAAATGCTTAAAAAAATTATATTTGTATTAGGATTTAATCTCATATTTTCTAATTTAGCTCTAGCTAACCTAGATGTAGAAGCAAGAACAGCTATTCTACAAGATTATTTATCAGGTGAAATTCTATATGAAAAAGATCCTGATCATTCAATACATCCAGCTTCAATGACCAAAATAATGACAGCAATTGTGGCTTTTGATTTAATTAAATCAGGAAATATTAAATTAGAGGATAAGTTTACAGTATCAGAAAATGCTTGGAGGCTTTCTTCTGCGGGATATTCTTCAATGTTTATTATGGTAGGTGATGAGATAACGGTAGATAATTTATTAAAAGGTATAATTATTGCATCAGGTAATGATGCTTGCGTTGCACTTGCTGAAGGTATAGCCGGAACCGAGGAAGAATTTGCTGTTATGATGACTGCAAAAGCAAAAGAGATTGGTATGGAAAATACAAATTTTGCAAATTCATCAGGAATTAATCATCCTGATAATGTTTCTACGGTAAGAGATGTAATGATCATGTCTAATTATCTAATAAAAAATCATCCAGAATTTTATAAATTATTTGCAGAAAAAGAATTTACCTGGAACAGAACTGGTGGTGATCCTATAACTCAAGGAAATCGAAACCCATTACTTTATAAGAATATGGGTGTTGATGGTGTCAAAACTGGATATTTAGCAGTTGAAAAATACTCGCTCTCCTCGTCCATAATTAGAAATGGTCGAAGATTAATTGCAGTAGGAAGTGGTTTTGAAAGTAGAAACTCAAGATCAAGAGAAAGCTCTAAATTATTAACTTATGGATTAACTAATTTTGATTTGGTCGCAATTGCTAAAGCTAATGAATCTATAGATAACTTGGATGTTTGGCTAGGTAAAGAAAAGACAGTCAGTGTTTATGCTAAGAATGACATTTATAAAACCATACAAAAAGCTAAAAAAAATCTATTAAAAGTTTCCTTAAAATATGATGGACCTATTGAAGCTCCTATTGCAAAAGATCAAGTAGTTGCAAAACTTAGGGTGATTTATGATCAAGAACTTGTTGGTGAGTATGATTTATTAGCTGCTAAAGATGTTAAAAAAGTAAACTTTTTCACTAGATTAATGAAATCATTGAATTATTTAATCTGGGGTGATGTCTAAAAAACCAATAATCGTTTTTGAAGGAATTGAGGGAAGTGGTAAAACTTTTCATATAGACAATGTATCAAAACATTTAAAAGAAAAAAAAATTCCTTTTCTCAAAATAAGAGAACCTGGTGGTAGTAAAAATTCTGAAATCATCAGAAAACTAATTCTTAACAATAAATCAAGTTTTAATAAAAATACTGATTTACTCTTATATCTATCCGCGAGAAGTGAAAATATTGATTTAATAAAAAAAAATTATAAAAAAAAAATCATACTTATTGATCGATTTGTTGACTCAACTATAGCATATCAACACTATGGAATGGGAGTTGATTATTCTATTATTAATCAGATTAATAAATTTCTATTAGAAAATATTAAAGTAAATTTTACTTTTCTAAATACAGTTAGTCATAAAAATATGATTTTAAGACTTAAAGAAAGAAAAAGACTTAATAGATATGATAAATTTAATACTTCGTTTTACGATAAAGTTCAGAAAGGTTTTTTAAAATTAATGCGTAAAAAAAAGAAAAATTCATTTATGATAGTCAATTCCAATTTACCTATTAATACTAATAAAGAAATTGTCCTTAAAAAATTAAAAAATTTAATTTAATGAATTTATCTCCGAGTACTCAAATTAATCTATTTGGATTAAAAAAATATTTTTTAGAACTCTCAAATCTATTTGATCAAAATAAATTTCCTAATAAAATTTTACTTTCAGGAGAAAAGGGCTCTGGAAAATGTACACTAGCATATCATTTGATTAATTATATTTTATCTAAAGATGAAGAATTTGCCTACGATAGAAAAAATTTTTTAATTAATGAAGAAAATAAATCATATAAATTAATTCAAAATAAATCTAATCCTAATTTTAACCTTATTGATATTTCAGAAGATAAAAAATTTATTGATATTAATCAAATTAGAGATCTTATTTCAAATATGAATAAATCATCTTTTAATGAAAAAATTAGATTTGTATTAATTGATAATATAGAATTTTTAAATAAAAATTCTGTAAATGCTTTGTTAAAAATTCTTGAAGAACCTAATCAAAATGTTCATTTTATTTTAATCCATAACAATAAAAAAATTCTACCAACATTATCTTCAAGATGTTTAAATTTTAAGATTTCACTTACCCATAAAGAAAGTGTTAATATTGCTAGTTCTATATGTGGGGAAAATGTTCTTAATAAGTTAAATAATGAATTAATACATCATTATTTAACTCCTGGTGTTTTTTTAAATCTTATAAAATTTGCAGAAGATTATGAAGTTGATTTATCAAAGATTACATTAAAAGAATTAATAACACTAATAATCGAACAAAATTACTATAAAAAAGATATTTCAATTAAATTTTTACTGTATGACTTTATAGAACTTTTCTTTAGGAATAATAATTTTTCTAATCTATATAGTTATTTTTTAAAAAAAATTGACGATTGCAAGAGATTCAATTTAGATGAAGAAAGTTTATTAATGGAATTTGAAAGTAAAGTCTTAAATGGATAAAAATTTTTATATTACTACTCCGATATATTATCCTTCAGCAAAACCTCACATGGGTCATGCTTATTCAAGTATCATCGCAGATTTTTTTGCAAGATTTAAAAGAATTGATGGCTACAAAGTACATTTTTTAACAGGTACTGACGAACATGGCTTAAAGATTCAAAGATCAGCGGAAAAAAAGGGCATTGATACATTGGAATTTTGTAATGAAATTAGTCAAACTTTCAGGGATTTATCGAAAACACTAAATCTTACAAATACTGATTTTATAAGAACTACAGAAGAACGTCATAAAAAATCAGTCCAACACTTATGGAAAGAATTAGAAAAAAATGATGATATTTATCTTTCAAAGTATTCAGGCTGGTACTCCGTTTCCGATGAAGCATTTTATAATGAAGATGAAATTGAGGAAATAGATGGTAAAAAAATTGCAATATCATCAAAATCAACTGTTGAATGGATAGAAGAGGAATCTTACTTTTTTAGATTATCAAAATGGCAGAAGCCATTATTAGATTATTATGAAGCAAATCCTGATTTTATATTACCTGAGTCTAGACGAAATGAAGTAATAAGCTTTGTAAAAAGTGGT
>Ga0181599_1003724_pt1 | contig 12688 bp, 16 predicted proteins | sample 041ome_3_FD_148658 | JGI IMG/M metagenome (GOLD analysis project Ga0181599, IMG submission 148658) | Coastal salt marsh microbial communities from the Groves Creek Marsh, Skidaway Island, Georgia - 041405US metaG (spades assembly) | ecosystem: Environmental > Aquatic > Marine > Intertidal zone >...
CCTCAAATTGCGCCTCCATATTTAGGTTTGCCTGGACTATCCTTTTCTACAAAAAAAACCAAAGAAAATATCCCTTTAGGAGTACAATTTATTTCAAGAAAATATAGGGAAGATATTTTATTAGAGGTTGGTTATGACTTGGAAAAATTTTTTCCTAAAATAAATCCTGTTATACCAACTTAAAAGAATATTTTATTTGATAAAAATTATTGAAAATTAAATTTATAACACTGTAGAGTAATATTAATTTAAAAAAACTTTAAGTCACTATGATGTTTAGATCTAATGTAAAGATAACATACGCTGAATCTTGGTTGCCATTTCATCATAGGTTTTTAATTCATACTATAGAGCTTTTGTCTGCAAGAATTTCTTTAGAGAAAAGGTATAAAAAATTCACTTCCTTAGCTAAAGATAAAACAGGAACTGAACTATGGGAACATGCTCTAAAATCCATGGGAATAACTGCCCCTTCACTGGCTCCTCTTCCTAAAAGAAATAAATCAAAAGGTCTGATTATAGCTGCAAATCATCCATTTGGTGTGGCTGATGGTGTTTTTTTATCTTGGTTTGCTTCAACTCTAGATGAAAACTTTAGGGTCATTGCACACGGAGTTCTTCAAAGAGAACCAATTTTAGCTAATAACATTCTACCTATTGACTTTAGCAATAGAAAAAATGCAATGAGAGATAATGTTGAAATAAGAAAAAAAGCTATTGATATATTAAAAAATGGGGGTGTCATTGCCATTTTCCCAGCTGGTGGGGTGGCTTGGTCTAGGCGCAAGGGGCAGCCCATAGAAGAGGATAATTGGAAACCAATGCTCGGAAGGTTAATAAATGATTCAAAATGTGATGTTATTATTACAAAATTTGAGGGGCAAAACTCTAAAGCATTTCAAGTTGCATCGAGAATTCACCAAACAATTAGACAAAGTTTATATTTATATGAAATAAAAAAAAGCTTAGATAAACCAATGAAATTTAAAATATTAAAATACTTTAAAAATCAAAACTTACCTAAAATCAACGATAGAGATTTATCTCTTTATCTTCAGAATGAACTAAAAAACTCAGCCTAAGCATTGAATAATTTACCTGCCTTTTTAGAAAGTTCAGGGGGCGTTGGTGCTCTTTTTAAAAAAGTATCAGCGTCTTTAACCTCTAGAAATTTATCACCAGCTTTAATTATTTCCTCGTTTGGTAATTTTTTTAATGGTGTGTATTTAGGGTGATGATGATCAATAAATGGGTTGTTTCTTGCTGCATTGTAACAACATAAAAGTGTCCATCGCCTGTTTGGTGAGTTGTTTTTGTCAGATCGGTGAAGAGTGTTACAATGAAAGAACAAAACATCACCGGGATCCATTTCACAATAAACTAATTCAAGATGTTTTTTTGCCTCATCAACTCTTTTTAAATCGACACCTACTTGACCACTCTCTAGTAAAGCGTGATCGATTCTACCAAGATTATTTGAACCAGACAAAACCTGTAAGCATCCATTTTCCTTTGTACATTTATCTAAGGCAATCATTACAGTAGCCATCAAAGGAAACAAACAACCATTATTATACCAATACCCATAATCCTGATGCCACTCCCAAGCTCCACCTTCATATGGTTCCTTGGCTGTTATTTTAGAGTGATAGTGGTAAACTTCTCCACCTAACAAGTCCTCCATAGTATCAACAATTTTTTCTGATCTAGCAGTAACTCCATAAATACTATCATCCGGATGGTTCCATGCCATCATTTTAGTAATTAAACCTTCTGAGTCTTTTCTATCGTATAGGTGACTTCTAATAGCTGGATCTAATTTGGAAGCATTTTGTAAAAGCTCTGTTTCTCTATCATTAAAAAAATTTTTGACAATTACATACCCATTTTGATGAAAGTTTTGTGTCTGATCACAATTAAGAAATGAAGCCATTTTGTAACCCCTAATAATTTAACGGGTGATATTAAGACATATTTTTTAATAATTGCCAATTGTTATAATTTGTTTTTATATCAGCTTCACAGCCATATGCTTCAAACACTTTTTGAAGATAAATCAAAAGGTTTTTACTTAATTTAACTTTATTTTTTAATACCTCAGTCCAAATTGTCATGGCACTATGAATGATTGCAATAGGAACAGGGTCAATATTAGAAATTTTGCCATTTTCTGTATCTTCATTCCAAAGCTTTACATTTTTTGAAAAATCTAAATGTAAATTAGATAAATGTTTTAGAATAATTGAAGTTGAACCTTCTCTCCTTTCTTTCGAGTTAGGCTCTTTTTCCCACTTTCTGTCTAATAAATCTTTTATTGGTTCTGGTATTTTTTTAATTTGTTTTTTCAGGCTTTGAAAATCTTTATCTATTTTTTTTAATGCAGATATTATGTCATCATTATTATTAATTTTAAATTTTTCTCCAGATTGATAGGCATTGTAAATCTGGTACATCCTTCTTGAATTTTGAATAAGGTCATTTAACGTTAATTTAACAAAAATACTTTTTTTTGAGCTTTTGATTGCATATCTCAAATCTGCTTCAATTTGCTCTCTTGTTTTTACAATCATATCTACTAAAATAAATCAATTTTCTTAGTGCAATTATATAGAGTATTTTGCATACAACTGGCATACATTTCTTTACCTTTTAAATACTCATCTTTATTCATTTTATTTTTTAACATATCAATATTTTGTGATGCCCCGTCAATGTTTTGATCCTCTGCCAATTTCCACCACAAATAAGCTCTAGAATAACTTTTAGTGATGCCTTGACCTTGATAATACATATTGCCAAGAAGCAACCTTGACATTGGATGTTCTCTGAGAGCTGCGTACTTAAAGGATTTAAGAGCTAATTTAAAATTCTTTTGAATGCCCGCCCCTTTTAAATATGAATGACCCAGAGCATAATTAGCTAAAATATTACCCTGATTGGCAGACAAAAAAAACCAACTAAATGCCTCATTTTGATTTATTGGAACACCTAGGCCTTTTTGATACATAACCCCTAAATTGTACTGAGCCTTATCATCACCTAAATTTGCTTGATAACTCAAATAATAAAGCGCAGATTTATAATCTTTACTCTCTAGAGCCTTATAACCTTTAAGGTTGTCATTAGCTAATGAAGCTGAACTGAAGTGAATAAAAAGCAAAAAAAATAATTTTATCATTTTATTAAGTTACCTAATCTAATAAAACTTGAGATATTAAATGTTATAAAATCAAAACCTACAAGTTATTTGATAATTAAATTCGTATTTTTAAATTAAAGAGTTTATAAGAATAAATATTTCTTATTCATTAAGGTTCATCATTGTATTCTATAAAAATCATTAAGGATTTTTCTAACAAAATGCCACAATCATTAATTGCTATAGGCTTGATGATTATTTCAGGTTTGTTTTTTGTTATTATGCATAGTGCAGTTAAATATCTTTCACAAGAAATTCACATTTTTGAAATTGCTTTTTTTCGTTGTGCATTAGTAATCTTTGTTTTAGCTCCAGTCATATTCCAACAAGGGAAAAGTATATTTATTACTAAACAACCTAAAATTCAGTTTTTAAGAATTTCTACTAACTCGGTTGCCATGTTGTGTTTTTTTTATGGAATTACTACCACTCCACTTGCACAATTGACCACTTTAGGTTTTACCGTTCCAATTTTTGCAACAATTCTTGCTGTAATTTTTATGGGAGAAAGAATTAGAATTCGAAGGACAAGCGCTCTTATCCTAGGTTTTATTGGGACAATAATTGTCATGAGACCAGATATATCAATTGAGTTAGGAGCGTTATTGATAATTTTTTCATCATTCCTATGGTCAGTTTGTTTGATTTTTATTAAAAAACTTACCCAAACTGATAGTCCAACTACAATTTCTTTATATTTTGGAATAGGAATGATACCAGCGACTTTTACCATTGCTTTTCCAGTTTTGGAAATGATTGATATCAGACAATTTATGATTTTAGTATTCATTGCTATTACAGGAACTTTAGCTCAAACTATAATGAATATAGCTTTACAAAAAGGGGAGTTAGCATTGTTACTCCCTTTTGATTTCTTGAGGCTAATATGGTCTGTTCTTATTGGATATGCTTTATTTGCAGAAGAACCTCAAATTACACTTTGGATTGGAGGTGCTCTCATAATCGGTTCCACGTCATACATAGCATGGAGAGAGTCTACCATTAAACAAAATAAAATTTAGCTTTGTTTGTTTAGCTCGACAAACTAGATGCCCCTCCATGATCTGCAGACCATTTAGTAGGATCATGTAAAAAACTTTCAACTTCTGCAATGGCATTGTTTTCAAAATAATTATATTCCTTTGCAACTTTTAAAACGTCCCACCATGTTGCTAGAGAATGCATTTGCAGACCTATTTTATCCAAAGTTTTTTTGGTTTGCGGGAAAATATCATAATAAAAAACAACAAACGTATGATCTACTTTAGCTCCAGCTTTTCGTAAAGCTTCACAAAATTTTATTTTGCTATTTCCGTCAGTTGTTAAATCCTCCACTAAAAGAATATGAGAATCATATTTAAAGTCTCCTTCGATTAATGCATTTCTTCCGAAACCTTTTGGTTTTTTTCTGACATATTGCATAGGAAGCATTAGACGATCTGCAATCCAAGCAGCAAAGGGAATTCCAGCCGTTTCGCCGCCGGCAATAGAATCAATGGTTTCAAACCCAATATTTTGAGTAATCACAGACGCAGAAAAATCCATTAAAGTATTCCGAACCCTTGGATAAGAGATTAATTTTCTGCAATCTATGTAAACAGGGCTAGCCCAGCCAGAAGTAAATTTAAAAGGTTCATTTGAACTAAAACGCACAGCTTCAACTTCAATTAACATTTTTGCAGTTAACTTAGCAATGAATTCTTTGTCTAAAAAACTAGTTTGAAACATACTTTTATTGTCCTTAAGTTTGATTAAGATTAGAATATAATCAGAATAACTTTTTAAGCCTAACTCTTCCTGGTAAAAACGAATTTCTCATCGTCTGATGAAGAAGGATTATATGAATATCCATCTAAGTTAAAGCTTTTAATCTTTTCGACATCAGTTATCTGATTTTTAATGATATAGCGTGCCATTGCACCCCGCGCATTTTTAGCATAGAAACTAATAATCTTGTCTTTACCATTTTTATGCTCCATAAAAACCGGAGTTATAACCTTGAGTGATAAAGTATTTGTTTTAATAGCGTTAAAATATTCATTTGATGCACAATTGACTAAAATGTTGGTTCCAATTTCTTGTGCATATTCATTTAAATTTTCAGAAATTTTATTACCCCAATATTCATACAAGTTATTTCCATGGCTACCCTTAAGCTTACTGCCCATTTCTAACCTGTATGGTTCGATTGAATCTAAAGGTCTAAGCAAACCATATAATCCTGACAATATTCGTAAATACTTTTGAGCCCATCCAAGATCATTTTCATTCATTTGCTCAATGTCTAAACCTTTATATGTATCACCAGCAAAAGCAAAAACGGCCGCCTTTTTTTCTTGATGACCAAAGTTAACAAACCTCTCTTTATTAAGTTCAGCTAATTTAGGGCTAATACCCATTAAATCTTTTAATTGCTCTGAGCTTAAATCACGGGCAATCTCTACTAAATTTTTGACATCTTCTTTAAAAAATGGCTCTGTCGTGTCAATTTTATTGAGAGGATTCATATTCAGTTTTTTTGCAGGTGAAACCACAACTAGCATCATTAACTCCATTTTTTCTTTAAAATAATCTATACACATCTAAATGTCTAGATTATCCGTTTAATAGTGTTTTGAAATAAAATATAAAGACGTTATACATTAATTAATTTCATCTTGTTTACTTTTCATTGGATTTTTAATGGGACTAATTTTTTCAAAGCAATTCGTAACAGTATTACTTTTGATTATTTTAGTTTTGGTTTGGAGCTCAGTTTGGTCTTTATTTAGAATTGCTATGGAAGCAATACCCCCTTTTAGTTTCAGGGTTATTATAGGTTTGCCTGCTTTTCTTTTGTTACTAATACTTGGATATAAAAAGGTTAAAACAGTTAAAATCCCAAGAAATAATATTAAGTCTCTTCTCTTGATTAGCTTTTTTAATGTAACCCTTTGGCAGATTTTAATGCTATATGGCATTACCATGTTAGGAGGAGGTAGAGCTGCAGTTTTAACATATACGATGCCAGTATGGGCTACAATATTTGCTGCAATTTTTGGATATGAGAAGATAAATTTTTCTATCATTGTCTCACTGATTTTAGGAATGATTGGTATTTTTTTCCTTTCAATTGAAATAAATATTTTTGAAAACTTATTTGGTTTTTTAATAACACTTTCTGCTGGTTTGAGTTGGGCGATTGGTACTATGATAGTAAAATACGGCGGCATTAAATCTGATGGATTAATTGTAGCAGGATGGCAACAGCTCATTGGAATTATTCCTATTATTCCATTTGCTCTTTACTATGATTTAAATAATTTTGGTGAAATTGAATTAAGACATATCCTTATAATTTTTTACGGGATATTTTTTTCAAGCGCGTATACATATTGGGCGTATTTCACTGTTTTGCAAAAGTTTTCTGTAAATATCACTTCAATTTCTGTTATGACCGTTCCTGTTCTAGCAGTTTTAATAGACTATTTTATGATAGATTTTCCTTTTTCAACCTTAGACTTGTTTGCATTAATTTTTATCATTTCTGGGATTTATATAGCTGCAACAAGACCATTTAACAAAAATTCAACTAAAATCGATAAAAGTTTATGAAGTAATTATTTATAAAACATAAGCTTTGATTAATATTTAAAATCAAGCATATTTATTGATCTACTAGAAGTTCTTTTCATATTAATTTTATTAAAATAACTCTCATGCTCTTTTTGAAAATTTTTAATTTCTTCTATACATTTTTCAAAAGCTTTTTCATCTTTATACTCAAAAATTGATGATAAAGCATATCCTCCTCCCTTGTTCCAAACCTGATTGACTCTCAAACGAACCAATCCATGTTTCTTTAATTTTCTATAGAATTCGTCTCCATGTTTTTCCATTAAGTTTAGGAAAGAATCCATCTCTATTTCAGTCGAAAAATCATTTAGAGTGTAGCTTATTAATTTTGCATCGGACATCTTTAAAAAAACATCTCCTTAACTTTGAAATAAAAAAAGATTAAACAAAATATTATTCCAACGTAAAGGGAAATATTTTTTTAGGGTATTGAAACATCTCTAATATTTAACCTTTTGCAGACATTAATCTTTGAATATAGTATTTAACGTGCACCTTTTCCAATATGTGCTATCCCTTCGATTTCAACGTAGATATTTGGTGCTGCTAGGTTAGATACTTCAACTAAAGAACATGCTGGGAAATCACCCTCAAAAAACTCAGATCTAGCCATCCACACTTTTTTATTGTTCTGAATGCGAGTCATAAATATCGTAAGTTTTGTAAAGTCTGACATCATGCCACCAGCTGCCTCTATTAAATCTTTATGTTTTTGAAAGATTATTTTAGTTTGTTCATATTCATCTGCACCATCGATGGTTACCCCGTCAGCGTTTCGTGATGTCAATCCAGCAAGGTATGCAATACCGTCACATACAATACAGTTAGACCAAAGTCTTGGTGCTGGCTCTTTGACATTTGGGCTAGTATAACGTGTGATCATTTTCATATCCTTTCTTCTAGTAAGTTTGTTGTTTTGTATATTTAATTATTATACTGAAAATATTTTAGCTAAAAAAATAACATTAAAATTAAGAATAATTTTATTTTATTAGTTACACTTTTGATTTAGTTTTTAATTATGTCTGGTCTGCTTGCTATTTGGAATAATGCTAATCAAAAATTTTTGAAAGAATATGAAGATTGGTATAATAATGAACATCTTTTTGAAAGACTAAGTGTTTCAAATATAAACGTTGCAAGAAGATTTATTAGCCTAAATTCAAATTATAAATATTTTACAAGTTATGAATCTAAAACTTACAATACTTTTTTCTCTAACGAATATATTGACAAATTAAACAGCCCTACAGAAAAGACAAAATTTATCATGGAATTTGTTTTTGAGGATATGTCTAGAACTGTTTTTGAAAGGAAAGTCCTTAATGGTCGGATAAGAGGATCTTTTTGTCTTATTATAGCCTCAAGAAATAAAATTAGAGATGAAACTTTTATTGATTTTGAGAAAAACAACAGGAATATTAATCAAGTATATTCTGAAATTTGGTTATCAAAAGAAATAAAAGACCACAAAATATCTAAGGAAGAAAATTTAAGAGGTGGAGATAAGAAATTTTATAGTTGTTTATATTTAGAGTATACAAATTCAAATGATGCAATGAGATTGGTAGATAAAGCAACCAGAAATTTCAATGGAGCAGAGATAGGCGCTTATCAGTTGATCTCTACTTTAACTTAATTATTTGTCTTAATAAATTATAGGGGGACGTATTTATGACTAATAATCAACTTTTGCAAGATAAGACTATAATTGTTACTGGAGCTGCCACAGGTATTGGGCAAGCCTTTTCAATTGCATGTGCTTCATATGGTGCCAAAGTTGTAGTTGCTGATATGAATTCAGGGATGGAGACTGTAGAAATAATCCAAAATAGAGGAGGTAAGGCTAAGTTTGTTGAAGTGGATGTCGCCAATGAAAATTCAACAAATTTTATGGCGAAAACTGCATTTGATTGGAGTGGACGTGTAGATGGATTAATTAATAATGCAGCTTATTTTCGTGAAGTCAAACTTACACCCTTTGAAGAAATTAAAATTGAAGTGTGGGACAAAATTTTTGATGTAAATGTAAAAGGTATTTGGCAATGTTCAAAAGCTGTTATTCCATTTATGAGAAAAAATAATGGAGGAAGTATAATAAATATCTCTTCGGTAGTAGCAGTAGCCGGTCAACCTGGATACCTTCATTATGTAGCAACCAAAGGAGCTGTCCTTGCAATGACAAAAGGATTAGCCAAAGAATGTGGAAAAGATTTAGTAAGGGTAAATACTATCGCTCCTGGTTTTGTTATTACAGATGCTACTAAAGACAGACCTCTTGAATGGCAACAGACTTTTTTAAAGGCAAGAGCTATTTCACGAGAACAAAAGCCTGAAGACCTAGTTGGGACTGCTGTTTATCTTTTATCTGACATGTCTAGCTTTGTATCAGGACAGACACATGTAGTTGATGGAGGTCATATAATGTATTAAATATTAGTTTATTAATGAATAAATATAAGCTTTAATTAGTTCTTAAGAATTTAAATAATAAATTTATAGTTGGCGATATTAATAATGATAATTGCAATTGTTACCTTTGAGATAGATAAAGAATTAAACGATACGGTTTTAAAAGAAAAATTTTTAGAAACATCTCCTCTTTATAAGGATACCCCAGGTTTAATTAGAAAAAATTATATATGTGATACTTCAAAGAATTTAGCAGGTGGTGTTTATTGCTTTGATAATCTAGAAAATGCAAAAAGTTGGTTTGATGAAGATAGAGTTAAATGGATTACAGAAAGATTCTCAGCGCCTGATATAAAATTTTATGAAAATCCAGTTATAGTTGATAATAATACTGATGAAATAATTTCATAAAATATCCTTATATTGGCGGAGAGAACCTCCTCGTTATTCCATTTTAACCATCTGATTTGAATAGATTTTATAGACTTATCAATGTTCAGTCTACAATTTAGTCTACAATTGGTTACATATATTTCAAAAATGCATAAACATTGTAAACAAATTTGACTATATTTTAATAACCATAACATGCCTTAAACTTAGCCAAGTTTAATATGAGATTAAAAAAAAGATAATTTCTAAGCTTGATATAAGAAGTATATAAATATTATCGTCAGCCCTATCATAATCGCTAACTTTTTATATACTTCAATCATTTGAACTTAAGTAAATCTATTAGAGGTTATTAAGATTATAATATTTTGTTAAGCGGATTTGTCTATACTATCTTAAGCTTAACTGGTGTTAAACGAAATTATGATTAAATTTAAACCCTTCCAATCGCCTAGAGGGCCTTTTACATCAAAAGTGCCGATACATTCTTTAGGTATGAGCCAAATTATTGCATATGGACTACTATTTTATCTATTTGCCCTAGTAAAAGCACCGTTGGCAGAAGCTTATGGAATAAGTGAAATTCATATCCTGAGTGTGTTAAGTGTAATTGTTGGTATACAAGCGTTTCTTGGACCAATTTTTGGATATTGGGCGGATAAATTATCAGCGTTAATAGTTATGGTATTTGGACTATTTAGTGGTGGCGTAGGGCTAGCTTTTCTTAGTTTTGGAGGCGAGTTAATCTGGCTTTATATAGGTTTTATATTCATTGCATTAGGAATAGGAGGCGCTACCTATGAACTTGCATTTACAGCAGCTGTTCAATTAGATGAGGGTAAATCGCGCAAAAATATTTCATATATTACTTTTTATGGCGCTGTGGCCAGTTCCTTGACCTGGTTACTTGTAGGGCCAATGCTTGAGACGTTCGGGCTAAGTATTATGCTAATGCTTTTATGCTTTATTGTCTGGTCGATGGCTTTTCGCCTCGCCTGGCTTGCAAAAAAAACTACTAGCCACACTCCAAAATTAAAAAATGTGATAAGTCATTTTAGATGGTCTGAGTTACAAAAGTCTGAGAAAATTGCAATGGTTCTTCTCGGTCTTTCAGGGGGGGCTGGCTATCTTGGCTTTAGTGCTGCTGCAATGATGTGGATTACTTGGTTCGATAATCTTTATGCAAGTGCAGCCTTCGCTGTTATTCTTGCAAGTATATATGGACCATTTCAGCTTGTTGGTAGGCTAATGGAAATGATTTTTGGAAGTGGTGTTGATGCCAGATTAACAGGAGCAATCTCATCACTTTTAGTACCAATTTCTTTATTTATGGCACAATTTGAAAATGGCATAATCTCAATAATTGCTATGGCACTGTTTGGGATGGGGCATGGGGTAACCACAGTCACACACGGCTTTGTTACTAATTTATATTTCAGAGCAGAAGTTTATGGACGCGCTAAAGGTTGGATTTCTCTTCCAAAAACACTGGGCCTTGCCTTTGGCCCTTTGGTGGGTGGGTTACTGTATCATACATTAGGGATATATTTTTTATGGTCGATAATAGCATTATCACTTTTAGCTAGTCTTTCTCTATGGGCTATTTTATCACAACAACCAACTAATCAAGTACATCTAAGCTAAAGCAGGTTATTTCTTACCTGATTTAATTATATTAAAAAAAAATAACTGGTATTACTGCAATATTAAGGATTGGTATCGGCTGTGTTTTGGAAAATAATAACATAAGAAATTAGTCTCTTGATTACGTTAATAAAACTCATTGAAATTAAATTTACGCCTAAGATTTTTGCTCCAAAAAATTGATTATATTAGGCGTAATAAGTTCACCATCATGCTCTAATGTTTCAAGTTCATTTATAGCCTCTAAATATGTCGCAGGCTCAACACTAGACTTTCTTGCATTCAATAACTTTAAACTAAAATCTTTATTAAACTCAGGATGAGCTTGAAGAGCCAAAACTGAATCACCAATTGAAAATGAAGATATATTACAGAATGAATTACCAGCTATTAATTCAGCATTCTGAGGTAATTTTACAACCTGGTCTTGATGGAAGAAAATAAGGTTTAATTTATTAAAATTACCTAATAAGCTATTAGATTTTTTTGTTGTTATTTCTTTTATGCCAATTCCCCAACCCTTTGATGATTTTACCACATGTCCACCTAAAGCTTGAGCGATAGCTTGATGTCCAAAGCAAATTCCTAGCAAGGGTATTTTAAGATTAACAATTTTTTTTATAACTTTAAAAAGTTCTCCAATCCAAGAATGATTTTCGTAAACACCGAAGGCACTTCCAGTTATAATAAAGGCGTTATAATTATTAATTTTATCGGGGAAAATGTTATCGTAAATATTGTAAACATCAACATTCCAAAATTGTGATTTTTCATTTAAGAGTGATGAAAACATTTTATCATACGATGGATAGTCTTGGATAAGGTCTTTGTTTATTGGTCCAGCCTGCAAAATACATAAGTTAAACAAAATCAATCGCCAATCTAAAATTATCTACAAAATATAAATCACGTTACTTTATTAAATTAAATTATAAAAAACTTATTAAGGTTATAATCAATGAACAAGCAGAATGTTTTAAAAAAAATACTAGAATGGTTTGGTGTAATTACAGCCATTATATATTCTTTACTTGTGGCCTCTAATACAGGTTATGAGGTTTTAGGGTTTACGTTACTTTTCATTTCCGCTTTAGCCATTGGTTTATGGGCTTTGCTATGTAAGCATTATGGAATTTTACTTCTTCAGTTTTTCTACGCAAGTGCAGGAATTATTGGTGTATGGAGATGGTTTTAAAGAAGTCGTATAATAATTATAAATTTTCTATTACACATCCATCACTACTTATTATTGAATATCATAATAAAGTTTTTTCGTAGTGTTAAACATTGTCTGGCTTAACATATTAATCTAGTTAGCGGAGACAACCTCCTCGTTATTCCATTTTAATCATCTGTTTTACTTAAATTTTATAGAGTAATCATTATTTAGTCTACAATTTAGCCTGCAACTTTTTTTAAGTATTA
>Ga0181599_1003732_pt1 | contig 12660 bp, 13 predicted proteins | sample 041ome_3_FD_148658 | JGI IMG/M metagenome (GOLD analysis project Ga0181599, IMG submission 148658) | Coastal salt marsh microbial communities from the Groves Creek Marsh, Skidaway Island, Georgia - 041405US metaG (spades assembly) | ecosystem: Environmental > Aquatic > Marine > Intertidal zone >...
GCTTACCAGCAGGTCTAGCCAGCCGTCACCATCATAATCTGCAAAAGTGGCACCAGAGCTCTGGGCGGCAGTGTCTTCTGCCAGGGAATTGGCCGGCAGGGTGTCTGCTACGCCGGCTTCCCGGGCAACATCCATGAAAGTGCCGTTACCCATATTTCTATACAAAAAATTTTTCCCGATATCGCCCTGGGTGATATATAAGTCCACCCAGCCATCACGGTCGTAGTCACCTGCTGCAACACCTGATACCAGCAACGTTAATTCCAGGAGCAGGTCATCCTCTTCCGGCAGAAATCCATGCTCATGGTCCAGACCAGCGCTTAAGCCAACTTCCTCAAAAACCTACTCATTGCTGCTTATAGAAAGCGCAGCTTCTGATAGTGTTCTGGCTTCTCCGGCAACTGATACTGAAAAATTCAGTTGGTAATCGCCATTGCCAAAAGTGGGAAATGTGCCCAGTTTCAAATTGCTGAAATCAATAGCCGGAGCCTGGGCTGCAATTTCAGGGCTGGATGTTTCTTCAAAACCTCTGCCGGGAAACCACGAATAAATGATGTCTCCTGCTTCTATCCAAAGCGTGTACTCGGCAGGGACGTTAGCAAATAAACCCGGATCAAAATCCAGTGCAAGCGTTACTTCTTCACCCTCGGCAATTTCAAGATTGGAGCTGCCATTGATAGTAATGAGTGAGCTGATTGTTCCAGCGTCAGAAAGTTCAGGATCGGAGCCGCTGATTAGCTCCGCAAGATTGCTCAGGCCATCGCCATCCCAATCAAGCTGGTTGGCACCGCTTGAGTCAAGGAAAGAGAGCAGTGAAGAAGCTGACGGCGGCGTACCCGGAATAGTTTTTGTCTTGCTGGTAATGATTCCTGCCTGATCACATGCAGGCGGTTCTTCGCCTGGCAGGTTGATACTGTTAATAGTAGAGGATGGAAATCTTACCGAGATCAGCCTGTCAGTAATATCCTGCCTGACTCTTGGTACATCAAAAAATAAATATTCACATTGGCCTACTTCGATTTCATGGTAAGTGAGGCATAGCAGTAAACCGGCTTTGGAATAAGAGTCTGCCCGTATTTGCGCGGGGACTTCTTCATGGCTGGGGTCGGATTGACCTGCACCAAAGACCAAGACACCTTGCTGGGAAGTGGTAACGGGCAAACCAGCTCCGGTTCCTTCACAGAGCGCATCCAGGGTAATTATTTGCTGAGCGCTGAATTGCACAGTGGCAAGCACTGGTGTATTCAGGCAAAGACAGATAATGAATAGAAATCCCTTTCCTGTTTCCTTACAAAAGGGGAAAAAAGTTTTCATTAAAAAGAGGTTTTATTGTTTTTAAAGATGGGCTTAGGGTAAACCTGAGCGCTTACTATGTCCATTTTTTATACACATTTTGTTTGCTCGAGAAGCAGATTAATCAATTGTCATGAGCGGAAAATAAACCAATAGCAAAGACCAAAATGACTGGATAGCGTCAGGGCTTGAGCAAGCAAAAAAGTAATTGGGCGTATTAGATTTGCTTTGTTCGGAGCCCTCTTTAGAATAGCTGCTTTTTCGGGGATCCAGACGCATGTCTGTTAACAATATTTCATGATTTCTCTTCAGGACATCTCCCTGCGACTAGGCAGTCAGCTCTTGCTTGAGGAAGCAAATCTCACCATTTATGCTGGCCAAAAAATTGGCATCATCGGTCGCAATGGCACTGGAAAGACCAGCCTGTTTAAATTATTGATGGGTGAGTTGCACGCTGACACCGGCGAGTTGGATATCCCCAGGGATTTGCGCAAGGCCCAGATGTTGCAGGAAACCCTTGGTTCCACACGCACGGCCGTGGACTACGTGATCGATGGCGACCTGAAATTCAGAAATGTGGAATCTCAACTGGCACAAGCTGAGCAGGCCGGGGAGGATCATAAAATTGCTGAGTTGCACGGCGAGTTCGAATTGCTGGATGGCTGGTCCATTCGTAATCGTGCTGAGCAATTATTATCCGGTTTGGGTTTTCCCGTTGAAGATTTTACCCGCCCGGTAAAAGAGTTTTCCGGTGGCTGGCGTATTCGCATGAATCTAGCCCAGGCGCTGATGACACCTTCTGATCTGTTATTGCTCGATGAGCCCACCAACCATTTAGACCTGGAAGCCACGCTGTGGCTGCAGCAATGGTTGTTACGCTATCCCGGTACCTTGATGCTCATTTCTCACGATCGCAGTTTTCTCGATAAAGTAGTTAGCCATATTGCCAGTTTTGAAAATCGGAAACTGGTGTTAACGCGTGGCAATTACAGTGACTATGAAAGACAAAAAGCAGAGCGTCTTGCACAACAGCAGGCGGAGTATGAAAAACAACAGGTCAGGAAAAAAGAAATTGAATCATTTGTGCGCCGTTTTCGCGCCAAGGCTACTAAAGCACGACAGGCGCAAAGCCGATTGAAGGAACTTGATCGCATGGTGGAAATTGCACCGGCTCATGTTGACTCACCTTTTTATTTTAAATTTCTTGAACCAAAGAAACTGCCAGCCAGTCTCGTTGCTTGTGACAAAATTGCTATTGGCTATGACAAGCCTTTATTACAGGACTTTTCCATCAATATTCGCGCTGAGTCCCGCATTGGTTTACTAGGTGCAAACGGGCAAGGCAAATCTACCTTGTTAAAAGTCCTGTCCGGAAAGCTACCATTACTGGCGGGTGAAATAAATTGTTCGGATCATCTCAAAATTGGCTATTGTGCCCAGCATCAGGTTGACGAGCTGGATACAACATCCAGTCCAATGAAACTGGTGCAGAAGCTGGATAGCAAAGCCGGGGAGCAGGAGATTAGAAATTTCCTGGGTGGTTTTGATTTTCGTGGCGACCGTGTCACTGAAACCATCAGTCATTTTTCCGGTGGTGAAAAATCCCGCCTCGCTTTGGCGCTGGTAGTCTGGCAAAAACCCAATCTGTTGTTAATGGATGAGCCTACCAACCATCTTGATCTGGAAATGTGCCACAGCCTTGAAGTGGGCTTGCAGGAATTTACAGGTGCCATGATTCTGGTTTCCCATGACAGGCACTTGCTCAGCAATACAGTGGATCAATTCCTGTTGGTGAAAGACGGCAAGCTGGAGTTTTTTGATGGCGACCTGGATGATTATGAAAAATTGTTAATGTCGCAAAGCAATACGGACGCTAAAAAAGCGCCGCCCAAAGAAGGGAAAATAAACAAAAAAGAATTGCGCCAGCAGGCTGCAGAAAAGCGCAATCAGCTAAAGCTGTTACGGGATACTACCAAAAAGCTGGAGCAGCAATTAAACAGGAATCAGGATGCACTGGTAGTAATAGAGAAAAAACTGGCTGATTCCTCGCTTTATGAAGAGGCACAAAAAGTTTCTTTGAATTCTCTGTTGCTTGAAAGAGCGGAATTGGTAGCGGCAATAGAAAATATTGAAGAGCAATGGCTGCGTGCCAGCGAGGAATTGGAATCTCAGCAATCTATTTCCGAGGATGGTTGACTTTCCAGCAGTCCGGCAGGAAACAACTGGTTGAATCCCCCAAACACTTCGCTACTTACTATCTGACCAAAGACAATTTATCCCTTTATCCCTTTATCGTGTATAAACATTGCTCTGGACTGTGGCGGGGTAATTACCTTGCGTGTAAATAGTCAGCCCGGTGTTGTAGTGACAGACTCTACAGTTAAAAGTAAGTTCCTGGCGTTCCAGTGAGCCAGTGGGGCCTGTAGTGTTATAGGTTTCGGTGGGGTTGGTGGCACAGGCAGATAAAAGCGCCGCCAGAATAGTGGTGGCGGGGATTGCCCTGATCCAAAATAAGTGTTTTGACCCCATTTGTTTCACATTTAAAGCATTGACAGGTAGTTTCACTGGGTGACAATTAGCAGTTCGGTGCCCGGAATTGATCTCAGACCGTAATTCTCAAGCTAGCACCTGCTATACCATGTATCTATATCATTTATTTGATACACCATAATTCTGAACATGTAAAACATGTCATATAGAAGGGAGGTTAATGTGTCTGCTCAGCTAATTCAATTCATTCGCCCGGCCGCGGCAAAAAACGCTACTGATTTCTGGAACACGGTTTTCATGACGTTTTGTGTAACGGTATTACTGATCCTGGGTTCGGCCCGCCTTGCTGCGCAGCCCGATCTGCCGGTTACCCAGCTCCTGTTTGAACCGGTACCCATCCCTGCAGAGGGAGCGAGTGAAGGTTCGGTAAACTTCAACTCTCTGGAAAATATGCCGCAACTGGTTGCCAGTGATGATATTGGAGAAAGAGGTATTGATGGCGCTGACCGCCAGCAGATGTTGTCTGATATCAATGATTACATTATGGCCATTGGTGACAATGAGGCTGCTGAGGGCCCTTATTCAGATCAGTTGGTGCAGGACCTGTATTCAGCTGGCTTGCTTTATCAGAAGCTTGATGAACATGAAGAGGCGCTGGATTTTTTCGTCCGGGCACAGAATATAAGCCGCATTAACGCAGGGCTGCAGGATAGTATGGAACAGGCACCGATTATCCAGTCTAAAACGGAAAGCCTTCTGGCGCTTGGTGAAATATCCGAGGCGGATGATACCCAGGATGGATTGTTGCAGCTCTACAAGGACAATTACGGAGAAGAGAGTGAAGAGATTGTTTCTGCCATGCATTCCGTAGGGGACTGGAATATGCAGGCTTTTCTTGAGCGTTCCAATATCGCCTTGATAAGCAGCAGGATGAACGTTGCAAATTTCATGAATCAAAGCATTTCTACAGCAGATGGTGTGACAGGAGGTGGCATAGCGGACCAAATGTTTGCGCAAACCCTCATGAGTACTTCCCAGCCGATATATAAGTTATTCCAGGCGCAGAATCATTACTTTAATGCCATTAATATTCTGCTCAAAAACAAGAACTATACTCACCCGGAAATTCTGGATCTGGAAAAAAAATTAACGACAACTTCGTTTCTGCGCACCCACCAGGAAAATATTATCTATGAACCGGATTTCTACCTGGAGAGAAAAACCAGCGCTACCGGAACGCGCCTGGACACCAGCAGTCAGGATGTGATGAATTCCCCTGATTATGAGGTCGGCCTTAATTCCATTCAGCGCAGATTATCTTTTGTTTCCGTGAACCCCGCACGGACCCATCAGCAGGTTGCAGACGCCATGCTTGCAGAAGCCGACTGGCATATGCTTTTTCAGCGAAAGGTCATAGCCAGGCGCAAGTACGAAGAAATCTATGAGTTTTTTACTGCTAACCCGGATTTCGGTGTATATGCCAAAGACACTGTCTACCCGGATATTCCCGTGGTCCTGCCAACTTTCTTACCTGCCCCGAATAGCAGGGAAAGACTGGGCATAGCTGCAGATGATGAGGTCAACTATTTTGGTTACTTCGATGTGTCCTTTTCCATCAACCGAACCGGCAAAGCTCGACGTATCAGGATCAACGGTCAGAGTGGGGAAGTGACGAAGAACATGGAAATCCGCCTGAACCAGTATTTACAAAACGTCCTTTTTCGTCCGCGTTATGACAGTGAGGGCAAGCTTGATGACGATCAGTTGAATTTGAGGTACTACGTAGGGATTTAATTCTGTAGTTGGGAACATAGAGTTGGAAACATATAAGTGAGGAAACAATCATGAAAAAAATAATTGCAGGCATGTCACTGGTATTCATGTGCTCAGCCGCATTGCCCGTATTGGCACATCATTCCTTTGCGGCGCAGTATGACAGTGAAAAACCGATTAACCTGACCGGGATGATAACCAAGGTCGAATGGTCGAACCCTCATGTGTATCTCTATATCGATGTAGAGAACGACCAGGGTGAGTATGAGCAATGGGCCCTGGAAATGGGTGCTCCGGCAGTACTGACCCGAATTCAGGGCTGGTCACGCTCCACTTTACAAGTGGGTGATGAAGTCAATGTCGAGGGACGGCACGCCCGGGACGGATCCAATCTGGCCAATGCTCGCAGTGTCACCCTGACCTCGGGTGAAACATTGGGTGCTGGTTCAAGCGAAAACATTACACCCTAGGAATTAAATTAGTTAGCGGAGTTCGGGAAAGCATGATGAACAAAAGTTTTAGCAATATATTACTTGTGCTGGTGCTGATGGTATTTAGCCAATTAGTCGCAGCTCAGCCAGCGGAAGGGGAAGTGATCCCGACGCCGCGTATGGCTAACGGTCAGATCTACCTGGGCTTGTCGCCAGGCCAAACAGGTTTCTGGGGTAGTTCCGGAAGAATCTTTGGTACGCGCGGGCGCAGTCACGCGACCAATCTTGAAGAAGAGGATATTCCTTTCCACCCCTGGGCCAGGGCACTACTGAAATACCGGCAGGATAACAATGCCAAGGATGATCCTCATGCCCGCTGCCTGCCTGGAGGCATAGTGCGACAAATTCAGACGGTTAACGGTTTCCAGATTCTCCAGCAACCGGAACTGAACCGGATTTATCTTGTTTTCGGTGGCGGTCCTCATACCTGGCGAGTGATTCATACAGATGGACGCCCTATGGTGGACATCAATGATCCGGACACCATCCCTACCTATCTGGGTTATTCCACTGGGCATTGGGAAGGGGACACACTGGTCGTTGAAACCAATGGTTTTAATGAAAAGACCTGGTTTGCTTCAGGCTCCTTGCCCAATACCCGTTTCCTGCACCTGACCGAGCGCATATCACGCCCTGACTTTGAAACCCTGCGCTATGAGCTGACCGTGGATGATCCGGGCGCCTATTCAGAAACCTGGACCGGAGGCTTTGATGTGGCCTGGAACTGGACCGGTTGGGATGGCTCGGATAAAGCTGAGCTTCATGAATACTTCTGCCAGGACAATAACCTGGATGTCATGCACATGACGAATGAATAAGATGAGGATTGTGAAATGACATTTGTAGAAAGTTTTAAAAAGTACACGCTGGCAACTGGCTTAATGGCCTTGTTGCTGATGAGCTGGTCTTCCTGGACATTGGCCCAGGAAGGGCATCCCCTGCAGGGCACCTGGAGTGGTGATCGTACCTCCAATGGCGAGAAAGTCCGTATCTTGCTGATTTTAAACCACATGCCGGATCAGAGCATTGAGGCAACGTTGATTGAAAACGGATCGCGCATACCTGTAGATGTTACTCTGAACCCTGAAGACTGGAGCGTCTCAATTACCGTCGATGGACAGACCCGGTCAGGTGAGCCTCTGATTTATAGTGCTAATGGCACCATTGAAAATCTGGGCGCTGTTTTTGGCAGAAAGATCGTTGGTACCTGGAGAGCGGGTCGTGACAGTGGTGACTTCCAGGTGACGATGAATTGAGGCTGCGGTAATCCCGGTCTTGCTGATTCAATCAAAATTCAAGACCTTCAACTAACAGCGCAAAAAAACGTATGATTTGAACCCGGCATTAGCCGGGTTTTTATTTTCTACTCTGCAGAAAATACCATATCGTTGCTCCAGGTAAGTTGCTAGAATCGCCTGTTTTTTTATAACTGAAATTTGTACAGATTTTTTCTGAATCACAAGATTTCATAACTCCCTGAGAAACTAATGAGAAAAGCTACATGCTGAACTGGTCTGACATTATGAACCTTGGCAACAATGGCAACCTTGCCCCTGACCGACGTGTGGAAAAAACACCGGCTCAATGGGCCGAGCTGCTCACGCCTGATCAATTTGGGGTCACGCGCGAAAGTGGTACTGAGCGGGCTTTCAGTTCAGACATGTGCAACCTGTTTGAACCGGGCCTGTATGCCTGCGTTTGTTGTGACACCCTGTTGTTTGATTCTGCCACCAAGTTTGATTCAGGGACCGGTTGGCCGTCATTCGATCAACCCATCAAGGACAATGTCATCGCCTACCACAATGATAATTCGCATGGCTCGCAACGAATAGAAACTACCTGCAGTACCTGTGATAGCCATCTCGGTCATGTGTTTCCTGACGGGCCCGAGCCCAGTGGTTTACGCTATTGCATGAATGCAGTGGCACTGAAAAAAGCTGCTGCTGATGTTGCCCCCGCTGATGGATAGTGAACTGTCTCTGTATTACACCCCTTATTGTGGTTACTGTTCCTATGTACAGCGAGTAGCAGAACAGTTGGGTGTTACTTTGGTCCTGCGCGATATCTCTGCAGACCAAACCTGTTACAACGATCTGGTAGCGGCGCAGCATCGGGCGACTGTACCGGTGTTGCGGATAACGTCAGAAGAGGGTGGCAGTGAATGGATGCCGGAGTCGCGGGATATTGTGGAGTATCTTGTGAAGAGGTTTGGGAAGTAAAAAATTTAAGTCTGGTGGGAATTTCGGAGGCGGCGGGAGTAGTACCCAGGGCTCGGACGGAGCCTCGCCCGTTCGGCCGGGCAAAGCCAGACTGATGGCTTTGCTGTTAACCGGCCTCACCCCGCGTGGACGCGGTTTCATTCCATTGCCTGCGGCCAATAAAAAAGCCCCCTTGAAAGGGGGCTTTATTTATTGGTGGAGGCGGCGGGAGTTGAACCCGCGTCCGTCAGTCCTCTGCCGAGGGATCTACATGTTTAGCCAGGTCTATTGAGTTAGCCTTTCACCGCCCGACTGGCAGGGTGTTAGAGGCGAGTTCACTAAAAGTTTAGATCTTTGGCGGTGAACGCACTGTCCGATCGATCCTGTTCTATATGACAATTGCAAAACACTGGTTTACAGGCATCCCTGTGGCAATCGCTAGCCTAACTTAGTTTTATTAAGCGGCTAGAGCGTACGTATCGTCGTTGGCAACTATAAAAGTTGCATAGATTGTTTAACGAGAGTCCATACCCTCTCGACATGCACCCTGAGTTTTGGTACCGGCGTCGAATCCAGATCACCCCCAAAAATCGAGCTTATTCACTACATCCCTGCCTCTTTTTGCACCAGGGTGGCGAAGTTTAGCATATTTGCTTCTTTCTATATCTGGGCAAAATCAATATTTGCAACCGGGGCCAAAAACCCGGAATAATTGCCGCCTGCTTTCTACCAATTATCTGAAGGGGAAATCCATGGCGAAATTTGCCACTTTTAACAATAAGAACAAGGGCTTGTCTCTTATCTCTTGCCTTTTGCCACTTGCAGCACTGTGTTTCAGTGCGTCCTCTTTTGCCCAGGATAATGCCTGGCGCCCAAAACTGGCTGCACTAAATCCTGCCGAGGCTTGTGCGGCCCTGGCTGGTTTGCAGGTTCCTGCTTCTGCCATTGGCTTGCGTACTACTGGTGCCACTATTGGTTCTGCTGAATTCGTTAGCGCCAATGCCCGTGACAATAACAACGGAGAATTTTGCAAGGTGATTGGCAATATCCATCCGATCACCTACAACGCCCCTGACATTGAATTTGAAGTGAATCTGCCCAGTGCCTGGAATGGCAAGTCCCTGCAATTTGGCGGCGGTGGCTTCAACGGCAGGTTAGTCAATGGTCTGGGTCGGTATGCCAAGCAACCCTCTTCAGAAGAAACGCCACTGGCGCGGGGCTATGTCACCTTGGGAAGTGATTCCGGACACAAGTCCAGGCTGCCAGGATTTGATGGCAGCTTCTTTTTATATGAAGAAGCACTGCGCAACTACGGTCATGAGCAGATCAAGAAAACCCATGATGTCGCCATGCATCTTGTTGCCGCGCGTTACGGCACATCATCTCAATATAATTATTTCATTGGCGGCTCGCAGGGCGGTCATGAGGCCTTCGATGCCATCCAGCGTTACCCCGATGATTATCATGGCGCTGTAGCTGGTTACCCCGCCCATAATGTGGTGATGCTGCATTTATCGGCCAATAACTATGCACGCGCACTGTTGGCTAACGGTGGCGCGAGCTGGATTAGTCCGGAAGAGGCGCGGAATTATGCCGCCGCAATTTATGCCACCTGTGATGACCTTGATCGTGCTGAAGATGGCATCATCAGCAATGTGCAGGCCTGCCTTGAAGAAACGCAGGATTTCAGACTGACCAGTTCAGAAAATCCCATCCGCTGTGACGGTGGAGCAAATACCAGCGATACCTGCCTGTCTGATGCGCAGATAGACGCACTAAATGCATTTGATGAGGAATATGATCTGGGTTTCAGCGTCTTTGCTGATGATGAGCTGACTTCAATCTTCCCCAAGTGGACGCCCTTTGAAGGTTCAACCTTTTTTGACGGCGGTAATCCGAACCTGGGTCGTACCGGTCCGGACAACGCCCTGCAATATGGTCCCGGTGATGCTACACCCCGTTATGCCATAGCCCAGGATCTGACTCTGGACACCATGAATGAGTTTGATCCGGCACAATATGCCGGTCGCATTGGTGAACTGGTGGAATTAATCAGTGCCAATAGTGTTAACCTCGATCGCTTTCAAAGCAATGGCGGCAAGCTGATTTATTTTCACGGCAGGGTGGATGACTATATCCCGGTCTATAGTTCCATTCAGTACTGGGAGCGCCTGATCGGCCGTTATGATGAATCCGCGCTGGGGGATTTTGTAAAGTTTTACACCATTCCCGGCATGGGACATGTCACGGGTACTTTCAATGCGCGTATTTCAACCCTGGATGCCCTGGAAGCCTGGGTAGAAAAAGGACAGGCACCGGGGACACTGGTGGCCATTGATGAAAATGCCGATACCGCAGGACGCACACGTCCCGTATGTCACTACCCGGCATGGCCGCGTTACAACGGCCGTGGCGATATTAATGCTGCGGCAAGTTTCTCTTGTGTAGACAGGTGATGAGCCATCGCGGCTGATTCCGCGATCAAAATTTGCCAATCGATTTGAAAGGGCGCCCGGACTTCCTTCCAGCTTGCTTCAAGCAGGCAGTGAGCAGCCTGCATTGAAAAAGCCCGGCAAGTGCCGGGCTTTTTCAATGCGTCTTTCTTTAATTACATTTACGCTTTAATTACGGATTTCTTCCGGTACCAGGGTCTGACCATCATCAGTCAGCATATGCCTGTCGTTCTGGGCGCAAATGTACTCGATCTGTTCCCAGGTTCTGTCGCGGCGGAAGGTGTGTGTCATGTGCCAGGGTTGAGCCAGGACCTTGGGATCTTCGAAGGTAAAGTCCAGGTGAAGCTGGTCGGGATTATCCGGATCCAGGTAAATGCGCTCGGTCACTGTGAGCTGATCGCTGTTGGCAATACCGGCACGCCCCAGGCGCTGACCTGCCTGAGTACCAATAGTGGTAACAACTAGGGTATCACCTTCCCAGTGCCCTCTTGAGTAACCAAAATAATTTGGATCCAGGGTATCACGGTCCGGCATCGGACGGCCGTCTGTGAAAATGCGTCTGACCTGCATCAGGGCTTCCTGAATGACTGTGACTTTTCCAGGGGTAAACAGGAACTCAAGTGAGTAGGGAAAGTTCATGATGTAGGGGAAGCCGTCAGGCTCACAATTACTGGTGGTTTCAAGGACGTCATAACCCGGATCGGCTGCGAACCTGGCTTGATGCATCTCCCAGATTTCCTTTGCTTCGCCGATCAGTACAGGTTCATCACCTCCGACCTGGCCAAAGGCGGGAAACCAGAGGCCGCGCCAGTCCGGCAAATTATCCAGTTCTGCATAGCTGGCATTTGCGTCATTGGCGGGATAGACAACGTCATCCTGGGCCGTGGCAGTTGCGCCAGTGAACATAGCGGCGGTAAATAGTGAACTAATCAATGTGACATATTTCATAAGAGTGAACCCGTTTCTTTTTCTAATTGTTTTCCCGACATACGGCTTGTGCGGCCTGGTTTACGTCACACTGGTAAGTCCCGTCTGCAAGTTTGACCCAGAAGAAACGTCCACCCGGGCTGCCATCCCGGTATGGGCTGACAGAGAAGGTGACTTCGTCACCTACCTTGACCATATCAGCTTTAAATCCGCGGCGGGTCAGATGTACCACACTGGTGAATTCAACACCCCAGGTGACGGCGGTGCCATCATCATTGGGTACATCCACCATGATCCAGACATGGGGATTGGTCCATTGCACATCCGAGACTATGCCGGTGAATTCAGCTTTTTTACTGAAGTCCATCATGGCCATTGAATGATGGGCATAAGCAACGGTGGAAAGTGCTGCGCTTAGCGCCATACCTGTAAACAGAGCAATTATTTTTTTCATGATTCGAAAGTCTCTTTAAACAACTTTGGGAAATTTTCGAGCAGGATAGCATGAAGGTCTGTGCCCGCAAAACGGAAAAAGGTAACCTTTGGGGAAAGCGGTCTGATAAGCTTTGTTGTCCAGATTGAAAAATTTGATTTGAGTATTGCACTTGTCATTACGTGTTAAGGGGAAAAGGATTATGAAAAATTATCTTCATTTAGTAAGCGGCTTACTGGTTTCACTGGTGGTTTTTCCGTCGCCTGTACTGGCGCAGGAAAACAGCGACTTATATACCGAGCGTTGTGCTGCCTGTCATGAAGCGCCAGCTAATGAGGTGGTTCGCGCCCCGGCCAGAGCAGAGCTGGCAGACCAGACGCCTGAGGCTATCTACCGGGCACTGACCCAGGGAGTAATGCGTATTCAGGCTTCAGGCCTCAGTAATAGCCAGGTACAGGTTATCGCTGAATATATAACCGGGCGACCCATGTCAGATCTGAACCTGGAAATGACCAGTAATCAATGCTCGGATAATCCCCCCATGGGAAATCCTCTGCTAAGCCCTTCCTGGAACGGTTGGGGCAAGGATCATCGCAATGCCC